>Ga0208373_1003319_pt1 | contig 15981 bp, 11 predicted proteins | sample RifOxyC2_FD_184036 | JGI IMG/M metagenome (GOLD analysis project Ga0208373, IMG submission 184036) | Soil microbial communities from Rifle, Colorado - Rifle Oxygen_injection C2 (SPAdes) | ecosystem: Environmental > Terrestrial > Deep subsurface > Rock core/Sediment | place: Rifle, Colorado...
GCTTTTCGTGGCTTCGGGCGAAACCCTGGTCCTGGTTTCGGAAGTTTTAAGCGCCCCGCCGCCGATTTTCGCCAAAACCGGCCCATAAAATCCCGCATCTTTCCTTTGCCCTTTAAATCATCTTAATTTTATGATAAATGGCGCGGGATAAAATTGACTTTAAGGTTTTCTAAACTTATAATGAGGATATTATAAATTAATATCCTTTTTTGTTTTTAAAGACTATGACGGAAATAAACATGCCTAAAAGAGCCGAACTGCACGCCCATCTGGGAGCGGCCGTGGACCCGCCGATTATGTGGTCTTTTGCCCACGAGCAGGGCATTAAACTGCCTTCCAAAAACTACTGGGATTTTGAAGACTTGGTCACCATTAGTCCGGCCGAAGGCTATGGTAGCGTGGCCGAAGTTGACAAAGAACTGTTTTATTGGACGGAACTGGTCCAGTCTTCGCCCCTGGCCGTGGAAAAATCCGTCCAGTCGGTGATTGGCGGCGGCTACCGCAAATGCAACATCGTGCTTAACGAACTCCGGTTTAATCCCATGAAAAGAAACCGCGGCGGCGAACGGGATTTGGACCATATCATTACCGCGGCCATCCGGGGCATGGACCGGGCCGTTTTGGAATATCCGCAGGTTAAGGCCGGCCTGATTTTAATGCTGGATCGGTCCTTTGCTTACAAATTAAACGAGATTATTTATCATAAAGCTTTAAAATACCAAAACCGCGGCATTATCGGGTTGGACGTGGCCGGTCCGCAAAACAAACAGTTTAAGATGAAAGAATACGTTAAGCTTTTTAAAGAGGCCAAAAGAAAAGGCCTGGGTTTAACCATCCATACCGGCGAAGAAGGCCGCTTGGACGAAATGAAACTGGTGGTTAAAGAAATAGTTCCGCAGAGAATCGGCCACGGTTTTTTGGCCTGGCAGGACAAGAATTTACTCAAAGAATTAAAGCGCCGGCAGATTGTTTTGGAGCTCTGCCCGACTTCCAATCTGCGTTGCGGCGTTATCCCCTCGGTGGCCAAGATGAGAAAAATTTATCAGACCCTGGCCGAGGGCGGGGTCGGGCTTACCATCAACACCGACGGCCCGGAAATGTACAAAACCAATTTATACAAGGAGCTGGAGTTTTTAAAGGATAATAAAATTTTCAGCCAAAGTCAGTTAAATGAATTTATGAGGAATGCTTTTAGAGCAAGCTTTATTAAATGAATAAATGTCAGCGGTTCGCGTTTTGTCAGCGTTGAGTCCGTGTTATCAGCGTTAGCTCGCGGACAACGCTGATAACGCTTAAGTTGCGCTGACTTTTGCAGACCGCGAACTAATTATAATTTCATGAAATCTTTACCTAAAATTTATCAGCCGCAGGATTATGAACTGTCCATTTATCAAAAATGGGAAGCTTCCGGCTTTTTTAATCCCGACAAGCTGCCGGGTAAAAGAAAAAAGACTTTTTCCATTGTTTTGCCGCCGCCTAACGTAACCGGCCAGCTGCATTTAGGCCACGCTTCCATGCTGTCGTACCAGGACATAATGATTAGATATCATCGCCTGAAAGGCGATAAGACTTTATGGTTGCCGGGCATGGATCACGCGGCTATCGCCACGCAAAACGTGGTGGAAAAAGAATTAAAAAAATCGGGTTTATCGCGTCAGGCTTTGGGCCGGGAAAATTTTTTGGAAAGGGTTAACGGCTTTGTCGCGTCTTCCCGGATAACCATCAGAAATCAGCTTAAAAAAATGGGCTCAAGCCTGGATTGGTCCAGGGAGCGGTTTACCCTGGACGAAAGCTCTTCCGTGGCCGTGCAAACTGCTTTTGTAAAAATGCACGATGACGGCTTGATTTACCGGGGCTATCGGATAGTTAATTGGTGTCCGCGCTGCAAGTCAACTCTGGCCGATGACGAGGTGGAATACCGGGAAACCAAAGCGCCGTTTTATTATTTTAAATACGGTCCGGTTATAATTGGCACGGCCCGGCCGGAAACCAAGTTTTCGGACAAGATTATCATCGTTCATCCCAAAGACAAACGCTACCGGGATTTAGTCAATCAGGAGTTTGAAGTGGAATGGATCAACGGTAAAATCAGGGCCAAAGTTATGGCCGATGAAGCGGCTGATATGGCAATGGGCACCGGCGCCATGACCATTACGCCGGCGCACAGTTTCGCGGACTTTGACTTGGCTAAAAAATATAATTTGGAAATTAAAGAAATTATTAATGCCGACGGCAGATTGACGGCCGTGGCCGGTGAATTTGCTGGCCAAAAGGCGGCCGTCGTTAGAAAGGCAATTGTCGACAAATTGGCCCAAAAAGGTCTGGTTGACCACATTGATGAAGATTATGTCCATAATCTGTCGGTTTGCTACCGTTGCGGCACGCCGATTGAGCCGCGGCCTTCCAAACAATGGTTCGTGGACGTCAATAAAAAGATTCCGGGCCGGGGCAAGTCGCTTAAACGGCTGGCCATTGAGGCGGTTAAGAAAAATAAAATCAAAATTATTCCCGACCGGTTCAATAAAATCTATTTCCAGTGGCTGGACAATCTGCGGGATTGGTGCGTTTCCCGCCAGATTTGGTACGGCCACCGGATTCCGGTTTGGTATCAAAAGACTAATAAAAAGATGGGTTTTTATGAAAAGGTTATTCCTCAAGTTTATCAAGGTAAAACCAAGACTTATCGGTTAAGAGATCATGATTTTAAGGTTGATGATAAAGTTGCTTTTGAAAATAGTCAAAGCGGTGAAATTTTTGGTGAGGGAGAGATTATAGATGTTAAAACGATGACCGTTGGCCAGATTGATTTACAAGATAAAGCACACGGCGCTACTTATCAGACTGTTGAAGAACTTATTCAGGCCTTTAAAAAGCATCATCCAGACAAGGAAGTGGCCAGACAAACCCCCGTTTGGATATACGAATATAAATTTAAAGAAAATAAAGAGAAGATTTATGTTGGTATTGAGCAGCCCCAAGGTGAAGGCTGGGTTCAGGACGAGGATACTTTGGACACCTGGTTTTCTTCCGGACTTTGGACTTTTTTAACTTTGGGTTGGCCCGATAAAACCCGGGACATTAAAGACTTTCATCCGACCAGCGTTTTGGAAACCATGTATGACATTTTGTTTTTCTGGGTGGCCAGGATGATTATTATGTCCACTTATTTCATGAAAGAGATTCCTTTTAAGACCGTTTATCTTCACGCCATGGTTAAGGATAAACAAGGGCGGAAAATGTCCAAGTCTTTAGGCAATGGCATTGATCCTTTGGAAATGATTGAGAGGTTTGGAGCGGACGCCCTAAGGCTATCAATGATTATCGGGGCCACCCCCGGAACCGATATGAGGCTTTATGAAGAAAAGATTGCCGGCTATCGGAATTTCGTCAATAAGCTCTGGAACATCAGTAGATACATTTTAACTTCGGTTAAAGAGATTAAGCGGGTTGTTGAGGCCCCCCAGCCCGCCACTTTAGCCGACGGCTGGATTTTGTCAGAGTTGGCTAAGATTATTAAATCAACCGGCGAGAATATTGAAGGCTTTAAGTTTTCATTGGCCGGCGAGGAACTGTATGAATTCAGCTGGAATAAACTGGCCGACTGGTATCTGGAAATCGCCAAGCTGGAAGGCGGTAAAGACGAGATTTTATTATACATCTTGGAGAATCTGCTCAAGCTCTGGCATCCGTTCTGTCCGTTTATAACCGAAGTTTTATGGGAGAGCTTTGAGTCGGGAGAATTATTAATGGTTCAAGAGTGGCCGGAGTTAAAAATTAAAAATTCAAAACCTGTCCCGAGCAGAGCCGAGGGATTTGAAATTCGAAATTTTGATTTATTGCGGGAATTGATAACGGCCGTCAGAAATATCAGAGCGGAAAATAAGATTGACGCCAGGCAAATAATTGATTTGACGGTTAAAGCCAAAGAACAAAAATTGATTGAAGCCAATAAGGTTTTAATTGAAGGCCTGGCCCGGGTTAAACTGGTTGAGCAAACTTCCGGCCGGCCGGCAAGCCTGCCCTGGGCCGAACTTATTCTGGATATCAAGGCTAATCCGGAACTGGAAAAGAAAAGAGCCGTGGAAATAAAAAACCTCCGGCGTTACCTGGAGATTCAGACTAAGAAATTATCAGACGCCTCTTTCATAAAAAAAGCGCCGGCGGAGATTGTGGAGCAGGAGAGGGAAAAATTAAAAGAGGCTCAAGCCAGGCTGGATAAATAAAAAACACCCTAAAGCAGTTCCGCTTAGCGGGGCGCTTCAGGGTGGATTGTTTATTCGCCTTCGCTCATTTCTTTGTCCATTTCCTCATCCATTTCAGTCATCATATTTTCGTCTTGCATATAAATGCGCTTTCTTTTGCTTAAGAATCCGAGGATTTCTTAGGCATTATTTTTTAGACTGGTAAATAATAGCAAAATCCGTTCAGGTTGGTCAATATAGTTATCAACAGGCCCTGGCATAACAAAAAGAGGGCTGATTTTAGCTCTCTTTTTATTAGACCCCCGATTAAATCGGGGGACGAGCCGAAGTTATTCAGCGGCCTCTTCGGCGGTTTCACCGTCTTCAGCCGGAGTTTCTTCGGCGGCGGTTTCATCGCCAGCTTCGGCGTCAGGAGCCTGTATGGCTTCGTCAGCGGCCGGAGTTTGCATTTCGTCTTGCATATAAATGCGCTTTCTTTGTCTTTGGAATCCGAAGATTACCAGACATTACTTGATTTTCGCAACTTGGTCTATATGATAGCAGCTGGCGGCTTTCTTGTCAACCTAAAGCCCTGATTGAAAAATATTAAATTAGTTTTTCCAAATCAAACCAGAGTTGTCTGTTGGAAATTTTTTGTTTTCCCAGATGATTTTTAATGAATTCAGCCATTGTTTCTTTTTCAGATTCGTTTAAGGTTAGGACGATGGCCGCGATGAATTTTTCCCGTTCCGGCTCATCACAGGAGAAAACAATACTATAGAGGTCTTCAAAGTCCTCATTGGCCAAGGCTTCTTTAATTGATTTTTTATAATGCTCAAAACTTTCCCGGTTTTTAGGAGAAGCCTCTTTGCCGGAATAATGTTCAATAAGACGTTTTAATTTCACCGTTAAATCATCCAGCGTTTCGTCCTTTTTTTCTTGGCGGCTTTTGGTCAGGTCCGTAAGACGTCCGACCATATCCAGATCGCCGCCCGGTCTTTGCTGGTCAGGCTTTTGCTCGGCATCGCCGAAGTCAATAATGTAAACGTCGGTCAGTTCCCCTTGTTTGTTTTGTTCCAGAATAATGTTCCGTTCATGCAAATCGTTATGATAGATGCCGTTTTTGTTTAACAAGCTGACGGTTTTGGCTACTTTATCAAGAATGGCCTTAGCCAGCGTGATGTCGTTGCGTTTGAGGAATTCTTTGATTTTTTCTTCATTTTCTTTGACTACCAGATAAAACAGCTCGGAAGTGGTTCGCTGTTTGGCCGTGGGTTCCGTAAAATGAAGCAATTCCCCGACCAGTTTCTGCAATTGGTTAAAGTCCATTTGCCATTGGGAATTTTTTTCGGTTCCGTGTTCTTTGTTGAGGATTTGCGTGTATAGATAAGTAGCCAGGTCTTGGCCGTGAATATAGTCCATAAACAGAACTTCGGCCCGTTCATTTTCTTTAATGCCGGTTTCGGCCAGTTTATCTTTAAGCTCCTCGTTGGTAATGGCAAAATCCTGATATAAATAAATTTCCGGAATTTTGGCCAGTTCGGGATCGTTTTGTCCGGCCACCAGGTCAAAAGCCTGTTGTTGAAAGCGGGCTTCCTTTTCCCCGGCGCCCCGTAAATAAATTTTCAACATTTTAGCGGTAAATTTTTCTCCGGGATTCTTTTTGAGCAGTCCGGTAAATTCTTCCGGGCAGTCGTTCAGGTCAATTTCAAAAATAACGCCATTCGTGCCCTCGTTTATTTTTTGGCCTTTGGTTAAAGCCAGTTCCACCAGCTTTTCGGCCAGAGCTTCTTTATTTTCTTGGGGCGGATATTCAAAAGTCGTCATAATTTTATTATTCAGCCACCCTGAAGACCTCTTCAATGGTGGTGATGCCGTCTTTGGCTTTAAGCAGGCCGTCCTGGACCATAGTCAGCATGCCGCCGGCCACGGCAATGTCCTGGATGGCAAACTCGGACACTTTATCGGAGAGGATGATTTTTTCAATCTCCGGCGAGAGGGCCATGATTTCGTAAATGCCGACGCGGCCTTTATAACCCAGACCGTGGCATTCCTTGCAACCTTTGCCTTTGTAGAACTTTAAGTTGCCTAGGTCTTTTTCTTCCAGCCGTTCAGCCGAAATTACCGGTATGGTGGAGAGAATGTTTAAAATTTTGGTCATGGTGTCGTTATCAACATCGGCTTCGGTTTGGCAGTTCGGGCAAATTTTTCTGACCAGGCGCTGGCCGATAACGGCGTTTAAGCCGGGAGCCAGCAGGAAAGACTTGACGCCCATGGCCAAAAAGCGGGGAATGGCGCCGGCCGCGCTGTTGGTGTGAATGGTGGAAACCACCAGATGTCCGGTTAAGGCGGCGTTAATGGCCACGTCGGCGGTTTCCAGGTCCCTGATTTCGCCGACCATGACGATATCCGGATCCTGCCTTAAGACGGAGCGCAGGCCCTTGGCAAAAGTGTAGTCTTTGGCGTGGTCAATCTGGCTCTGGTTAATGCCTTCCAGTTTGTATTCAATCGGATCTTCCAGGGTGATGATTTTGGTTTCCGGCCGGTTAAGTTTGTTTAAAATGGCGTATAAAGTGGTGGTTTTGCCGCTGCCGGTCGGGCCGGTGGCGACAATCATGCCGTTGGGCCTTTGGATTTCGTGTTTTAAGTCAACGAAAGATTTGCCCCGCAGTCCCAAATCTTCAAATTTTAGGCCGACGGCCGAGGAGCGTAAAATTCTCATGACCACGCTTTCGCCATAGGCGGTGGGAATGGCGGAAACCCGGACGTCAACCTTATCATCGGTCAGATGAATGGTAAAGCGGCCGTCCTGCGGCTTGTCGGTCACGTTGATTTTCAGTCCGGCAATCAGCTTGATGCGGGCGATGATTTTGGACCATTCAGCCTGGTTGATTTTGGCCACCGTATGCAACACGCCGTCAATGCGGTAGCGCAGTTTGATGTCATTTTCCTCGGCCTCAATATGCACGTCCGAGGACCGGGTTTCCATGGCCGAGGCCATAATCACCACCAGCAGTTCGGTAATGTTGATTTGATTTATCATCTCCTGAATCTCGGCGAAAGAGGACAGTTCTTTTTGGTATTTTTTAAGATCGGCCTCGGTAATTTTCAGGCCTTTGACGATTTCTTTGATTTTCGGAATCTTTTCGTAGATGGCCGCGGCCAGGTTAAAACTGTTTTGAGAAATCAGGTAGATTTCCACATTGACCTTGTGTTTTTCGGAGAGCTCCTTGGCCAGGGCTTTTAATTGCGGGTTGGCCGGATTAAGCGAGCCTAAGCGGATTTCGGAATCGGCATAGAAAAAACAGACCGTCTTTAAAGCCAGGGCGGTTTCCTCGGGAATCAGGCCGACGGCCTCGGTGGAAATGGGAAAACCTTTCAGGTTGATGTAGGCCAAACCGCCGCCGGCCGCCTGCTGCTCGGTGGCCCGTTCAATGTTCTTCTGTTCAATGGCCGTCATTTTTTCCTGCAGGGCCTGGCCGGCTTCTTTAGTGGCCACTTGTGGCTTAATCCCGCTGCCGGAAGCGCTCAATAATTCATCTATGTCTAAATTATTCATATACCTTATTTTACCGGATTTGCGCCTAAAAGACAATGAAATACCTCAATTTAAAAAGGCGCGGTTAGCGCGCCTTTGGTGTTTAAAACTGTTAAATAAAGTTTACTCTTTTAATTTGACCGGTTTTGATTTGCTGAAGATGGCGGCAATCCAGCGGACCAGTTTGCTGTAAACTTTAACGCCGCTATTGAGTTTAAGATAGAGCAATGTCCAGGCGCTGGTTTGGAAAGTGGCCAAAACGGCTCCGATAAACAGCGAGCCGGCCAGAAGCAGTAAGAGGCTGACGTATAAACCGGCGGTAAACACTCCCACCGAGAGCGAGGCATTGGCCATGCCCAGGGATAAAAAGGAAATCAAAGCCAACAGGACGATGGCTAAAACCCCGAAAATCAGGCCGGCCAGCAGGTTAATCAAAAAGATAATAACGGCCATTTCCACGGCAATCAGCCAGTTGGCCGCGAACATGCGCCAGCCGTTTTTAAAGGCTTCCCGGAATTTTTGGCCTTCCAAGACCGCGTAAATGCTGCCGAATTTGGCAATCATGGAAATAATTACGGTCAGGGGCACGAAAATTATAAAACTTATCAGGATAATCAGCAGATTGACGGTGTAATTGCCGACGGCGAAAGTGGCCAGCATTAAAGGACCTATAATCAGGACTAAGACGCCGTAGATAATCAGCTTGGCAATGACGTTTAATCCCAGAACGGGCCAGAATTTCCGGCTACCGGTTTTTAAAAGTTCGCCGACCTTATGTTTTTGACCCTTATCCGCTTCGGCCGCGCCTTTAATCAGACCGCCCAGAGACGAGATAATCAGCCATAAAACCAGCAGGGTGACGGCCAGGCTTACCAGCAGGATAAAAACAATCAGCAAGACTTTGCCGTTGGTAAAATCCAGCTGGGGGATTAACAGATTAAGTTTTTGTTGCCAGAGGGAAAGAGTTGAAGCCTGATTTTTGACGTTATTTACCTGGTCAATCAGCACCTGGTATTCGGCGCTGTTGCCCAAAAAGGCGGCAAACAGACCCAGTAGCCAAAGGTACTTGAATTTTTTGGTGATTTGCCAGGCTTTGCCTAAAATGTTGCGATAAAGTGGTTCCATAGCCTCCTAGATTTAATTTATTATTTCACCTTATATTATACAATTATTTGAACAAGGCGGCAAATTCTTCCTTTTCCAGAGTTTCCTGCTCCAGCAGTTTTTCGGCAATCAGCTCCAGTTGTTTTTTATTTTTAACCATTAGCTCCTTGGCGGTTTTGGCGGCCTGGTTGATAAGTTTGGAAATTTCCTTATCAATGGCTTCGGCCACTTTTTCGCTGTAATCGCGGCGTTCGTGGATTTCTCTGCCCAGGAAGATCATTTCTTCCCGTTCGCCGAAAGTCCGGGGCCCCAGCTCCTCGCTCATGCCGTATTGGGTAATCAGCTGCCTGGCCAGCTGGGTGGCCCGTTTCAGGTCGTTGCCGGCGCCGGTGGTGACATCGCCGAAAATTTCTTTTTCGGCGGTCAGGCCGGCCAAGAGCACGGCCAGTTCGTCAATGAATTCGCTTCTGGTTTTGAAATTTTTGTCTTCCGTCGGCAGGTTCATGGTGTAGCCGGCGGCCTGGCCGCGGGAAATGATGGAAATTTTATGGACCGGATTGGCGTTGGGTAAAAGGTGGGCGACTAAGGCGTGGCCGGCTTCGTGGTAAGCGGTAATCTTTTTTTCGCGGTCGGAAACAATCCGGCTTTTGCGCTCGGGGCCCATCATAACTTTTTCAATGCTTTCCAAAAGTTCTATCTGGCTGATTTTTTTCTTGTTGCGCCTGGCGGCCAAGATAGCCGCTTCATTTAAAACGTTGGCCAAATCGGCGCCGGAAAAACCGGGCGTTCTTTGGGCGACGGGTTTTAAGTCCACCGTTTCTTCCAGCGGTTTGTTTTTTTTATGGAGGTGCAGGATGGCCTCGCGTTCTTTAATGTCCGGCAGGTCAATCACCACCTGGCGGTCAAAGCGGCCGGGCCGAAGCAGGGCCGGATCCAAAACGTCGGGCCGGTTGGTGGCGGCCATGACAATGATGTTGGTGTCGGTTTCAAAGCCGTCCATTTCCACCAGAATCTGGTTTAAGGTCTGTTCGCGTTCATCATGCGAGCCGCCCAGGCCGGCGCCGCGCTGGCGGCCGACCGCGTCAATCTCGTCAATGAAAACAATGCAGGGCGCGGCCTTTTTGGCTTTTTTAAAGAGGTCGCGGACGCGGGAAGCGCCCACCCCGACGAACATCTCCACGAATTCGGAACCGGAGATGTGGAAAAACGGCACCTTGGCCTCGCCGGCCACGGCTCTGGCCATTAAAGTTTTGCCGGTGCCCGGAGAACCCAGCAACAACACGCCCTTGGGAATTTTAGCGCCCAAACTTAAAAATTTTTGCGGGTTCTTTAAGAATTCCACGATTTCCGTAAGCTCTTCTTTGGCTTCGGTGGAGCCGGCCACGTCGTTGAAAGTTATCTTGTTTTTCGCCTGGGCGTTAAAGGTTTTGGCGCCGGATTGGCCGAAGCTCATGGCCCGGTTGTTGGCGCCCTGAATCTGGCGCATCATAAACCAGATAAAGGCGCCGATGAATAAAAGCGGTATTAAAAACGGCAGAATGGCGCCCAGCCAGACGTTGGCCGAGGAATCTTCTTTAATGCTTACGTTTAAATTCTGGATTTTTTCCGAAGCGATATCGTAGTTGGCCAGCAGGGTGCTAAAGGATTCCGCCGGTTCTTTGCTGGTGATTTTTTGCGAGTCGTCGGTTAAGGTAAGGGTAAGTTTGTCGCCGGCCACCTCAATGGCTTTAACCTGATTTTCGTTAATCAGCGTTATCATCCGGCCCAGGTTGATTTCTTCCGGCTGGTCGCCCCGGGCGTTATACAAACTGAAAATACTGGCAATGGCGATGAAAATCAGAAAGAAAACCAGAAAATTTTTGAAGAGTGAATTTTTCATTTAGATAATTAAACGGTTAATTATTTGATGATTAAAACAGTCTCAATTATAAAAGAATAACTGATTTTTGGCAAGGTCCAGCGTCCCCTGAAGTTATAAGATAAATATACTTCAGGGCGGCGTTTGGACAAGCCATAACAAAATCCAACCCGCCGATTCGGCGGGTTGGATTTATAGTAATAAGATTTATTCGGCTGTTTTTTCAGTTTCGATTTCTTTGGCCGGTTCTTTGGCTGCCGCGGTTTCGGCCCCGGTCTTTTCAGCCGGTTCAGCCTGGTTATCTTCCGGTTGGGGAGTTTCGTCCTTGGCTTTTTTTTCACTGACTTTTTTCTCAAAAGCCAGGCCTAAGCGGTGTTCTTTGGGTTCAATGGAAATAATGTAGAACTCGTAAGTTTCGCCTTCGGTTATTTCTTTTTTCTTGCGGTTCTCGTTCAGTTCGGAGATGTGGATTAAACCGTGAATATCCTGATCCAGTTCCACGAAAGCGCCGAAAGGATTAAGTTTTAAGACCCGGCCCGTAACTTTCTGGCCGACCTGGTATTTTTTATCAATGTTTTTCCAGGGATCCATCAGCAATTTTTTGATGGACAAAGAAACCCGCGAATCGTCAATGGAAATGATTTCCGCTTTGACGGTATCGCCGACCCTGATTACTTCCTTGGGGTCGTCAATTCTTTGCCAGGCCAGTTCGGAAATGTGAATCAAGCCTTCCAGTCCGTCGTCAAATTCAATAAAGGCGCCAAAGTCCACCACGCCGGTGACTTTGCCCGTCACCACGTCGCCCAGCTTGTATTTAGCCAGGGATTTGTTTTGTTTTTCTTCCCAGGCGGCCTTTTCCGAAACAATCAGCTTCTCTTCGTTTTCGTTGAGGTCAATAACCTTAACTCTGAAATTCTGGCCGACGTATTTTTTAAGGATGCCCAGGATTTTATTTTTATCGCCGCCGTCCACCCGGGGATAATGCTCGGTGGTCAGCTGGGAAACGGGCAAAAAGCCGATGACGTTGCCGACTTTAATCATTAAGCCGCCTTTGTTGGCGTCCATGATTTTCGCTTCGGTAACTTCCTGGGAGCCGCGGAGCTCTTCCAGCTGATTCCAGGCTTTTTGATGGCCGGCGTAGCGGAAGGAGAGTTCCATCTGGCCGTTTTCGTTTTCCAGTTCCAAAACGGTGGCCGAAACTTTATCGCCGGGATTAACCTCGGAATATTCGCCGGATTCGTCGTAAATTTCTTTGCCCCGGACAATGCCGATAGTCAGGCCTTCAATGTCCAGAAGAACTTCGTTTTTGGCGGCGGAGATGACCGTGCCTTCAATCAGTTCGCCGACCCGGGGAATGGCTCTGGCTTCGCCTCTAAGTAGGAGGTCGTCCATCTGGCTTTTAGTTTTTTTCGTCTTCATAAAATAAAAAAAATCTTTTAACCTGGTCGTTTTTCGGACCGGTCCTCCCGACCCTGTAGACGGAAGGTTTATTTATCAGGGTAAGAGGTATTATAGAGAAATATTTTGGCCCTGTCAACAGGCTAAAATCGGCTTTACCCAGCACCACAAATATTGCCGGTGCTTGGGTTTATAAAAAGCACCAACTTTTCGGCATATCTGAAGTTGCGCAGTGATAGGCGTGATATAATAATATTATCACGGTTAAGAACAAGAAATTTGGCCTGTCCTAGGCGAAGGGCAGCTTGACTAGTCCATATTCCAAGAAGTGTAGTAATAGAAGAAATATAGCTAATATTGGCTATAAAAATGAATATTTAAAATTTTGGGTTTGACATATTAGATAAAATATGCTATTATAATATATTCTTTTAATACCTTAATATAATTGTGATAAATTCAGCATTTTCTTACGAGGTATTAAACCTAGTAGGAAGGATTATAATATACTATTTTGCCAAATTTTTGCCAAAAGATGTTTAGTTAATTGTTATAAAAGTTCTTTACAAATTACTTGCGTTTATCCGCCTTTGGTGGGAAAAAGTAGTCATGGCCAAAAGCCCTTAAAGATTAAGGTTTTCTGGCTGTGACTACACAAACTTGGTCATGGTTCCTCCTCGGAGTAGAGGGAAACAAAATATTCAGAAAGGATGACGCCATGACAAAGATCATGACCCCATCAAAGACTACGACTGCTGGTCAAATCGATAAAGCAGTCGCTAATTATCGCGCTCTTTTGGAGAAGCACGCTGGAGATTTCAACGCTGAAGCTGTGCAGATTATTCTTGGTCAGTCGGAACTTGCTGGCGAACAGCTGGTAGTTTTCCGTCGCCGGGTTGAGGCGGTGAGTAATCTGATTATTCGCCGTGTCACGGTTAATCAAATTCGAAGCCAGCAGGAGGCGGTTGAAGCTACTGGTCGTTCGCGGTACACTACCCAAGAGGTGGTGGACAATATGCCCCGGGGCGAAGGCGACGAAGTTGAGCTTGTGTTTTTCAAACCCGATCTGTCCGAGCGAGATGGTAGCATTTCAGATGATGATCTGGAGCTGGAATTTGAATTGCGTGACCTTAAGCCCGCTGACCCGATCTCCGTAGCTGCCTTCAATGAAGCTGACCCCGCCTTCGCAGACGAGAAGTCTCACGCTACTCACTGGAAGGACGCCGATGGCAACTGGTGCTGCGCCACGTTCAGCCGTTGGCTTGGTGGGCGCAGCGTGGGTGTCGGCCGTGGCGGCGGCAGCTGGGGTGACTGCTGGTGGTTCGTGGGCGTTCGCAAGTAGCAACACTCAATACTGAGATCCTTGGCTCTTGCCCTTGGATTTTAGTCCTTAGACCTGCTTTGGCTCACGCTGAAGCAGGTCTAATTTTTTTAAAAATGATATAATAAGTTTGGTAGTAGGTGAATATGCGGGCGGCTACGGCTTTCCGCTACCGAATCCAGTATCCATACATCGAGAGTATCCACGGCCATAACTTTGGATAGAGTGGTGCATGCAGATACTTTAAAAATGAAACTACTTGGTGCAAAGTTTTAAGGCATTATGATGCCGAATAAAATACAACCCCAAGAGTATTCAAGGGGTGGTGACGTAGACGAGACTTTGTACAATGCTACGCCACGTTCAACCGTTGGAATGGTAAGCGCAACGTGAATGTCAACCGTAACGACAACAACTGGAATGACAACTGGTGGTTCGTGGGCGTTCGCAAATATTTTCATTTCTCTCTCGATGATTTATCGGGAGAGTTTTGTTTTGTAAGCTGCCCGCCCCAGCCACCGAGCATTTTACCGACTTCATCAAGTTTAACGGACAGAGTCAAATATTTTTTGTCGTTTAACGATTTTGTTTCCCAAAGTATCATTAAGAATATTTTGGCCGTATCCAGTTTTTGGATCGCTCGCCTAACGTAAGGTAGTTTTTCTTGTTTCTGCAGAAAAGCGGCCGTAACAATGGCCTCAATGGTTTCTGCCAGTAAATTATCAGTTTTTTGGCCTAAAGAATAGCGATGGGCTTTTGGCAAAATTTGATGATATTCATGCCACACTAAATAAGCGCTCTTTAGTTTTTCCAGCACTGGCAAAATATTGCGGGGGGGGGGTAAAATTACCGGTATGTCCAAGATTTGTTTCGTCCATGATTACCATTATATCACTTCGGCGGAAAATTTACTCGCGGCTTGGAGCGAATTTATTAAAGGCAAGAGAAACAGAAAAGATGTTCAGGAGTTTGAGTTAAATTTAATAAGCAATATCATTGATTTGCATAACGATTTAGTAAATTTTACTTACCGGCACTCCGGTTATGAGGCTTTTAATATTACTGACCCTAAACCCAGAAATATCCATAAAGCCAGCGTGTGCGACAGATTATTACATCACGCTATTTACCGTCAACTATATCCATTTTTTGATAAAACCTTTACTGCCGACTCCTTTTCTTGTAGAAATAACAAAGGAACGCACAAGGCAATAAATCGGTTTAGAAAAATGGCTTATCAGGTAGGTAAAAATAACACCAAAACAGTCTGGATTTTAAAATGCGATATTAAGAAGTTTTTTGCTAACATTAACCATGATATTTTGAAAAACATTTTGGCCAGTTATATATCCGACAAGGACATTTTATGGCTTTTGGGTAGAGTGATAGACAGTTTTGAAGCCAAGCCTAAGACAGGATTGCCTCTCGGCAATTTAACTTCCCAGTTTTTCGTTAATATCTATATGAACGAATTTGACCAATTTGTGAAGCATAAACTTAAACAAAAACATTACATCAGATATGCTGATGATTTTGTGTTTTTATCTGACAATAAAGAGAATTTGATATATATTATTAAGCTAATCAAAGAATTTTTAGGCAAAAAACTTAAGCTCGAAATTCATCCCAAAAAAATTACTTTAAGCACGCTGGCTTCAGGAATAGATTATCTTGGTTATGTGCATTTTCCAAGGCACAGAGTAATCAGGACAAAAACAAAGAAAAGAATTTTAAGACTAGTGAGTAGTAAAAATCTGCCTTCGTATTACGGAGTATTAAAACATTGTAATAGTTTTAAGCTGAGACAGGAAATAGAAAATATGGTCGGGTTAGTAAATAAGTAAGATATATTAAAAGTTCTATTTTCCCTTTTGCTAAACCAGATACGGGGTGTTGGGCTTAAGGTTTACAAAAAGGGGTTTTTGTGATAAATTTAGCCTATAAATTTCCCCGCTTTTAGGCCATTAGCCTTGGGCGGGTTTTAGTCAAGAATAATAGGTTTATGGTTATAAATTATTTAGGCTTATCGGCTTTTCGCCTGCAAATCAACGGCACTTCCATTTTACTGGACCCACCCGACGAAGCCGGCGGTTTAAAACTGCCCCGAATGCAGAACGACCTGGTCATCTATTCGCGGGCCGGAGCCGGGGTTAAAAACGACAAGGCTTTTGCGATTGATTCGCCCGGAGAATATGAGGTTAAAGAAATTTTTATTTACGGACTGGAAGCCGAGGGCGGCCGGCTGATTTATCTGATTGAAACGGAGAATATGCGTTTGGTCCATCTGGGCGGATTGAGCCAGACCAGGTTGACCCCCGAGCAGCTGGAACGGCTGGAGGGAGCGGACGTTTTGTTTATACCGGTGGGCGGCGGCAATTCGCTTACCGCCAAGCAGGCGGCGGAGCTGGTCGGCCAGCTGGAACCCCGGCTGGTCATCCCGATGAATTATAAAATGCCGGGCGTCAAGCTTAAATTGGATTCAGTTGATGATTTTAAAAAGGAAGTCGGCGGCAAGTTTGAAACGATGGACAAGCTTAAGCTGGCCCGCAAGGATTTGCCCGAAGAAGAAACCAATTTCGTC
>Ga0208373_1003320_pt1 | contig 15980 bp, 17 predicted proteins | sample RifOxyC2_FD_184036 | JGI IMG/M metagenome (GOLD analysis project Ga0208373, IMG submission 184036) | Soil microbial communities from Rifle, Colorado - Rifle Oxygen_injection C2 (SPAdes) | ecosystem: Environmental > Terrestrial > Deep subsurface > Rock core/Sediment | place: Rifle, Colorado...
CCAATAACAAGCAATATCACACTGAAGACGACGATGCAAATCATCAACTGCGTTTTTATTTTCATTTTTCCCCACCTTCAACGAATAATATTGACCGCTTCAGGCTTAACTGAATCTAGACCGTCTAAGTATATGTAACTTAAGAAATTAGGAATCACCGTTGCGTTCGTCAAATTTTCGCGGATCAGCCATCGCGCCTCGTCTTCCATCGCCAAAATCATTGACTGCTCAAGCGACAAGCTAAATTGGTTCTGTCCCCAAACAGTTTCCATGTACGCATCGGTGAAGTTCATCTGTTTTTTCACTATTGCTTTTGCTTCGGCTGGATGATTAACTGCGAACTCTTCAGCTTGCAAGAGAGATTTAAGAAACCTAGTGACCAATTCAGGATTCTTCGTTATCCACTCATCGGTGGCAATTGCCTGCGTATACAGAGGCTGGCTACTTTGCACTGACCAAACAACAGCGCTAGCGCCCAAACCATCCTTCGCCGAATTGGCATACGGTTGCGCGGTCGCAACTGCATCAATGGAGCCGTTTACAACGGCATTAACCCACTCCATTGGCGTTTTTAAATCAACGAGAGTTACGTCCTGAATATTCAAGCTGTTCAGATTAAGAAACCTACCTAGGTAGAAATGCGCTATCGTTCCAAAGGTAGTTCCAACCCTTTTCCCCTCCAGATCCGAAACCGCCTCAATTCCCCGATCTTTCCGTCCGACAAGATATATGAATTCACTCTTAGAGATGCTTCCAACGGTAAGAATTCTCTCTTGATTAAGTGCCCTCACGGTCAGTGGGAACTCGTTTGTCCCCACCGCAATGTCCGCTTCGCCACTCAATATTCCATTTAATGCACCTGCTCCTGTATCATACCTACTGGAGGTCACGTTGAGACCGTTCTGACTGAAAAAATTCTGCTCCTCTGCAATCCAAAAAAGCGTCACGGACTCAAACGGCGAATACGACACGGTTATTGATTCTATTTTCCCCGTGGATTCTCCCCAAGGCTTCAAGTAAAACAACGAACTTGCAACTCCAGCCACAATTAGCACAACGACTGCAAACGCTAACGCAAACCGCCTACGCAACAATACTCCCTCAAACGCACAGACTGCTAAACCGTATTTACATCAACGTTTAAAAGTTATTGCTTAAGAACGTGAAGACAAAGAAAAAATGATAAAAAGCAGTAATATTCAAGCCAGAATCCAACACCGAAAGCTCAAATACTCAAAAACTTTTAAACCTAAACACCCTAAAATATAACTGCCAGCAAGCAGTGAAAAACATTGGCTTCATCTTACCATTACATGCAGCTTCCACGAGAAGTCATCGTCGGAAAAGGCACCCTAAACCGAGTAGCCGAAGTCACCCAAAGACTAGGCTTCACAGGCTCCGCCCTCATCATAGCTGGACAAAAAAGCTGCGAAATCGCAGGACAAAAAGTCCGCAACCAACTCCAACAAACAGGCATAAACGTGGACACGATCCTCGTGGAAACCGTCACCATGAAAGACATCTCAGCAGTCGAAGACCGAATCAAAACCTGGAAACCACGAATAATCTTCGCCGTCGGCGGCGGAACAAAAATAGACGCAGCCAAACTAAGCTCAGCCCGACAACACATACCATTCATCAGCGTCCCCACAACCGTCTCCCACGACGGCATCGCCGGCCCCTTCGCCTCAATAAAAGGCTTGGACAAGCCCTACTCCGCACTGGCACAGGCGCCTCTAGCCATAATAGCCGACACCGAAGTCATAGCCCAAGCACCCTGGCGCAGCGTCATAAGCGGCTGCGGAGACGTAATCTCCAAATTCACCGCCGTCAAAGACTGGCAACTCGCCCACACAGAAAAAAACGAGTACTACGGCGAATACGCCGCCAGCCTCGCGCTAATGAGCGCCAAACTAGTTACACAAAACGCCAAACAAATCCACCCAGGCAACGAAGAAGGCCTACGCGTGTTGCTCGAAGCGCTAATCAGTTGCGGCGTAGCCATGAGCATTGCAGGAAGCAGCCGACCCTGCAGCGGCTCCGAACACCTATTCAGCCACGCCCTCGACTTGATCAACGGCTCCCACGCCATGCACGGCGAACAATGCGGCGTCGGCGCCATACTCACGGCTTACTTGCACGGCGCAAACTGGAAACGCATCAAAGACACCCTCAAACGAATAAAAGCACCAACAACAGCTGCAGAACTCCACACAAAAGACGAAGACATAATCAAGGCACTGCAAATGGCTCCAACAATAAGACCTGAAAGATACACGATTCTGCACAAGCTGAACCTAAATAGCCAAGCCTGTGAGGAAGCGGCAAAAAACACGGGAATAATAAACTAAGTCAACAGCGAATTACGGCATTTCGGGTTGCAAAAGCCCTAGCGGATTTCCCTCTGGGTCTGCGGCGACTACGAACCAGCCTACTTTTGGAATCTGCTGTTTAGGCACAAGGATTTTTCCACCTTCTTTCTCAACCTTCGCGGCGTATTCATCAATATTTTCGACCGTGATATAATTGATTGGCGTAGCATTTTGCCAGTCGCCTGTGCGCCTATACAGCCCGCCGTTAACTCCAGGCCGCTGCGGCATACCCTTCTCATCGGTGGGGACAGTGTAAATAAGCCAGTACTCAACTCCAGGTATAGCGGAATTGACAAATTTCCATCCGAGAACATTCTCGTAGAACTTTCTCAGTTTTTCAACGTCATTAGCTGGGATTTCGAAATGCACAATTGTATGATCCATTCTACACTTCACCTCCTCTCACTTAGGGTTAGATTCAGAAACGCAGAAACTCAGTCTGCCACTTACTTGTGATTTAGAACAGTTATTTATTTGTTTATTCACGCAACAGTTAATGACTCGCAAAAGCGAGGTTAAGCTTTCGCCTCTGTCTTTGGTGCTACCTTGAAAGCTTCAATGAACCGCACACAAGTAATCTCAGGGAAGAACTTTTCAACGTCCAGCGAGAAGCCTCGCTTTGCCACTTGAACACCTTCCAAGTAGAAAGCTTCCTCAGGCATCTCCACCGTCAACGCCTTCTCCTCGAAGCAAAGTTTGAACTTCTCCGCTTCCGCAACCGAAATCCTCCTGTGAATCAGTGCTGCTGCCTTCTCTAGGTTCGTCTCAAGCTTCTTCTGGACTGTGACGTCGTAAACGAGGGTTCTGCCCGCTAGAGGCGCGTTAAAGTCGAGCAGCACACGCCCTGCGCCGATAGAGCGGATAATGGCCATTTTTCCGCCAAAATCAATCCGCATTCCAATAGTCGGGTTATGCACGTCTTTAGCAAACAGCTGCTTCAACGAAACCCTCTTCACTTTCTCAGGGTCACGTGGGCCAAATGCTTTGTCTGGCGAAACCTCCACGGTCGCTGGCTTACTCGGCTCCATGGCTAAGAAATTCTCATCAACAGCTTTGAGCATCCAGCCTTCACCGACGACGATCAGTTTCGGTTCGTAAATTTCTCCTTCCTTGTGAAGATGCTCTTTCTTGGCGGTTTCCTCGTATGTGGTGTCGAAAACCTCGTTCGTCTCCTTAACCTTCGCCGTGTAATCGACAAGTATGAAGTCGCCTTTTTGCAGTGCCATTTTCAATCAGCCTTACGAGTTCGACAAGTAGTTTCGGACGGTAATAAATACTTTCCCTCGCTTGAAGCAAGCGTTATCTGTTGTGCTCAGAAATAGACCCCTCCCCTCTACATAGCTGAAAAACGGGCTTAGAGTGTTTTAGGAATACTTATTTTGGTGACTCACAAATCAACATAGAGCCCGAAAGCGTTCAGCGTGGGGCTGTCGGCTAGCTTGGTCTAGGCTTGTAGCCTCGGGCGCTATAGACGAGAGTTCAAATCTCTCCAGCCCCACCAATCAAAGTCTCATATAATTATGATTTGCTGCAAGAAAGCTTGAAATGGGTGCGATTGAATATTCTGGCAGTAATATTGATTATGTTAATTATTCTTGTAAGGAATAAAATCGACAAAAAAACCTATAACGACGTTATGCAATCAATGGTTTAACAAAAACTGAAAAGAGGTGCAAAAAAATGGCAAAAAACAATGTCACCCAATTTGAAGCCAAGGCCTCCACAGTGGAAGGCTTTCACGTTTCGTCGAAGATCAGAACACACAACTTTGAGATTGATGAACCAAAAGAGCTAGGCGGAACAGACAAGGGTCCAAACCCTGTTGAATTAGTGCTGGCGGCGCTCGGCGGATGCCAAGCAATAGTATTGCGGTTCTACGGAGAGAAACTCGGCGTAAACGTCAAATCGGTGGAGAGCTCTGTTGAGGGCGACTTGGATTTGGGAGGTTTCTTTGGGGTGCCTGGCGTTAGACCTGGATTCCAGAAGGTGAGAGCTGTCACGAGAGTGGATGTTGAAGGTGACCCGGACAAAGTAAAGGAACTCTTAAAAATAGCTGAAGAACGTTGCCCCGTGTTGGACATCTTGAAAAATGGTATTCCAATCGAACTTCAAATCAAACCAGAATAAGCCCAAGCGTCTCTCAATCTCTTACTTTCTCTTTGTCTCGGTTTTTTAATCTGCTTAACTGACATGACCATGTGGTACACTTTTTCTCCAAGTTCTGACAGGCGACAAGAAAAGCTTTAATTGCCTCAGGCTTATTAGCATGTGTAATTCGGCGGGTGAGTGGACCTCCACCCGTTCCGCCAAAAAACGAACCCCGGTGTAGGAGGAAAATAGTTGAAAATACGAAGTAAAGATTCAGCTCTAATAGCAATATATGCTGCACTCTATGCAGCGCTTGTTGTTGTTCTTGGAGGCATCTCTTACGGGCCTGTTCAAGTTCGCATCGCAGACACAATGCTTGCTGCTGTCCCATTGCTTGGTTTGCCTGGTGTTCTGGGTCACACGCTTGGAGTATTCATTGCCAATGTATTCTCGCCAGTTGGTGTGATCGACCTACTTAACACAATACCTTCATTTGCTATGTCCTCTGTGGTCTACTATGTTTACAAACGGACTAAGAATGACTATTCTGTAATAGGAACATGCGTCGCTTACTCTGTTGTCTTAGGTGTAACGGTTGGATGGATGCTCTCATACGTGCTATCGTTTCCGCTGTTTCTCACCATGGCTTACGTAGCCATTGGAAATGTCATTGCGAGTGTGCTCATCGGATGGCCAGTCTTTAAGATACTAAAGAAGACTGGTGTGTTCCAAAAGTGGTTTGCAAATTAGAGGCAAGCAGAAGAATGGAGCTTCAAATTAGAAAAGAGATTGGGAAAAGACTCAAGTGACAGGGACCATGAAAAAAGCAAACAAGTGCGTGATCGTTCTTAGTGGTGGACCAGACTCCGCCACGGTAGCCTACTGGGCTAAGAAACAGAGTTACGACGCTTACGCAATTTCCTTCAAGTACGGTCAAATTGCCACGAAAGAAGTTGACTTCGCTCGCAAAATCGCTGATAAACTGCAAATACCCTTGAAAGTAGTTGATCTTTCAGCGCTGAAAGACATTTTCGGGAACGTAACCTCGCTGTGCAACCAGAACATACCAATGACTTCCAGCTTCAGCGACCCCATTATCGTCCCCTTCAGAAATGCTATATTCCTCTCCGTAGCCGTATCCTACGCCAACTCAATCTGCGCCAACAAAATATTCTACGGCGCACACGGCTCCGACGAACCATTTTATCCTGACTGCAGACGAGAATTCTACAAAGCTTTCGAGAAAGCAGCGTGCCTCGGAACAGGCACAGAAATAACCATCGAGGCACCATTCAGCGATAAGCCCAAATCCGAGACAATCAAGATAGGAACCGAGCTGGGCGTTCCGTTCGATCTTACATGGTCCTGCTATCGCGATGGGGTGAAGCATTGTGGACGATGCGAATCATGCATCAACCGCAAAAAAGCTTTCGCGGGAGCGGGAATTCCAGACCCAACTGAATATGAAGAATAACGCTGTCAAGCGTAAGCATAGGCTTAATTCCCAGCGCGTGAGAGTTTAATTCTATGTTTCATGCGGAGAAAATGAGACCAGAGGATTTCCCGTTCGCCGTCCAACTCGCCAACACCATAGACTGGAACATGGCTGAAGAAGATTTTGAGTTCATGCTGAAACTTGAACCGCACGGTTGCTTTGTCCTGTTCGACGCTGAAGAACCAGTAGGCATCGCCACCTGCATCAGCTACGGGAAAACAGGCTGGTTCGGCAACCTCGCCCTCAAAGAGGAGCACAGAAGAAAAGGCGCAGGAACTTTCCTCGTGAAACACGCCGTGGACTACCTGAGAAATAGTGGCGTTGAAACGGTTGGGCTTTATGCTTACCAGCACCTGATCGGGTTTTACGAAAACATCGGCTTCAAACCATACGACGAGTTTGCTGTCCTGAGTGGAAAAACCGTCCCTATTCAAGCCGAAGACGCGGTTAATGATGCAAACGAGGATGACATTCCCGAGTTGATCGAGTTTGCTTCACGTTGCCTCGGTGACGACAGGCAGAAGCTGCTGAAAACAATCCTCCTCGGAAAAGGCAACATATGCTACTTCGTTTCTCACAACAATGAAATCTCAGGGTTTGTCGCGGCGAAGGTTTACGATGAAATGGCAGAGATAGGACCGTTGTTGTGCAGGCGAGACCGCGCGGATTTTGCGGTTGCGCTTCTGAGAACAATCCTTTACAGGTTAAGTGACATTGAAGTTTATGCTTGCGTGCCCACAAAAGAGAAAATCCTCCTTGAAACCTTCAAGAGTGCGGGATTGGAAGAAAAGTTTCGGGTGACAAAAATGTTTTTAGGTCCAGCTCTTGCTGAACAATGCGTTTACGTGGCTGAATCGTTGGAGAGAGGCTGAAGCGAATGACAGATGATTTGTGCCGTATGCTCGTGGACAGTTTCGTGAAAACTTCGTGGTCTTCAGTGAAGGCTATCGTTGAAAAACTGGCAACTTGGGGAGAAGAGGCGAGCGGAAGACCTGTTTCTTTTTTCAGGTTCAAGAACAATCAGCGAGTTAACGCCACCTTCGAGGGGAACCATTTCTTCTTGAGAAGCTCTGTCGAGTATTCAAACCCGCAGTTGACCGTGGAAGAAATGCAGGGAATCATCGCCGCCAAGCTGCTTGAGGTCTGCGGCAACTACTTCCACGAAAAAGGATTACGTGAACCTGATGCAAGCGACGTTGCTGAATTGTGTGAGAGTCTGAAGAAACCGCATCAGGGACCCATCGTTGCTTTCTTGCTCAACACCGACGACATCGAGCCTGATCGGTACTCCATGAACCCGTTGAAGCAGTCAATCGTGACGAGTGGTCAAAGCGCGTTTCCAGCGGCTTATGTCAAAACGGACAGCCTCAAAGTGGATGAGCAATTCGTCAAGAAATACGAATGCACCTTAGTTTCGAAGGGCGAAGCGGAACTCATAACGGCTCACCTCACGAATGCTAATGGTTCTTACCTGGATTTTTCAGATTCCGTGAAATATGCCCAGTTCGAGAAACTTTCTGAAGTTTTCGGTATGGACTTGTCGCTTCCGGCTCTGCGGATGCCTTTAGCTACCCTTCAAGTCGAAACGAAGGATGGGCTGTTGCATCACGTAATAAGCGAGACGCATCATGATTTTGACACAGTGAAGCTAGCTTACGATTGCATGGGACGAAGCATAACCAAACGAACAACACTGCTAACCGTGCCTCATTCTCGACTGGGCTACGGTTCCAAACGCGCAGCGCGGGGCAAGCTTCGTTTTAACGAAAACAAGCTGGAAAGCGTATCAGTCACCTACAAGACTACGCGACTTTACCCGAACGCCATGGACCCAGACGACGTGAGCGTGGCCCAAGGGGAAGACAGTTTCATCGTGAAGGGCGAACAACTTGCCGATTATAGCTTTGTAGAGAATCCTTCTTCGCCTCAGTTCTTCCTTTATTCGCTGGGTTCTCCTGAGAACGCGGCTTTGTGGCATGGTGTCGGGGCGTTCGCTGCACCTCAACTGTTGCAGAGCTATTCTTCGTTACGTAACATTTGCAGGGAAGGCAAATTGATAAAGCGACTCCAAGAGTTCGGAGTTAAAACGGATGTTCCGATGCAATTTAACCTGTCGCCTGACGGCATGTGGGTTCACCCAGTTCACCGCAACATCGACGCCAGTATCGGCTGCGTGGAAAACAAAGCGGACTTGGCGCATATGGGGATGAAAATTGATTACTTGTCACAATATAGGTAATTGTACCATAAGGGGCTGGCATTAATGGTTAACTTTGTGGAATACTTTGCCTTCTGGATTTTTCGCTTAATGCGGAGACTCCAACTGCACAAGATTTTGCACCTTGGAGTGCAAACGCGTCAGTTCTCCGATTACTTTAAGGGAATGGAGAACTCTAAAGCCGTAAGAGGAATCTTCGGCGAAGAAACCGAAGCAGTCCTCCGAGACCTCAAGGTAGAGTTCACGTGGATTGGTGGTTACATGTTCGTGGACGGGACTGACGGTAGATTAGTTATTAATTCGCAGTATCTTAGAACTGGCGACAAGATTGACATCTATTTGGACTTGGTTCATGAACTGTACCATGTTAAACAATTAAGAGAAGGAAGAGAGCTTTTTGATGCACGTTATGAATACGTGGACCGCCCGACTGAGATTGAGGCTTACCGTTACACGGTTGATGAAGCGCGTCGGCTGGGGCTCAGCAATGAGCGAATTCTGCTGTATTTGAAGACGGAGTGGATGACTGAAGAGGGTCTGAAGAGACTGGCAAACCATGTGGACATAAATTACTGAATGACTATGTGCCTGCTTCATGGTAAATCCTCAACATTTTTTCCGCGCAGATATCCCAAGTGTAATTGGCTAAAACGAATTCTCGCCCGCTAGCACCCATTTTCCGTCTAAGAGACGAATCTGATAGGAGTTTCAGGATGGCTTCAGCCAACAAGCTGCTGTTACCTCGCTCAACAAGCAACCCACTCTGACCTTCGCGGACGGCTTCCCTGACTCCGCCCACGTTGAATGCGACAACCGGCTTGGCGGATGCCTGAGCTTCAAGCAGCGCGATGCCTTGCCCCTCTTGAACGGACGGAAGAACGAAAACGTCCGCGCAATTATACAAGGTTGGAAGTATGTTTTCTTTGACGTCGCCTAAGAACAAGAAGTTCCCCGAAATATTTATTCCAACCAAATGTGCAATCAAGTTGCTCCTTAAAGGGCCATCTCCAACGATTACGAACAGGGCGTCACCGCGTTCTTTGACGACGCGTTTGGCTGCTTCAACAAAAAACTGTAAGCCTTTTCTGGGTATGAGTCTCCCGACGAACAGCACGATAGGTTTGCCTCCAAAACCGAGCTTTCGTTTGAGTGCGTCGCCGTCTTCGGCTGGCTTGAATCTTTCAGGGTCAACACCGTTGGGCACAACCCGTATCTTCGCCTCGTCCACATCGTAAAACTCGACTGCTTTCTCCGCCGAATAATTGCTAACCGTAACCACGAGATTCGCATTTCTAGCCGATTCGCCTTCCAGCCTTGCGAGCCTCCACATCAGGAGGTTGGCGAGTTTTTCGCGAAGCGATAAGGAACCACTCGCCAGCGTTTGTACGTACTCGTCTGCCAGGACGCCGTGAACGGTCTGAATGAACGGCGCTTTAGCGTTTCTTTTTCTAAGTGATTTTAGGAAGGCGTAGCCGCTTGCGTTGTGCGCTTCGTAAATGTCCGCTTTAATGGCGCTTGCAGAGTTGGAAAGTGTGTGGTTGAAAAACCAGTTATCTATGGGAAAAAGCGCGTCTGTGGAAAAGCACGGAACCAAGTTTATCCCATTGACTTTTGTGGGTTTCTTGAAGCCTGCTTTTGTGCCGCTGTAAACCGTTATGTCGACTTCGGTGCTGAGCCGTTTACCCGTTTCAAGTATCCTGCGCTCAACACCACCAAAGTACAAATGCGGCGGCTGCGTGTCGAAAACGGCTAAACTCAGCTTCTTCACGGTTCTTGTCCTCACAGCACCATTGAATCGTAGCAGTAGATTATCCTTTTAAGTATGTCTAACTTGCGGTGAAAGCGCTGCAGAACCACGATTTGAAAAGCTTAATACTTTTATATGCTTATTCCGTGTAGTTTGCGAGTGCTGAAATGAATGGTGACTGAAAAACCCGAAGCCGACTCCGTTCTCGGTTTGACGCCTGATTATCGACCGCTTGAGCTGGAAAAAGAAATCCGCGAGTTCTGGGAGCGCAACCAAATTCGAGTCCAACTCGAACAGCGAGAAAAAAACTGCAAGGGCATCCTAGGCTACGTTGAAGGCCCACCCACGCTGAACGGGATTCCCCACATCGGACACGCCAGAGGACGCGTGATGAAGGACATCCGCTACCGCTGGAAAACTATGCAGGGCTATTACATGCCTTTCTGGGCTGGCTGGGACTGCCAAGGCTTGCCCGTCGAGTTGGAGGTTGAGAAGCTTCTCGGCGTCAAAAACAAACGTGAACTTCTGGAGCGAGTTGGTCAGGAACGTTTCATTGAAGAATGCAAGAAAGTTATCATGAAATACCATCGGGAATGGGTGGAAGCCGACAAGCGCTTAGGCGTTTTCATCAATCAGGAGAAAGCGTATTGGACATACCGTGACGAGTATATCGAACGTGAATGGCGCTACCTGAAACGCGCCTGGGAACAAAACCTACTCGAGGAAGGACACTACGTGGTGGCTTACTGTCCAGGCTGCCAAACCAGCCTAAGCAGCGCCGAAGTCGGCTACGAAGGCTCCTACAAGGAAGTTGAAGATCCATCACTCTACTTCAAATTCAAGAAAGCCGGGAGCGAGAACGAGTTTTTCCTCATCTGGACGACCATGCCCTTCACAATCGTCACAGACACCATGCTGGCGGTAAATCCCGAAGCCGAATACGCGAAAGTGAAGGTCGGCAACGAAACTTGGATAATGGCAAGGCAACGCGTCGAGCCAGTCATGCAGGAACTCACCTTAACGAAATACGAAATCACCGAAACGTTTTCAGGTAAGGAATTGGTAGGCGCAAAATACGACTACCCACTCAAAGACATAATTCCCGAGCAAGCCCGACTTGAAACTAGACATCCACTCGTGCATACAGTCATCGGCGAAGACTTCGTGGACATAAACACTGCCACTGGAGTAGTGCATCTCTCGCCAGGAAACGGTGAAGATGATTTCTGGGCTGCGCACAGCCGAGGCGTCCCGATTTTCGCTCCGTTCGACGATGAAGTTAAATTCACCAAAGACGCGGGCTTATTCAACGGCGTTTTCGCAAGGGACGCCGACTATCCCGTTGTGGAGGAGCTTCGGAACAAAAACGCATTCGTCGAAGTCAAGAAGACAAAGCACGAGTACCCGACATGCTGGCGGTCGCACCACAAGCTGGTCTGGCTGGCAAGAAAAGAATATTTTCTACGAACGGACAAGATAAACAGCAAAGTGCTGGAAGCCGCAGAGAAAATAGAGTACTTCTTTGACGAACCCAAGAACCGCTTCATCGCTTTCCTGAAAGAGGGGAAGCCGTGGTGCATCAGCCGAGAACGAGTCTGGGGCACACCTCTACCCATCTGGACATGCGAAAACTGCGGGACGAAAAGGGTTGTGGGCAGCAAACAAGAACTCATGGAGAACGCTTTTGAGAAGATTCCAGACAACTTCGAGCTGCACAAGCCATGGGTTGACCGCGTGACGTTCAAATGCGACAAATGCAGCGGAATAATGCGTAGGGAAGATTACGTGTTGGACACTTGGCACAACAGCGGCGCTTCACCATACGCACGTTTCACCGACGAAGAATTCCAGAAGTTCGTACCTGTGGATTTCCTGACGGAGGGAATCGACCAGACCCGCGGCTGGGCAAACTCACTACTACTCGAATACGTGATACTCACGGGAAAGCCTGAAGCCCCTTACCGCGCATTCCTGTTCCAAGGCTTAACCCAAGACGCCAGAGGCAGAAAAATGAGCAAAAGCCTCGGCAACGTCGTCGAAACCAACAAGCTCCTCGAAAAAAACTCGGCTGACCTGTGCAGGTTCTACATGATGCGGAAATGCTCAGTCATTGATTTCATGAATTTTGACATGCAAGAGCTGAACCGGCGAAGCTACCAAGTCCTGTCAACCCTTTATCATTTGAGCAGGTTCTTCCTTCAGAACGCCGAGTTCGACGATTTTAAGCCTTCAAAGAAGGCGCCTGCGCTGGAAAAGCTGGAGCCTCCAGACCGATGGCTACTATCTAGACTGCAAACAGCCATAAAAGATTATACAGAGAAGCTTGGCAAATGCGAATTCAACGCTGCAGTAGCCGTCTTGGAGGATTTCGTCATCGAGGCATTAAGCAGGCTTTACGTGCCAATGATACGGAAGGAACTCTGGTCAGACGACCCAGAAACGCGAAGCAGACGAATGGACATTTACGCAATATTGCATTATGCTTTGAGAACGGTTACCCTCCTCTTCAACCCCGTAACACCATACCTCAGCGAAGCATTGTACCAGAAAATCTACAGGAAACTCGACCCGCAACTGCCCGACTCAATAAATCTTTATTGCTGGCCCGAACCAGACGAAAAAATGCAAAACAAAACCGTGGAACAAGAATTCGACACACTATTCAAAGTCATATCGCTTGTTTACGCTGCAAGGCAACAAGCAAAGCTGAAGAGAAGATGGCCACTCCGGACCGTAATCGTTTCCGCACCAGAAAAAGTGACGAAAGCCCTGAAAAACGTAGAATCAATCTTACTTGAGTTAAGCAACATCAAAAAAGCCGAATACACGCTTGAATCTCCAGAATCCACGGAAGGCGAGAACTTGTTTTCTGCCATAGAAGGAGAACTAACAGTAATCATAAGCGGACAACGCGACGAAACCCTGCTGGGAGAAGGCATAATGCGAGACTTAGCCCGCCGCGTCCAAGCCTTGCGCAAAGAGCTTGGCTACATGCCCACCGACATCCTAGACGGCGTCCACATCGCCGAACTCGACGAAGAAAGCGCTAGGCTTCTAGAATCTTACCTTGAAGAGATGGCGACTCTGGTTCGCACCAAGAAAGTGCACCTGCACGGAAAACGCGAAGAACTGCAAGCGGAATGGCACGAAGCAGAACTAGACGGCAAAGGAATATACATCAACGTACACTAGCCAAAGGAAGAGAATAACTTGAGCGAAGACGATAACCTGAAGCAGTATCTCAAGTGTCCCTTCTGCCCTTGCATCTTCCTCACGGAGGCAGACTTGCAGAAACACTTGAACTGTATGGGCAACCAAAGAGAAGAGCACTTGGACTGTTACAGGAGAACGCACGGGCGAATAGAACACGGCTCATACAGCACAGAATGAGCTAGCACAAAATCGCGTTCGTATCGGATATATTACTATTCAGAAACACCCCTTTTAAGCAAACCAGCCAACATTATGTTCCAACGAGAAAGGGGAGGCAAACCATCTGGGTCTTGACTCTTCCTTCTCCCTCCTTCCTCATTCTTCAAGAACAACCAACCGCACCGAAACCTCTAAATCCACTGACGGAAATTTTCTTCAGAGAAAAACGCCAACTGGGCCGGTAGATCAGTCTGGTATGATCGCCGCTCTCGCACAGCGGAAGCCGGGGGTTCAAATCCCCCTCGGTCCACAAACTTTCAGGCAATTATTGTTTATTATTCCCCGTCTAGAAAGAGTATGCTGACCTCGAAAGGTGTTCTTTGCATTTCGCTAGTCAAATCTTGCTCTTTTCTGGCGAACAAGGCATTGCCTCCAATTTTCTGGGCTAACGCTAACGTGAAGCAGTCCGGTAGGGATATTGCCCTCTTGCATTTCGTCTTTGAAGCTTCGTTGATCAGCGTTAGAGTATCTTCAATCTTGATGTATCCTGAGGCGAGTAGCTTGTTTACTCTTTCGTTTGATTCGTGCCATCCTAGTTTTCTGCAGAGAACATATTTTAATTCTGCAATGGCTAGTTCGGTGGTCCAGGCTTCCAAGATGTCGCTTTCTAAAGCCGTTTTCAATTTCTGCCCTGCCGCTTCACAGTATACTAGTTCAATCAATGCGCTGGTGTCTACGGCTAATTTTCCTTTCAAGTCTCTTTTCATCAAGTTTTCGCTCCGCTTGCAGTTCTTCGACTGTTTCTCTGGCTCCGATTAAGGGTTTACATGCTTCATCAAGTAGTTGGGGATTCTTTTCTCGCTGATCCACCAAGAAGCGCAATGCCTCGTTAAGGTCAACCCGATGCCCCAGTTTAATTTGAAGCTCGGAAGCCACCTTCAGCAACTTCTGTTTTACGTCCTCAGTCACCGATATAGTCGTCATAAATACCATAACTCATATAGGGATTATAATATATATGACTATCTAGAAAATCCAAAAAGCCTGTCATTTTCAACGCAAGCCAACTCAAAGTTTGAATTACTTTCGGGACTACAGGAACATCAACATTCTTATATACGTTATTCGTAATACATTATTTGTATGTCGGAAGTAGTTACGATAAGAGTTAACAAGGTCCTCAAGGAAAAGATACGAAAATACAGGATAAGCGTTAGCAAAATTACAAGAGAAGCTCTCGAAGAAGAAATTGAAAAGCATGAAAGGCAAGAACTAGCTAACGCGATTAGTGAAATGAAGACTCTGCTAAACAAGATTCCCGACGACGAAATTGTAAGAGCCATACGAGAATCAAGAGACCAACGATGAAATACCTTTTAGATGCAAGCGCCTTCATACTTCTAATTAAGAAAGCAGATATTAAATCGGTAATCGATTGTTTGCAGGATTCTTTAGTTCTCGACCTAACATTCTACGAAGTGGGAAACGCAATCTGGAAGGAAAGCATCCTCACGAAATTTCTCACACCAGAAGAAGCAACGAAGCTCGGAACAATGGCACAGACCGTTCTCACAAAGCTTAACAGGATAGTAAGCGAAGCCGAAGCTTTTCAGAAAATCCTAGAAATTGCACAAACTGAGAAACTTTCCTATTATGATTCAAGCTATGTTCACTATGCAAAAAAAACAGACCTTACACTCATTACGGAGGACAAGGAACTCAGAACCAAGGCTAGGAAATACGTTGAAGTCCGCACAGTCGGAACAGTATTATCACAGTAAAAAATAATGCTATTCAGCTTGATGGTACAAATCACCTGCATACATAATTCATGATGAAAGCAGGGTAAAGCTGAAAAAGGAAAATCGCATTATCTATGTCTAGGTACTGGTTGGTGATACAACTTGACATTGGGTTGTTTCGTCTCCTCAAAAGATATCTGGATTGACGCCGTCGGCTGGGGGGACCTCCTCTTAGGCGTAGTTATAGGTGCGCTAAAGCCCCCTGACCCGATGCTTATGGAGCGCAGGATTCCAACGTCGTCGTTTCAGCCGCCGAACTTCAAGAACAAGAAATACTTCGATGATTCCGTGAAGATTGCGGACGCAATCGTTGAGGTTATGCAGCCTGACAAGGACACGTGTTTCAAGGTCTGCTCGGAATACGTGTTGGAGAGCGTTCGTAGGCATTTAGCGACCCGAGGCTTCAACGTTCAAAAAGTAGACGCCACAGGAGAGCTCAAGAACATGGTTGAAAGGGGGTACATGCGTTGGTGCGCGGAGGAAGGAATTCCCGAGGAAATATTAAGAGACAAGCGGCGTTTTTGGACGTTTCTGGAGTGGGTCGCTGAAAACCCGCGTCTTCGTGAGAGTCTCGTTAAGACGGGTTGGGCTAGTTGGGAGAGGAAGTGGCGGGAAGAAATCTACAAGAAGCCTTTGAGGCTGCGCGAGCAAGGCTCTATGTGAATAGAACTGCATCTTATATCGGGAGAGTTAGCGTTCCCAGATTGGAATTTCTACCGAAATCTCACTCAATCTTGCGTATACAGGTGGGGGGATTTGAACCCAGGCACGAGTGGAGATGTCACCCGCAAAACCCCTTTTTCCTCTAAATGGCAAGGTAAGTAGATTATGTTGTTGATGTGTTTGACTCTAGTCTACTTTGGTGGTTCCAGAGTTTAATTGTGCT
>Ga0208373_1003323_pt1 | contig 15968 bp, 13 predicted proteins | sample RifOxyC2_FD_184036 | JGI IMG/M metagenome (GOLD analysis project Ga0208373, IMG submission 184036) | Soil microbial communities from Rifle, Colorado - Rifle Oxygen_injection C2 (SPAdes) | ecosystem: Environmental > Terrestrial > Deep subsurface > Rock core/Sediment | place: Rifle, Colorado...
TGGAACTGCGGGGTCACGTTTACGCCAAAACTCGAGGAAGGCTACGCGGGTAACGGCCTGCATTTTCATCTGGAACTGGTGAAAAACGGCAAAAATGTGATGGTCGATACGAATGGCGAGCTCAGTCCTGAGTGCAAAAAAATGATCGCGGGGTTGTGTCAACACGCGCCCAGCCTGACCGCGTTTGGCAACACCGTATCCAGCGCGTACCTGCGCCTTGTACCCAATCAGGAAGCCCCCACGCGCATCTGCTGGTCAGAACAGAATCGTTCTGCTTTAATCAGAGTGCCCCTTGGCTGGCGACACCAATGTGACATGGCCAAAGCCGTCAACCCGACCCAGCAGGAATCCTTTGATGCGCGGGGGCGTTCCCGTCAAACCGTTGAGTTTCGTAGTCCGGATGGCTCCGCGCACGTGAATTTATTACTCGCGGGGCTCACGCTCGCCGTCAAGAGCGGGCTGGAGGATCCCCATAGTTTAAAACTGGCGGAAAGTCTGTATGTCACCAAAAACATTTTTAAGGAAAAGAGCAACCGTCTTGAGGAGCTCGAACGCCTGCCCGTGAGTTGTGACGGGTCCGCCGATGCCCTCATAAACGACAAGGCTTTTTACCAAACGGATGGATTATTCCCCGATGAGATCCTTGACTACGTATACAAAAAACTCAAACTGGAAAACGACAAAAACATCAACGAGCGTTTTGCCAATCTCACAGCGGACCAGCGGCTCGAGGCCACCCGCCAGATCATGCACAAGGACCTGCACAAGCAGTGATGGAAATTCAACACAGCTCATTGCGCACACAAACCATTATTGCCCCCCACGTCTTTGTGCCCATACGCCACGCCCACCTCGACCTTGAGTTTCGTGGGCACACCGGCCTCGCCTTTGAGATTATCGCCGCAAACTTCGTAATCTTCTGTTTGATATTCATTGGAAATCTTTTTTTCGTCCAACGATTGTTTGACACCTTCGAGATCCCCGGAGACAATTTTTTCGATGACCTCTCCCCCAAACACATCACCAACCTTTACTGGTCTGATCACGAGCGCTTGTTGCGTCCCTGTATTTTTACCCAAATCATCTGTTGCTGACGAAATAGTCACAACGGTTTCTTTGTTGACACTAGCCTCTTTGACAAGTTTTTTGACAGAGCCAACGGGATCGGAGGTAAAATCGGCGAGGGCGGATTTGTCGATGGGATAACGGTTTTCAATCCACACATTGGTGCGCGACGTATCGTTGCGGTTGGATGACACGAGACGATTGTACTTCCCGATACCCCCCTTGCCCTCGACCGCCGTCTGAACCCCCGCCCCTGCCCGCAAAACCAGTGTGGGATTACCCTGATCATCAAATTCTATTTTGGCACCTGCCTTGATATCGCCGGAAACACTCGCTCCGCCATGTCCTTTGGCGAGCGTTTCCAGTCCCTTAACGGGAAAAGCGATTTCACCACCTATATTGCCCTGAACAGTCAGACTGTCGGTCAGCTCAATGCTTTTGAGTTTGCAATCAACTTTGGGGATGTTGTTAACATCAACCAGATACTTGCCAATAACAGGCGCTCGCGACCCCTTGGTGGCGATAAGGTACGACACGGGTGGCATCGTGGCAGTCACGGCAATCGCCGCTTGTGTGATGGCAACCTTACCCGCGAGCTTGATGGCCTTGTCGACTTCCTGGGCGTTGGGGAATGTCAATGTGATGGCCTTTTCGCCAGCAACCGAGACAGAGGCACCCATCTGTACCTTAAAACGACCCTTTCCCTTTGCAAGCTCCGCGGAAAGGCCAAGCCCCACCTTGCCTGCAATGGTCATTTCGTATCCATCGTTGGTTTTCACAACCTGACACGAAACCTGTCCCTCCACAGTCTTGACTCCCATCGTCACTTTGGCCTTGAGACTGACCCCCATTGAATCTTTTTCGCCTAACTGTTCAAGTTCATCTGCAATGAAAGAGTCCTTATTTTTTGCCTCGGCCTGTAAATTGGTTTCCTCCAATTGACTCACCAACTGCTTTTCGAATTCAGGGTCGATCAAGGCCTGGTCGACCTTGGCCTTTGATTCTTCGTCAACCGCGGCCGAAATGACAGACCTGGGATTGGGATCGGTATTTTGGGAAACGGGGTTTGTCTGGATATAATTTTCATCTGTGGGCTGACATGTGTATTGATTGATTGTTTGATTCATAAAATCTCCTGTAAAGGTTATCTGCTCTATCCTCAGCACAAACCATGCCAGAATTCATTTTTATTATTATTCTTAAATATCATAAAGTTACAAAACACATTCACAAATCCTCAGTCCCATTATTTCTTGCCTGAGACAGGTGCTGAGACGGGTGTTTCACATTTTTCTTGCCTCTGAATCTTATTATTGCTAGTGACACGCCTCGCTTTTTAACCCTTATATTGCAGGTGAATTTATGAAGTTGGGAATCAAAATTGGGGACGTTGTCGAGGTCATCAAAGGAAAATTTTCCGGTCAAAAATCCAAGATCGTTTCCATCGATAAAAAAAATGATCGCGTCGTTCTTGAGAACTTGAAAAAACAAAAAACCAAAACAAAATCTTTACATGGAAGCTTTCATGTTCTGAGCCTGAAGCTGGTAAAGGCTGAGCAGCCCAAGACGGAAGAACCCAAAGCAGAAGAGAAAAAAGAAGCAGTCGTAGCGGCATCATAAAAACGGCTGATAAATTTATGTGGTGAAACAAGGAGTTCGTTATGTCAAATGTATGTGAAGTCACTGGTGTTCGGCGTTACAAGGTCAACAGGGTATCACACGCCAACAATAAAACAAAACACTATCAACAACCCAACATTCAGGAGAGGCGTTTTTTGATTCCTGAATTGGGCCAAAGGGTCAAAATCAGAATCAGCTCACGCGGTTTGCGAACAGTCGACAAACATGGTGGCTTGTCGCGTTATTTAGTCAAAGCAAACCCAGAAAAACTTTCAGCAAATTTGCAACGTGTTAGAAAGATTCTTATCAGCAAGGGCTTACATTGAGGTTTATTATGGAACGATTAAGAAAAGATGACATTGTCGAAGTGATTTCCGGCGTGAGCCGAGGCAAACAAGGCAAACTTTTACGCTTTAACGATGACCGCACCCGCGCTTATATCGAAAAAGTGAATCTGGTCAAAAAGCATTCAAAGGCTAGTCAGAAAAACCCGACTGGTGGTATCATCGAAATTGAATCCTCGATTCATGTTTCGAATCTGATGGTCGTTGACCCCACCAAAAAAATACCCAGCAAGGTCGGCATCAAGACCCTCAAGGATGGTTCAAAGGTCCGCTTTCTAAAAAAGACCGGAACCGAGCTGAGTGCTCATTCTAAAAAATAGCCTGGGCTCGCTTCTCCCTGTACCCACGTTCCCCCGGTTTCTCGAAGATACGCTTCATTTTCGGTGCTGTCTGCGTTGGCGTCCTCAATGTCGACCGCGTCCACAACATTTCCCGCTTCATCAAGCAGTTCCAAGGTCAATGTGTTGTTAATCGCTCCATCGGGATTGCCAAAAACAACAAGCTCGCCGGGTAAAAATTCCAAAGGAATGTCATCCAGACTCGAATGAGTATCCCACAATGTACTATCCAAAGTCTGTAACACATCTGTTCCATCAATCATGTTCAGGGACCACTTGCTCACATCCAGACTTTCCTCTGTTCCATTGAATATCTCTATGTATTCATCCGTACTGCCCACAGTGCCTGAGCCAGGTTCATCGTCAAAGAGAACCCCGTTACCTCCCTCTGAGTCATTGTGGTCCTGTTGCGGGTCAGTCACCACTTCGGTAATGAGGACTCTGTTCCAATCAAACGTTTCTGTGATCTGATCTGATTCTTCTTCTGTATCGTCAGACTCAGGATAAGTTGTGGGCACATCCGGATAAGAAGTCGGGGCATTCGCGTCAGGATCAACTTCATTTTCAGACAGTGATGCGTCATCATTCACGACCACCAGATAATGAGCAGAAAAAAGACCGCTCCCCGATAACAGGCCCGCCTGGTTTAACGGATAATAAGTTTGGGATTGAATTTTTGGCAAAGCGACAACAACGTATTCATCAGATATAATCTGATCAAAATTGATTGCCAGGTGAACACTCCTCAAATCATCCGCAATCGTCATTTGGCTCTCGATGATCTGCACATCACCGTCCGTCACCGCCTCATATAAGTCATTCCAATCCTGATTTGTGTAAACTTCATACTGACTTTTTGTGATGACAAAAAGACTATCTCGGGCGATCGTTGTTTCCCATACGGGCTCCGAGAAATTGAGCGATATTGTGGTTTCTCCCGTTATTTTAGAACCCTCAGTTGGAGACACGCTCAAAATGTAAAATTGTTTTTCCGAAGCCAGGTCATGCTCCCTCCTTTGTAGCCCGCAAGAAACAAAAACAACAAGACAAACAATCAATACACTGCAAATGATTTTCATACAAACCTCCTCTTTATGTGGCTGTGAGACAATTCCCAGTTACAAACCAGGAATCTGTTTTTGTTCCCGCCACCATCTGTCATGAAACTGTCCCCCCGTAATGGCATCGATTCTATCGGTGAGGCTCAGGTATTTTGCATAATACATGGCCTTGCTCTGCAAGTGGCCTTTGGCCTGCAAATAGCGGATCAGGTATAAATAACGATCCTCATAGATTTTGTACAAATCATCACCGATGGTTTTCTGCAGTTTCAAAAGTTCGCGGCGTTCGCTCTCGATCAACAGATGATTGCGATTGAAAATAATTTCATCCAGCTTCCAGACAGCGCGCGCGTGAACCGTGCGGCCCAGATAACCGTAATAGTTGTAATCATTGTCCTCGGGGCCAATGGTCACATCACCACCAGACAGAGAAATATTGTCGCTCACCTTCAGTCCCTCTCGTTCAGTGAGCGAGTGATCGTAGCCGACATACAGGGCGGGAAAATAGGGCGCCGCCTTGACGCGTTTTTTCAAGCGTTCCAGGGAGGAAGTGGTTATTCCTTTGTCTTTGAAGTAGGCAAAGAGAATGTCTGCATAGCTGGGTTCATTTTGTTTTATCGTGGAAAATTGTTTGATGTGAGGTGACAGACTTGCCCAAACGCTTGAGCCAATGAGCAAACAAACACAAAACAAAAGCACAAAAAAAATGATATTGTTTTTCATGACAACGTCTTTTGCAACGCACGTGCCAACTTTGAAAAAATAATTCTCCACAAAAAAATAAGCCCAATATCATAAACATGTTCGATCTGGCGGCATGACGGAGGTCACTGTACGGAATTCCAAAGTGTCTCACCGTCCCATTTTGGGACAAATCAGGGATGATCCTGAGACAAAAAATGGCACGACCCAATCTTGTGCATAGGTAAAAAATGCATGAGAAAAAAACAAGCACAAGTATGACGGAGTTCCGTGTACGCATCCCATTCTCTGTGCCTAGTCCCATTTTTGGGAAAGATGGTGAGACTATTTATTGACTGATATTGACAGTTGGAGCTCCGTCATGCTGTTCCGGTTTTAAAACGTATGACGAAGACACTCGGTACGTCATGAACACTCGGTACTCCGTCATAGCGGTAATAGCGGTAATAATAGTAATAATAGCGGTAATATTGTTCTTTTGAGAGACAATTTATGATCACCAACATGCTAGGCTCAGTACTCCGTCATAGTATGCGTCTCAACGGTAACGTATTATTAAATGAAAAATAACAGAAGATTTTGGAAGGAGGGATTCGGCACACACTTCAAATGGAAACAGTTGCGCTGACAGTAACCACATTATTGCCAATTTTGTTTTTTCCTAATTCAAAAAACTGCCGGTGTCTGTCTTGCCATTCTTTTCTCCGCAAACGCACTTTTTTCATAAGTCGTTCATGACACGTTTGCACCCACAATGGATTACCAATAAAACAAATGTAACCATCATCTTTTCTGTAAGGACATATTGGGGTGCGGTGATCATTCGCAATGATTTCTTCGATCATCAATCGGTACTTATTTTGTCTGTCGTGAGCTGTGTTACCAAGTCCTATATAAAATTCGGGGTCAGTCAACAGTGGATCCTCTTGACCAAAAGCATAGTGATGATACGATGACCACTTATGGTTTTTGGGATGAATATTATTCGTTGTCCTTTTGGGATTGAGATCGTTATAAATGATCACACTCATGAGGTCATCATCGGTTTCCATGGTTGGCGATTTGAATCGATCCATCACCACCTGCCCCCTCCGACAAAAGTGTTTGTTTATGGATCTCGAAAAGCAACCATTCACGACCCTAAAAAAATCAGAAAACAATTTTTGCGAAGCACAACGGCCTGTCATGTGAACATGATTATCCATCAAACAATAGGAAAAGATAATAATGTCGTACACCATTTTATATTTAAGCAGTAGTTCATAATAAAGCGCCTTTGCAAACTCAGACTTCAAAAGCCAATCCTTGTTATGACACTGCCATGTCACATGAAAAACGGATCCTTCAAAGACCAATAAACTTCTAGGATAATTTGCCATGTCCTAAACACCTGCCAAAACCGTGCCAATTTGAAAAAAAATAATATTTAAAGAATATCAATCAAGTTGGAAGAACACTCAACAATAATAGAGTCTCTCACAAAATAAAATCCCACAAGGGGGACTGTCCGCGGGACTCCGTCATGATGTCCCCTTCATGTCCCCTGATGTCCTCTTGTCATAATATTCATATTGCTTTTCAAAAGGTCGTTGCCTAAGCTTTTTGAATGAATTTTGAACATATCATTAAATCTTTCAATGACGTGCTCTGGGGCACCCCACTCATTTGCATGTGTCTTGGCGCGGGAATATATTTTTCACTCAAAACACGATTTCTGCAGATTCGACTGATCAAGGACATGCTTAAATTGTTACTTGAGGGCAAAAGCTCCGCGCAGGGAATTTCATCCTTTCAAGCACTGGCGGTTTCTCTGTCTGGACGCGTAGGGACGGGTAATATCGCCGGCGTGGCCACAGCCATCGCTCTTGGCGGTCCGGGCGCTGTCTTCTGGATGTGGCTCATAGCTTTTTTAGGAGCGGCCACGGCCTTTGTGGAATCATCTCTGGCTCAGATATATAAAGTAGAAAAGGATGGTCAATATCGAGGAGGGCCGGCGTATTACATTGAGAAAGGCCTCAAACTCAAATGGTATGCTGTGGCGTTTGCAGTGGCCTCTATTTTTTCCTGTGGTTTTTTTCTCCCAGGCATTCAGGCAAATAGCATTGCTGTGAGCTTGCAACACGCGATGGGCATTCCAAAGACAGTGTCGGGTGCGTTTGTTGTGATGTTGCTGAGTGCGATTGTATTTGGAGGCATCAGACGCATCGGCCGAGTGGCTGAGTATGTTGTTCCATTCATGGCTATTGGCTATGTTTTGTGTTCCCTAATCATTGTGGCATTCAATCTCGAAAAACTGCCGGCTGTGTTGTCCCTGATCTTGTCGTCTGCCTTTGGTGCTCATCAGGTTTTTGGAGGCATTGTGGGGAGCGCCATCAGTTTTGGTGTGAAACGCGGGATTTTTTCAAATGAAGCCGGTCAGGGGAGCGCGGCCCATGCCGCAGGTGCGGCCGAAGTCACACACCCTGCCAAACAGGGACTGGTGCAAGCCTTTTCGGTTTATATCGACACCCTCTTTGTGTGTTCGGCGACTGCTTTCATGATACTGATAACCGGGCAATACAATGTCGAAGGCATTGTTAACAACATCCCAGGCGTTGAAATCGGTCCCATGTACACACAAAAGGCTGTGGAAACCGTATTTGGTGTTGGGCCCATTTTTGTGGCCATCTCTCTTTTCTTTTTCGCCTTCACCACACTGATGGCTTACTACTACATTGCTGAAACCAACGTGGCCTATCTCAAAAAAAACCCCTCTCAAAAATGGTTGATCACTGCCCTGCGCATTATCCTGCTTGCATCGACTTTCTATGGTTCCATCAAAACGGCCGATCTGGTTTGGGCAATGGGCGATATTGGTGTGGCACTAATGACGTGGTTGAATTTGGTAGCGATCTTCATGCTCAGAAAACCGGCGTTTTTATGTTTGCAGGATTATGAAAGACAAAAGAAACTCAAAATCAATCCAGTCTTCCGCGCCGATGATCTGGGAATTGCTAATACCGACTTTTGGACAAAGCAACCACCTCGAAAGACCATCGATCAAGCAGCCTAGTCCATCGCTATATTCATTTTGATCTTTCAAAACAGCTCAACGCTATAAAAACTCATTAAAAACTCATGACGGAGTTACATAAAAAATCCGTAAATCATCAAAAAACACGAAACTTTTACAGAAATCTTTCGATATCTTGATCGGTTAGAGGTAATAACCAGATCACTTTATGTCGTCAATCTTGTCATCATCAGGACTCATTGGACACGGTTCTTTGTCGCGCCCCATTCACTTAGAAGGTAATGGACAGCCCAACCCCATCCCCTCACATGGTCCCTTACCCACGGGCGCCGAGATTCAGGGGTATTTTGCCAGTAGGACAATAAATGTTGATGGAAATACAGGCACGCCCCGGCCCACACACGAGATTGGTCATCCCGTTCAACTGCAAGCATGCAGAAACGTGCTGATCAGGAGTCATCCCCTTGAACGCTTTATTCATCCTCGCGGTGACATCGCCAGTGTCACAAGCGACGTTACTTTGTCGAACATCCTTGCTTCCACGTCGAACACCGCCATCGGTTTTGGGTACCCCGAAGGACTCAGAGGCGTGATTCAATTTTATCTGGGCAGTGCCTTTTTGATTGGAACAGACGGTCAGTTCAAAAGACTCAACGGGGTTGATGCCCACTCGCGTCTAGCCTACGCCATGGCCGCCTATGTGGTCAGAACAGATCATGATTTAATAAAATATGACCCTGAATGTTTGAGCGGAGGACAACTCAGTGGAAAAAATCTGGACGATCTGATTGAATGGATCAGGACACTCAAGGAGTTTGATCCGCAGAGCGCCTGCGCAATGACTCTGACCTTGAACGTGCAATGGGCACAGTTTGCGATTCCCAAACCTCCGGTGAGTGTGGGAAATGACTTCAGATCATTGCAAAAGCTCATCACAGACAACACAAAACCTCAACTTTTAATCTCTGTCATATACTCACCAACAGAGGTTGACTCCCCCTTAGGTCATAAAGGATTTCATTTTGTGGGCGTTAAAACCACTGTCAACGCAGGATCTCCAACCGATGGGGGTGTGCTGATCAACTGTAAGATCAATAATGTCACACGCCTGCAAATCGCCAAGATCGATGAACATGTTTGTCTTACTGATGGTGCTTGTTCCTTACCAGCACCCCAACAACGACCAACTCCATCACCAACACAAGTCCCCACGCGCGTCACCACATCAACAAAAGTTCCTGCGCCAATCCGGGTTGCCCCGCGCCCACAACCCACAATTCCTCAAAAACCTGCACCAGCAAAACAACAACCCGTTGTTGTTGCAAGGACAGCACCAACAACAGCTGATCCCCTCCTCGAACTCATCCCACAACCCGATCAGACCCTGATGGCTTCCAATGTTTGGATGCATACCGAAACAGCTCATGTGCTGGCACAACAACTTGCTGAGTGGCTCAGTGGCAAAACCATTTTACGCCCTGTTCAGTTGGCCGATGTGGGTTCAGGCGCTGTTCCTATCACCCTCTGCAGAATTCTAGCGGAACTGGCAACCGCCAAGGATCCCAGCTTCTCCCGTTTGCTTTTTCACCTGGCCATCCTCGATAGCGATCAACAAGCAATCAACCGTTTTTGTGATCTGGCCACCACTCCGGCCCCCGGTAAAGACAAATGGGGCAAAAAGTCTGCTGATATTCCCTCTTCGCCGTTCCCAAAATCGATTGTCGAAAAACGCATGCTACGTGGCAATACGTGGTCCCCCACAGATGTGGGGCGTCTCCGTCCTGAGTTTCTGCCACAACCAGTCGATGTGTTATTTACGGGCATGCTATTGCACCAAGGCAAACCAGAACAAGTGTATACACTAGCGCAAAATGTCCATAGCATTCTGACCGACGGCGGTCTGTGGCTCATTCATGATTTGTTCATGCCTGACACAGAACCCTACCTGACTATAGCCAGCGAAGTCACACGTGAGTATTCCGGATTTTCGTTTCCGTTTAAACGCGTATTTCGTCACGCCGTTGAGGACAATCAAGCACGCAATGCCTTCCTGCGCGCACTATCTTCCTATAAAGGAGCGTCCCCTTCCCCAAACGATTTGCGCGAACAAGTCACAAGTCAGGTTTTTCCCTACACCATGCCTATGGTGACTCACCTATTACAACAGGCTGGATTTGATACTACGGTGATCCCGTATGCTCCGCTATTTGGCGAACATGCCCTTGCCCCTTGGATAGGCGCCATCGTGGCTCGAAAAAAGAAACCAACCTACTGAGACCTGCCCAAATAAGGTCCTGCAAAACAACACAACTTATTGATATGTTGAACTGTTACACAACTCCAATCGACCTCCGTCATACAGCCGCCACACGACCTCCGTCATACGGTCGCTGATACGGTCGCTGTTCTTGGCATCTGCCCTCTATTCAACCTTGCTGTTATTCAGATTCAGCAGCCGCCACACGACCTCCGTCATACGGTCGCTGTTCTTGGCATCTGCCCTCTATTCAACCTTGCTGTTATTCAGATTCAGAAAACGCATCAGTGCAAGCAAGCCCGCGGCATAAGTTTCACCACCCGACTCAATACCGCCAAACATCATGCGTGCCCGCCGGGTCTTCGGCAATGTAGAGGTGACACTCACCATCAACCGCAAACCCCTCCTGATCGTGCGTAGACAAGGGCAGATCATATTGCGACTCCAAAATACGATCGGGCGTCAGGCTGACCAGCTTGTTGGACGAATCGTAGAGGGCAAAGATTTTTTGGTGAACTCCGTCATAATACAAATCGGAAATATCGGTGACACCGGGCAGAGGAGCCCAAGCCACAATTTGCTGGCTGTCAGTAATAGTAATATCACCAGTTGTCGATAAAAGTGGCACTTCGTATACGTGAATCATCCCGGTTTGCTGTATCCCCACCCAAAAATAACCGCCTTCGACCGACGATGAATCAGGCACAAAAGTGAGGGCTTCGAGACCTTGATTAGTTTCTGAATAAATCCCGGACGGCAAAGTAAATGTGCGCGTCACCAAACCTGTATTGATATTGACTTCCTTGATTGCCGCCACATGTTCAACACCAACATACACAAAATCACTCGCGGGGTCAGTTACCGTCACGGCTTCAAGGTCACCAGGAAGGCTCCAGTTAGTCACATCTGAGCCATCGAGATTCATGCGCGTAAGAATTCCGGAATCGCTCACCAAAAACAACTGATTCAAACGCTCGTGCCACACAATCCCGCTGGGCTCAAACAAGGTCTCCAAACCGGCACCAATGTTCGACGCTGTTGCCAAAAATGCGGTGGAAACTAAAAGATCGCAGGCAGGTGGAAGAACTTCATCGTCGGTATCCTCGCTGGGACTACTATCGGTACCAGTGCCGGAATCAGATCCAGTATCAATCTCAGCGCCAGAATCAGGGACAGTTTCTGAATCAGAATCGGATGCGGCAGGATCGTCCCCTGAAACATCACCGGTTTGAGCCGTATCCTGATCCGTCCCCGTATTGTCGACACCAGTCTTGGAGGAATCCTTTGTTGAACTGGCACAGGCGCAAAGACACAAGATCACAGCAGTCAAAATGAATAGGCGTGGACACATTGTCATGGTTACCTTTCTACAGAACGCAGACACAAAATCTCAACATATTTCGATGAGTTCTTTGTCATAAACTCAAGAATACTATGATGTCTTAGCACAAGGGTCAGCCAGATTGAGCCCATAGCGCATCTGCACCGAGCTACCCCCTTGACAACCGACCTTGAAACAGCCCGTCAACCATCGGCGCATCTTTTGGTTAGGGGCACAGCACCGTGGAATGTGTCCGACAGAATTCCGTGACCTTCGTCATATAAAAAAACCTTGCAATTTGGCTTAAGTTCGCATAATTTCAACTACCCTTATCAACAGGAGATTTTCCTATGACTGTCGAAAAAAACATCGAAGAATTTATGACGTACCTGATGAACCAAAAGAACGCCGCGGAAAATACAATTCTCAGTTACCGGCGCGATTTGACTGAATTTTACCATTACCTGCTAAATCACCAGGCAGAAGTCATCAGCGACAACGCCATGTTGCTTGACCGCATCAACCCATTGATGATCAGGTCATATCTCTCTCTCCTGTTTCAAAAAAATGGTGCCTCCTCGATCGCCCGCAAACTGTCGGCCCTGCGATCCCTTTTTAAATACTTTGTCAAAAAAGGAACCATCGACCAGAACCCAGCCAAGGTCATCAATTCACCAAAACTGCCAAAAAAACTCCCGAAGTTTCTCAACGTCGACGAAATCAATGCTCTCCTGGCCATGCAATTGGAAAGCAAGAAATACGCCGTCCGCGACAAGGCCATTTTGGAACTCCTTTATTCATGCGGTCTGCGTGTGAGCGAGCTTGTCAATCTCAATCAAGATCAAATGGATTTGATCGAAGGTCTGGTACGAATTCACGGCAAAGGGAATAAAGAACGCATCGTCCCCATCGGAGATAAAGCCGTCAGGGCGCTCCAAGCCTATCTTTCTGAGCGCAGTTCCATCCAGTTGATCCGCGATGACGACGCCTTGTTTTTAAACAAAAATGGAACTCGTTTGACGGTACGCTCCATACAACGCCTGGTGGCCCACATGACCCAGGAAATGGGTCTTTCAAAAACGGCCACACCCCACATGATCCGTCACAGCTTTGCCACACACATGCTGGGCTCAGGAGCGGACTTGAGATCCATTCAGGAACTGTTGGGTCACAAAAGCCTCTCCACCACCCAAAGATACACACACGTAGGGGTTGAAGAGTTGTCAAAAGTGTACGATAAGACGCATCCCAAAAGTTAATCGTTAATCGTCAATCGTGGATCGTATAATTTATCGATCCACGATCCACGATCCACGATCCACGATCAACGATCAACGATCAACGATCAACGACCGACGATCCACGATCCACGAAATATGTACGAAACACACGCAACCACCATCATTGCCATCAAAAAAGGGAATTCGGTCGCCATGGCAGGTGACGGCCAAGTTAGTCTGGGCAATACTATCCTCAAAGGCAAGGCCAAAAAAGTGCGCCGCATGAACGAAGACAAAGTCATCGCCGGGTTCGCAGGCTCCACAGCCGATGCCTTCACCTTGTTCGAAAGATTTGAAGCCAAACTCAAGGAATATTCCGGCAATCTCAAACGTGCCGCAGTCGAGTTGGCCAAAGACTGGCGAACAGACAAAGTCCTCAGACGACTTGAAGCCCTGCTCATTGTGGCAGACAAAGAAAGTTTATTCACCATCTCAGGAAATGGAGATGTGATCGAACCAGACGATGGCATTGCGGCCATTGGCTCAGGGGGCATGTTTGCCCTGGCCGCGGCCCGAGCCTTGATGACGCACACAAAGTTAAGCGTCAAGCAGATCGCCGAAGAGTCCATGAAAATCGCCGGCGATATTTGTATCTATACAAACCACAACATCACCCTGGAGAGCATTGAAGAGTGAATTGTCAGTTGTGTCTCGTGAATCACGCACAGATTGTCAATGTCCTGTCAAAAATCGATTCACGATCCACGATCAGCGATCCACGCGTACAGCATGAACGAAATAAAAAATTACACACCCAAACAAATTGTTCAGGAACTTGACCGTTACATCATCGGCCAACATGAGGCCAAAAGAAGCGTCGCCATCGCTTTGAGAAACCGCTGGCGCAGACTCAATGTCAAAGGCGACATGCAGGATGAAATCATCCCCAAAAACATCATCATGATCGGCCCTACCGGTGTGGGAAAAACCGAGATTGCCCGCAGACTCGCCAAGCTGGCGGAATCACCGTTTTACAAGGTGGAAGCCTCCAAATTCACAGAGGTCGGTTACGTGGGAAAAGATGTGGAATCCATGATCCGTGACCTCACCGAAATTGGCGTCAACATGATTCGCCAACGCGAACAAGAATGCGTCAAAGGCAAAGCCAAAGATTTGGCTGAAGAGCGTCTGTTGGATCTCCTGCTCCCCATCAAAAAGAAAAAAGCACCTCCCGTAGACATGACTATGACTCCGGTGAGAATTGAAGAGACCACGGTTCCCGAAGAAGAAGACACATCGAGAACCCGCGAAAAGTTGCGTCAGATGTTGCGAGATGGCAAACTCAACGACCGCAAGGTCGATCTCGACATAGGCCCCAAACCCCCTGCCTTCACCGGAGGCCCGGGAGTCCCCATGGTCGAAATCATCTCGGCCGGCGGTTCTCTCGATGACATCTCCAGTAACCTGCGCGACATGTTCGGAGGCATGTTCCAACAGGGAAAGAAACGCAAAAAAGTGCCCGTTCCCGAAGCCCTCGAGATCCTGACCCATGAAGAAGCGGCCAAACTCATCGACATGGAAACAGTCACCAAAATGGCCGTTTCGTTCGTTGAAAATAACGGGATCATCTTCATTGACGAAATCGATAAGATCGCCTCACGATCTGATCTTCGAGGAGGTCCCGATGTGAGCCGTGAAGGTGTTCAGCGGGATATCCTGCCCATCGTTGAAGGCTCCACAGTCTCCACCAAGTACGGTTTCGTCAAAACAGATCACATTTTATTCATTGCCTCTGGCGCGTTTCATGTCTCCAAACCAAGCGATCTCATCCCCGAACTTCAGGGACGTTTCCCCATCAGGGTGGAGCTCAATTCCCTCACCAAACATGATTTTCTGCGTATCCTCACCGAGCCCCAGAATTCTCTCACCAAGCAATACAAGGCACTCATGGGATCAGAAAATGTCACTCTGCAATTTACGGACGATGCGTTGGAAGAAATCGCCAGTTTTGCCGCCAAGGCCAATGAGCAAATGGAAAACATTGGCGCTCGAAGATTACACACCATCCTCGAAAAGGTCATGGAAGAAGTTTCCTACGATGCCAATGAACGTGCGGGAACGACATTTGAAATCACAAGCCCTTATGTGCAGAAATGTTTGGTAAAAATTATCGATAACCAGGACCTGAGTAAATACATATTGTAAATAACATGCCAGTGCAAAACCCCTTTTGACACCAGGGCCAATTCTGTGACAGAATCGCCGAGCTCAATGATTGCCATGTCCATGAAAAGATTTTCACTGCTCATCATCTCGTTTTTATTATTTCTCCCATCACGGGCCCTAGCCGCCCCCCCCCAATACCGTCTGAATTTGAGCGATTGCATTGAAATGGCCGTCAGAAACAACGAGGAAATCAAGGCGCAGGAATACGATGTGCAAGCCTACATCGCCCGCAAGATCGAAGCAACCAAGCGGTATGTCCCTGTTGTCACCATCAAATACCGCATGGCCCCAGTCCCAAGAGACTTGAACAATCCCGCTGTATCGTTCCTCTCGGGAGATATCTCCGTTTTCAATTCCATCAAGCTTGAGGCAGGGATTCCCATCACCACATTCGGCCGCATCGAAGTCAACAAACACCTGGCCGAAATCGGCATCGATGCCGCCCAGCTCAAGACAAAACAAAAAACCGATGAGGTGATCCTCGACATCCACAAGTTGTATCACGGCATTCTGCTGGCCAGAGAACTCAAAGTGCTGGCCAACAAAGGTCTGGATGCCATTCATGAAAAAATTGCCGAACTGGAAAAAGAAGAGAATATCGACCAGCTTCAAATATTAAAGCTCAAAGCGGTGTACTATGAGGTCGAAAAACGCCTTGATGAAGCACATAAAAAAGAAACCATCGCCCTCGCCATGCTCAAAGTCCGCACCGGCATCGGGGATGATGTGGATTTCGACATCAAGGACAAGGCCCTCACAACAGACTACCTGGCCATCGAAGCCTATGAAAACCTGTTACAG
>Ga0208373_1003326_pt1 | contig 15962 bp, 24 predicted proteins | sample RifOxyC2_FD_184036 | JGI IMG/M metagenome (GOLD analysis project Ga0208373, IMG submission 184036) | Soil microbial communities from Rifle, Colorado - Rifle Oxygen_injection C2 (SPAdes) | ecosystem: Environmental > Terrestrial > Deep subsurface > Rock core/Sediment | place: Rifle, Colorado...
GGGATAAATATGGTTTTGATGTTGTTGTTGACGCTACCGGTGCTTTTACAAAAAAAGTTGATTTAGAAAAACATCTTAAAGGTTCTGTTAAAAAAGTTGTCTTAACAGCGCCGGCAAAAGATGAGGAAATACCGTTTGTAGTTCTTGGAGTTAATGACAAGACATTTGATTTCAAAAAAGAAACCATCATATCAAATGCTTCCTGCACGACAAACTGTTCGGCCCCAATGTTTAAAGTGATTAATGACAACTTTAAGGTTGTTTCCGGGTTTTTGACAACTACTCATGCGATGACCATTAGCCAAAAATTACTTGATGATGCCGGAAAAAATGCCGGTGGATCAAGGGCCGCCTTCATAAATATTATTCCTTCAACGACCGGTGCCGCTAAGGCAGTCGCCCGTGTTATTCCGGAACTCAAAGGGAAGGTTGATGGTATGTCACTTCGAGTCCCAGTTGCTACCGGATCAATCACCGATATTTCAATTATCGTAGAAAAATCCACCACAGCCGAAGAAGTTAACAAAAAATTTAAAGAAGCTTCAGAGACATCGATGAAGGGAATTTTAGGTTATGAAGAGAGAGTATTAGTTTCCTCAGACTACATCGGTTCTCCATTCTCTTGTATATTTGACGCAAATTACACAAAAGTCGTCAATGGAAATTTGGTAAAAATCTTTGGTTGGTACGATAATGAGTGGGGGTACAGTACTAGATTAGTAGATTTAGTTGAGAAATTAAGCAGTTTTGTTTGATTAATATTATCTTTGTATTTAGAGTCTTAAATATCAAAGATCAAATATTAAATATCAAAAAAATATTAAATATTTAAAATTTAAACTGCTGATCATATATTCGTTTAAAAGTTTAATATTTAACGTTTATTTAACATTTAACCTTTAAGATTTGAAATTTTTATGAAAAAGATTACATATATTGATGAAGTCGAAATAAAAAATAAACAAATATTGGTTAGGGTCGACTTTGATGTTTCTTTAAATCCTGACTATTCAATCGCTAATGACGTCCGTATCAAGCAAAATCTTCCAACTCTTAAATATTTATTAAAAAATAAAAATCGATTGATTTGTGTTGCCAAGCTCAACCGACCAAAAAACAGGGATCCGAAGCATTCACTTAAGCCAGTTGTCAAGAGACTGCAGGAATATTTACCTGATTACAAAATAATTTTGGTTGATGATTTTTTGACCTGTGATCAAAAAATATTTAAGGAACAAAAAGAAAAAGAGATATTGGTTCTTGAAAATATTCGTTTTTATCAAAAAGAAAAAGATTATTCAACAATATTCGCAAAACAACTTTCTTCTTTAGCTGATGTTTATGTTAATGACGCTTTTGCGGTTTCTCATCGGTCAGACACATCAGTCATTGGTCCCCCAAAGTTTATTCCTTCATACGGAGGATTGCTTCTTAAAAAAGAGTTGGCAATAATATCAAAGGCTATTAACAAATCTAAAAAACCAATCGTAGCTATTATTGGAGGCGCCAAAGTATCAACAAAAATTGGATTGATAAATAAGTTGATGAAGGCAGTTGATTATTTGATTATTGGTGGGGGCTTGGCAAACACTTTTGTAAGTGCTCAAGGCCACGAAATTGGAACAAGTTTTTGTGAATATGAAGCCGTCCAACAGGCAAGAAAATTACTTTCTTTGGCTAAAAATAAACGGGCATTCATCGTCCTGCCTGTTGATGCCGTTGTTGCCACATCCAAAGATGACAAAGAACATGAGGTGGTAAAAATTGAAAATATTCCTTCCAACAAATCAATTTTTGATATTGGTCCGGAAACTAAAGCGCAAATTGGCGGAATAATTGCCAGGGCAAAAACGATTATTTGGAATGGTCCGGTCGGGTTATTTGAAAACTCCGCATTCCGTGAAGGAACTGATTTTATTTATTACTCGATCGCCCATAATGATCAGGCAATTTCTATTGTTGGTGGAGGTGACACATTGGCAGCCATTTCAAAAAAGGAATATTTGGATAAGATTACTCATATCTCAACCGGCGGCGGGGCTATGCTTGAATTCATTGAGAAAGGGACGCTACCCGGGATTGAGGCACTTAAAAGATAATTTACATTTTTCAGTTTTCATTTTTCAATGAATTTTCAATGTTTAAATTTAAAAATTTAGATTTGATTGAAAATTTCAAAATGATAAATGAAAATTATTTCACAATTTCCACTACTCTATTAACTTCTTCCTTGGATTTGACAACAATGATCTCTTTCGACTTTAATATTGACGGTAAAAAACTTTTTCCTATAACTTTCTCTTCATTAATCCAGAGAATATCTAAATTCATATAAGTATTCTTATTCCAAAAACTTCTTACTTGTTTGTCCGGAAAAATAAATATCATACCATCAAAATCAACTGGCTTTTTATAAAACATTAGCCCTTTCTCCCATTGCTCCTGATTACTGGCAGTTAACAAACAGTAGTTTTTGTTATTAATCAGATAAGTTTTTGCTTGGGAATTAGAACAGTTATTTTTTTTAATGAAGAAGAGAAATATAAGAAAAAACAATAAAGCGAATAAAAATAAATGTTTTTTTTTCACTGGTCGGAGCGGCGGGACTTGAACTCGCGGCCTCAGCGTCCCAAACGCTGCGCTCTAGCCATCTGAGCTACGCTCCGTTATTAAACAACCACTTTGGCTAACTCATATTCTAACAGAAATTCTTGTTATAATTAACCTTTCTTATGAAGAATAATAAATCATTAATGACAATTTTTTTGATCGTCTTTATTGATCTCTTGGGATTTGGGATTATCCTTCCCCTCCTCCCCTACATTGCCGAAAAATACTCTGCTGGCCCTTTACAGATTGGATTATTGACGGCTACTTATTCCTTTTTTCAACTGATCGCCTCACCTATTTTAGGAAGATTGTCCGATCGTTACGGAAGAAAAAAATTATTAATTTTTTCACAACTCGGCAGCGCTTTTGGTTATTTGATCCTTGGGTTGGCGGGAAATTTACCTCTTTTATTTTTATCACGGATCATTGATGGAATAACCGGTGGAAATATTTCAATTGCCCAAGCTTATATTGCCGATGTGACCGACAAAAAAAATCGGGCCAAAGGAATGGGTATCTTAGGCGCCGCTTTTGGACTTGGATTTATATTTGGCCCGGCTATCGGCGGATTTTTATCAAAATTTTCCTATGCGGCACCCGCCTATTTTGCCACTGGTGTTTCTTTATTAAGCGTTTTGGCAACCGTTTTTTTTCTTAAAGAATCGGTTGATGAAAAGATTGCAATCAAATCCCCAAAAACAAAATTAGATCTGGCAGAATTTAAAAGGGTTATTTCTATTTCTCCCGTTGGTCTTCTAATTTTTGTTTTTCTGATATTAAATTTTGCTTTTTCTATAATGCAGGGTAATTTTGCCCTTTGGACCCAAAAAACATTTAATTTTGGCCCAACTAATAATGGCTGGCTTTTTGCTTATGTTGGCATTATTGCAGTATTAGTACAACTTAAAATTCTTCCGTTTTTAGTCAAAAAGTTTAAGGAAAAAACCATTCTTTATATTTCTCTTTTTTTCATGTTCTTGGGACTGATCCTTATTCCTCTTTCCAGACAACCGAATTATTTATATTTAGCTTTAATATTTTTACCGATTGGAAATGGATTGGCCAATCCGACTATCCAAGCTTTAGCATCTGAAAACGTTCCTCCTGAGGAATACGGAGGCACTTTAGGAATACTACAGTCGGCCGGAAGTTTGGGTAGAATTCTTGGGCCAATCATCGGGGGTGAAATCTTTCAATCATTTGGCAAAGATAATGCCTTTTACTTCGCCGGTTTTACTATCTTTTCCCTTCTGATATATTTAAAATTAAAGCTCAAATGAAAAAAAGAATAATTATAATTATGATCAGTGTATTTTTCTTCGTTCTTTTTATTGCACTTACTTATTTAGTAAAGGAAGAATATTTCAACCAATTTGATTTCAACACAACGGTAAAACTGCAAAATCATATTCCAAAAAAAATTGATACTTTTTTTTCTTCTTTAAGTTTAGTCGGAAGTTTTGAAATATTAGCCGGTATTCTTTTTATTATTTTTGTTTTTAGAAAAAAACTAATCTCCTTATTAATATTTATTCCATTTGCCATTGCTCACCTGGTTGAGATTGTTGGTAAAGCTCTTTTACACCATCCGGGGCCGCCACATTTGTTCTTCCGCTACAATGTTGAGTTTCTTTTTCCTTCATCATATATCCAACCCGGATCTTCCTACCCGTCAGGGCATGCTTTAAGGATCGTCTTTGTTTCCGTGATCTTTTTTTATCTGATTATTAAATCCAAAATAAATAAAAATTTAAAAGTATTAATTAACGTTTTTCTTTTTCTATTTAACGTGGCCATGTTGATATCAAGGGTTAGTCTTGGAGAACACTGGACAACAGATGTGATCGGAGGTGCGCTTCTTGGTCTTTCATCCGGCATCTTCGCCCTTATATTTTTGTAAATAAATTATTTTTATCTTCGTTCCAATTAATAGGATTTTCTCGAATATATTGGCTAATAAAATACAAAGAATATTCATTACGAATAATTTCATCATAATATGAGCGTTGCCATTGAAACAAATTTAATCCCATTTGATGAATTTGTTTTGATGAATTCATTTTTAAAAAACCAATAATTTTGCACAATAACATATTCCGACGTTGTAATTGATTATTTATATTTCGTAGGGACAATTCATGAATTGTCCCTACGGGAATCGGTGTGTATTTAATAATAATTATCAAATGAATATGATTAGGCATGATGATAAATTCATCCAATTCAATATTTTTGTATCGTTTTGGTAATTCAAATATGTATTTTTGAACAATATTCCCATATTTACTCAAAACCATTTTGTCATCAATGATATTTCCAAAATATTCTTGTCTGTTTTTTGTACAAATTGTGACAAAATAATAACCCAATGACGAATAATCAAAATTCTTTAATCTATTTAATTTTCGATGTCTTATAGCCATGGAATAATAAGAACATGAAGAAATTTTATAGTCAACCGCTTATAACCTACAAAAGTAAGTGTTTAGATTGTTTTAGTAAAAAATTTTTATTGATAGATATATATTGTGGACGACCGATTATTAGATAGATATAATATGTATATGAACAAAAAACTTGTTTTAACCAAGAATGATGTTCTGGATTTTCTAACTACCAAGAAATTAATGGTTCTGGCTACTTATGGAGATCATCCTTGGATTGCAAATGTCTTTTATTCATTTGATAAAGATTTGAATATTTATTTCATCAGCACCCCAACAACAATCCATGGCCGGCAGATGGAAAAAAATAAAAAAGTAGCTGCAGCTATTGTTGATACCGATCAAAAACCATCTGATCTAAAAAAAGGGTTGCAGATTTATGGATATGTTGAAAAAGTTTCTGGAATAAATAAAGTCCGTTACGCACTGCGACTTTGGAAAGATTTTCTGAACGTTCAAAGACCGGACATAAGTTTTGAGAATATGAAAAAAGGATTATATAAAGGTAAAATGTATAAATTGATTCCAAAAAAAATAAAGCTATTTGATCAAGAAAAATTTAAAGTACCTGATGGTGAAGAACCAATTTTGGAATTATGATTTAAATCCCTTTGCAAGTTCGCGGAGTTTTGCTTCCGGATCTTTGGCTAAAACAAAACCTGAGGCAAGGATTGCCCCCTTTGCTCCTAATTTGACTGCTTGTTTAGTATCCTGACCTGTCGAAATTCCCGCTCCGATGATAAGGGGTCTTTTTAAAACTGAAATTAATTTCTTTATATTTTCTTCTTCCTGAGTCAACATGGAAACTCCGGTTCCGATCATATCTTCTCTTTCGTATGAAATAAAATCAGGTTCCCATGAATCATATTTAGTAACCATTTCTGGATTAAAACCACAAATAACATTTTTAAAACCATATTCTTTTGCTTTATCTAATACTTTTTTTACCATCTCATCGGGCATTTTATGTTCACTGTGGTTAATGACAACTCCAGTGGCTCCTGCCTCTTTTAAAGCATATGGCGAAAGCCAACCCATATTTTTTCCTGGCTCAATTGGATCTAAATGTTGTGCCCATACCTCGATCCCTAATTCTTTTTTTATTCTATAAATATCGGTTGGTTGAACTGCTGGGATTATTTTGACGCCTGTTTCTTCGCTGACTTTTTTTACGCAGGATAGAAGTTTAATAGCCGCTTCTCCTGTCGATTCTTTGTAAGTTTTTAAGGAAAGAATAATCATTAATAAATTATAACAACATGATATTTATTTTGTAAACAGCAATTGACCCCAGTAGAACTCTTACCTCATCGCAAGGTTTACATCCTTGCCTCTGAGGGGCGAGTCTACGGGGCAGCGTCCTAGTTGTAATAGGACTTGCAAAGTAAACTTTCGTTCACTAAAATAAATTTATGCAGGAAAAATTATTTGAAAAAATCAGCGTTATATTCTCTTATAATGCCGAAAAAAATATGGCTATTCCTTATAAAATTCGTTGGCGTCTGCGTGACTATTTTATAAAGTCACTTGCTTACCACCATAAGGTTCGCGAAGGTCGGGAGCTTTTGCATATTTTTCATGTCACCGACGGCAATTTAGATTTTAAAATCCGATTTAATACCGAAGATCTTAACTGGATCTTAGAGGAGGTCTCCGATGGAAATATCACTTAATAAAGCTTCTCCGACTATTATGCATATTGATCTCAACTCCTGTTTTGCCACCGTTGAACAGCAATCCCACCCTCATCTACGCGGTAAACCGATTGTTATTGCTGCCTATCCTACTCCGGGCGGATGTATTCTCGCCTCTTCAATTGAAGCAAAAAAACTTGGAATTAAAACTGGAATGCGCGTCCGTGAAGGTAAAGAAATTTATCCCGATTTAATTATTAGAACCGCTGATACAGTTCTTATTCGAGACGTCAACAAAAAATTTAGAAAAATCTGTCTTGAATATTCTCCCGAAGTCGTTCCAAAATCAATTGATGAAGTGGTAATAAATTTTTCTGAAACACCAAGTTTGGATCGAGGTCTTATTAATATCGGTCGAGAGATCAAAAAAAGATTTCGGGAAGAAATCGGTGAGTGGATATCCTGCAATGTTGGAATTTCGACAAACAGATTTCTTGCAAAAACCGCCGCTTCTCTTCATAAGCCCGATGGGCTTGATGTTATTGATTACAGAAACCTTAAAGAAGTTTATCAAAAACTGTCTTTAACCGATTTAACGGGAATAAATACTCGATTTGAATTTCGTCTTAATCAGGAGGGTATTTTTACTCCGATTGATTTTTTAAAAGCTTCTGATAATATTTTGAGAAAAATCGTATTTAAAAGTATCGTTGGTCATTATTGGTATTTACGACTCCGTGGATTTGAAGTTGATGATTTTAAATCTGAGCGAAAAAGCTTTGGTCAGGAATATTCTCTCAAAGAAAAAACTGATAATTTGGAAAAATTAAAAAAAATAATTATGAAGCTTTGTGAAAAAATGGGGCGACGGTTGAGACAGTCAAATCAATTTGCTTCGGGTATTCATTTGGGTATCTTATATCAAGATTATAGTTTTTGGCATAAAAGTAAAAAAATTAATAAATCGATCTCTTCAACAAAAAATCTTTTTGAAGAAATAATGATTATTTTTTTTGTTCAACCTAAGATAAAAATAATTTCAAAGATATCCGTTAGTTGTTTTTCATTAAACAAAAACGATAATTCTCAATTGACTCTGATCGATATGGGGGAAGAAAAAATAAATAAAATCAGCCTTGCCTTAGATGAAATCAATGACCGCTTTGGCGAATTTGCCATTGCTCCGGCAACCATGATGGAAATGAAGGATGTCGTTATAGATCGAATTGCTTTTGGCAAAATATAATTATGGAATTGGAGTCGCAGTAACAATGGCTCCTACTTGAATTGAGGGGCAAAACTTATAGCAGAATTGTTTCCTGGCTCCATTGCTTATTGACTTATCACAGGCTGTCGTGCAATCCATCCCTTGAGCAACTTTATCCCCTACCTTATTACAAGGATTAATACACATAACTTTATTTTCAGGAATTTTAAATACTTGGTTACATAACTGTTGACAGTTATATTTAGGAACTCCTTTGACTGTTGCACTTAAAGTTGGGGTTGGAACTTCCTGGGCGCCGCTTTTATATGAATAGCTGCTATTTTTTTGATTGACAAAATAAATCCCAATCGCCATAAAAAAAATCATGGCTAAAACAAACAGCATCTGAAATAAACCGACCTTGTTTAACGAATGTGATTTTTTTTGTTTTTTAATCATTATCTTCCTATTTTAGCAGATAACCGCCGTCAACTACAATCTGACTGCCGGTCATATATGATGACATTTCCGATGCTAAAAATAATACTACTTTTCCGATGTCATCCGGGACACCCATCCTGCCCATGGCTACTTCCATTTTTGGTGGATCGGGATTTCGGTCGACTTCGACGGGTTTTCCTTGCGATTGGGCAACGGCTACGCCATGCGTCATAACCCCACCCGGAGCAACTGCATTTACCCAAATTTTATCTTTTGCCAACTCAAGGGCAACATTTTTTGTAAATCCCCAAACTCCATGTTTTGATGCATCATAGTGAGCCAGTCCCACCATTGACGGATGAATAGCGTCAATTGAAGTAATATTAATTATTCGTCCACCCTTAGCTTGCTTTATCATCTGCTCCGCCACGTATTTTGTTGTTAAAAAAACTCCTCTAAGATTTGTGGCAATTACCTGATCAAACTGCTCTGTCTTCATTTGAGAAACCGTAATAAATGGAAATATTCCGGCATTATTAACTAATATATTTACTTCCCCAAACTGTCTGATCGTTTCTATCACTAAATTTTTGACGTCTTCTTCTTTGGAGACATCACATTTAATGGCTTTTGCTTTAAATCCTGATCCTACAAGTTCTGTTTCGGCCTTTATTCCCGCCTCAATATTGCGGCTGGCAATAACAACATTTACTCCCGCCTCAGCTAATCGGTAAGAAATTCCATAACCAATTCCCAGTGAGCCTCCGGTTACAATGGCCGTTTTTCCAGATAAATCCAAGAGCTTATCTTTTGAGACAATATTCATATGTTTAAAATTAATAATCTAATAAGTTGATTGTGGCAGAAAAGACATATTGTGTCAAATTTAAAGAACTTGTATTATCTGTTGAATTTTATTAAAAACTTGAATATTATAAATCAATCAGTTATTAATTAACCAATGTAATATGAAAAAAGTTTTGCCTATTGTGGCTGTTGTTCTTTTGTTAATAGTTGCTGGATTTTTTTTGAAAGGAACAAAAAAACCTGGAACATCACTATTAAATAAGCCTGAAGGCAACGTTTTTAATTCAATTAAAGACGCTCTTTCAAAATCATTAAGTTTAAAATGTGTTTATAAAGATGAACAGGGTGTGCAAACAACCACCTATATCAAAGGTGGTGCCGTTAGGGTTATTATGGAAGGAATCAAAGATAAAGAGCAACCCAACACTATTATTCTGAAGGACAAGAAAATGTATATGTGGAATGAGATAAGTAAAACAGGTTTCACATATTCAATCACCGAGCCAAAAGTGACCCCCGGACAAGTAACGGAAAATTCCGGCGATAAAAATGAGTCGGTTTTAGCAGAAATTGAAAAATATAAAGATTCTTGCAAGACTGAGGTTATTGCAGATTCGTTTTTCGTTCCCCCGACCGATGTAAAATTCCAAGACATGAGCGCTTTTACAGAAAACTTGATGAAGCAAGTCCCAACAACAGGGGCTGAAGGACAAAATACCGTTGATCAGGATTATATAAATAATCTAATAAAACAAATCACTCCCGAAGCAGGAAGTGAGTAATAAAAACTTAGTGTCCCGCTTCTTCTTTGGTTTTATGGATCGTTCCTTGTTTATGTTCCGGTGGCGTGTATATAGTGTAAAGTTTCATCTCGACTTCTGACGTGTTAACAATGTTATGTTGAGTTCCGGCTGGTATTACGATCGCTGAGCCATCGGCAATTTCGTGTTCTTCACCATTCATAATCGCTTTGCCTTTCCCCGATTCTATTCTAATAAACTGGTCATGTTCCGAGTGAACTTCCATCCCAATGTCTTCATCGGGTTTCAGGGCCATGACAACCAATTGGCTTTTATTTGTTGTAAAAAGAACTTCGCGGAAATAACCGTTTTGCAGACTTTTTTCTTCAATATTGATTATGTATCCTGTCATATTATTCACCTCCTCAATTTTCATTTTAATATATAATTTCTTCCATGTCACTGATTATTTTATTCGGACTTCCGGGAACGGGAAAAACATATGTTGGAAAAGTGTTTGAGAAATATTTTAATTGTTATTTCTATGATGGAGATAATGACTTAACCAATGAAATGAAAGAAGCTATCAAAACAAAAACTGTTTTTACTGATCAAATGCGAGACGCTTTTTTTAAAATTCTCATATCTAAAATCCAGGATCTGAGATCTAGAATCAAAAATCTAGTTGTTGTCCAAACATTTATAAAAGAAAAGTATCGAATTGATTTATTAGAAAAAATTCCTAAAGCAAAATTTATTTTGGTTGAAACAAAAAAAGAAATCCGGGAGAAACGGTTGATGAGCCGCACCGATTATCCTTTGGATTTGGAATATGCAAGAATTATGGAAAAAAATTTTGAAAAACCAAAAATTAACCACCTAATTGTTGTTAATGACGGCGACGGTCAAGATAATATTAAGAAACAAATTCAACAATTTTTTTCGCAATCTCTATTTTAGAAGTCAAAGAAATTTTTTTGACTGACTTGTCTTTTGAAATAATATAAACCTCGTTATTGTCCGATTCAAAACCCCTATCAGCACGACTAATATCATTAGCAATGACAAAGTCTGCTTTTGATTCTTTTAATTTTTTTAACGCTTCTTCAATTAACTTTTCTTCTGACAAGCCGTATTCTGCTTTAAAAGCAATTAAAGTCGTCTTTGGTAACAATTTTTTAATCTGATCAATAATTTTTATTTGCGGAATTAATTTTAAATTAATTGACCGGTCACTGGATATTTTTCCTCTAATAGGTTGGTCGACTTTAAAATCAGAAACGGCTGCCGCTTGAAAAAATAAATCTGTGTTTTTAATATTTTCTTTTATTAAACCCATTAACTCACCAGCTGTTTCAAATATTTTTTCTTTAATTAAATATCTTGGGCGGACAGATGTTTTGGCACAGAGTAATAAAACGTTTCCACCTCTCAAATAACATTCTTCGGCAAGTGCTATTCCCATTTTCCCGGAACTTCGATTAGCGATAAAACGGACTTCATCTATTTTTTCAATCGTCCCGCCGGCGGTAATAATTATTTTTTTGCCTTTTAAAGAATCGGTTCTGCTTATTTGTTTTATAATTTCATTCTTAATAATTTCTACATCTTCCAATCTGCCTACTCCATCATAGCCACAGGCTAACATTCCAGCTGTCGGTTTTATAATTTGGTAGCCAATTGATCTTAATTTAGAAAGATTTTCCTGGACAATCGGATTTCCCCACATATTAACGTTCATAGAGGGGCAAATAATTATTGGTGCCGTCATTGCCAGCGTTGTTGTTGTCAATAAATCATCAGCAATCCCATGAGCCAATTTTCCAATAATATTGGCTGTGGCCGGAGCAATCACCATTACATCGGTTTTATCAGCCAGTTCGATATGCTCTACATTTCTATTTTTCAAAACTTTCCTGTAATCAAAATTTTTTTCAAATAAATTAACTAGGACTTTATTTCCGGAAGCCTTTTCAAGATCTTCAAGAGAAATCATCTCAGTTGCAGATTTAGTCAAAATAATAAATACTTCATGACCTTCGCTTTTTAGTAATTTTATTAAATCAAGGATTTTATATGCAGCAATTCCGCCAGTTACCCCAATTAAAATATTCTTTTTCATTTACCTATTATATAAATTGAAAAGAAAAATTACCTTATTAAACCAAGCCCAATTACACCTATAAGAATTAAATATCCTGCGATCAAATAGTTGAGAAACTTCGGAAAAGCCAATATTAATATTCCAAATATTACCGATGTCAAAGGACTTAAATTTGAGAATGAAATACTCATATTATTTTATTTTTTTATCCAGAATTTTTAATAGGAACCTTGAAACTTTTAATTTTGTACCTGCTATCAGATATTTTATTTCATCAATGCCATGATCCCATTCTTGAACCCTTAACGTGAAAATTTTTATTAATTTTGTGGCAACAAAAAACAACCGTATTAACCAAATACAACTAATAAAAAAAACGATCATTGCGATCGATGCAGTAATATAAAAAATATCTTGCCAGTTTATTTCCATAGGATTTTACCCATTTCTCATCACACGACCAATATAAATAATGACGACTGCTCCAATCACGGCAACAATAAGGCTATAAAGATTAAATCCCGTTACCCCCGATTGTCCAAATAAGTTCATTAAAAAACCTCCTACTATAGCTCCAATAATCCCCATAATTATGTCCATTATTGTCCCCTGGTTGGAGTCTGTTTTCATGATCATCGATGCGATCCATCCTGCCATGGCACCAAAAATTATCCAAACTATAATACCCATATTTTTTATTCACCACCTTTCAATAAGTAATTTAAAACATCCTATATCTTCTTTATATCTCACTTAGCCTGTTGAACATTTACATCTATTTTGTCCGGAATAACCACTTTGGGGGCCGGAACATTTAATTGAATTGGTCCCAAATTTTTTATTGCCGGGATACCAAAATACAAAAGTATCATGACAAATCCTATAAGGATTATTGTCCCAATTAAAAAATTACTTCCATCTGCATCTGATACAGGTGCTGGATTATTTACTACTGTTACCATATGTATTTCACCTCCCTTTTTACGAATTTTTTATTTTGCAGCTCTTTTTACATTCTTTACTGCATTGTTAAAAGATTTTTTTACTGATTTCGTTACTTTTCCTACTTTTTCTCTACCTTCGGTTAATTTTTCTTTAACTTCATTTTTTTTATCTTCTGCTTGTTTTTGTACACCCTCTACATAATTTATTGCTTGGTTTTTTGCGTTATTTAATACTTTGCCTATTTTTTCACGGTTTTTTTTGTTACCCATTATAACTGCTCCCGCAACGCCAATACCCGCTCCAACAACTGCTCCGGCTACTGCAGCCGCTACTGGATTAATACCACCTTGATTTTGATCTGTCATATTTATTTCCCTTTTATATAATAATTATTAATTTAAACTTTAATCAGTTTATTGATTGTCAACTGTTTGCTCCACTTCCTCAGGATTAGTTGGTTTTATTAGTTGAAAAAGGGCAACTATTCCATAGGCGACGATTGCATAAACCGCCATCGCAATTAGAGTTGACCATTCAAAAACCAAGTTTGAGCTTACTGTTGTTCCGAGTATTCCGGAAAAAGGCAGCGCAAACGGACCGCTGATTGCATAAATAAAATTTGTAAACCCGCTGAAAGCATTTGCTCCTAAAAACTTAAGTATCACTCGAAATGCGAGAAGCACTTCAATAACACCCAGGATATACCATATAATTTGATAACTTCGAAATATTGCCTTTTTAGTCTGATATGTTTTTTGTGGAGAATCCACTGCAATTTCTTCTGTCATATATTTTACCTCCCTTTATTTATTTGATTACCGAAGATTATTTTTTTAAGAATCAATGTCCGAATTAATTTTGACTTTTTTAATGACTGTTTTTTTAGGTAGATATTTTACTAAAGATATTTCGACTAGTTCGGTTAAGGTCCGACCCTCAACTATGGCCTGAGCTCTTGCTTGTGTTAGTAGACCCGGTATAAGAAAGAGAGTAACTCTTTGTTTTTTTATGCTTGACATACCTCAAATAGTACAACTACTTGTACTACTTGTCAAGTTACAATTAAACATGTATACTATTTCATATGCTTATACTTATTTTATTTTTAATCGTTGGATCGGCGATGGTGTATCTTGCTCAAAATAATTTGATGCCGGTAACATTACGCCTCGCAACTTATACATTTTCCGGTATTCCTCTTTTTTATATTATTATTGGTTCTCTATTAACTGGATTGGGATTAGCTTATTTAAGTTATCTTGTTAGTTCAATTTTTACCGGCTTTACCATACGTGGAAAAGATAACAAAATAAAACAGGGTAAAAGTGAAGCTGTTGATTTGACAAAACGAATTCATCAACTGGAGTTAGAAAATGAAAGGCTTAAAAATAACTCGACCGTTATTGAACCTCAAGATAAAAATGCGCTATGAAATCCTTTCTTGCTAAAGTTTGGAAATTTTTAAACATGCCAAAAGGTGTTCAGTTGTTTTTTATGCGTTTTTTTCAAAATCAATTTTTAGTTGGAGTAACAGCAATTATTTTTAATGAGAAAAATGAAGTGTTACTTTTCAGACATACCTACCGTCAACATTCGTGGAGTTTACCTGGTGGTTATATGAAATCCGGGGAACATCCTGCAGAAGCACTGGAACGAGAAATTAAAGAGGAATCCGGTTTTGTTGTCAGCGTTGATAAATCATTTAAAACGCGTACCGATAGAACCAGTTCCCGCTTAGATTTATGCTATTTAGGAGTATTTATTGGGGGCGAATTTAAGAAAAGCGATGAAGTCTCCGACTATGGTTTTTTTTCACAAGATAAAATGCCTCTTCTACGTAGTAATCAAGTATTTTTAATCGAAGAAGCTCTCCTTCAAAAAGGCTTCAAAAATTGATTATTTCAATGCAGATAAAAATCCGTTGACGATTGTGAGAACAACTGCTGCCAATAGCGCCGTACCAAATCCTTCAATTTTAAAACCCGGAACAATGCTGCTCGTTATTAAAAGCAGCACGGCATTAACGACGAATGTGAACAATCCTAACGTCAAAATATTGATCGGAAGCGTTAATATAATCAATATTGGTTTAATAATTGCTGTTAATATTCCCCAAACAACAGCGATAACCAGTAAGGACTGCCATCCGCTGATTACCATACCTGGAATTATGTATGAGGTTATGTAAAACGCAAGAGCGTTAATTAGTAAGTGCATTAACACATATTAAATAAAAAGATTTTTAACCATATCAAACAAACTTTTTAGCCAATCGATAAATAAAGTAAACTGATTTTTTCTACTATTTGCGGTAAACTCCTGCCATTTTTTTTCTTCTTCGATAGGATCAAATGTAGTTTTTTCTGACAGACCTTTTGAAGAAGCAGTGACAGACTCACCTTTTGAGACATCAACTGATCTACCTGTGCTTTTACTAGTGTAATTAACCGTTCCTTCCGTCACCATAATCGTTGATTCTGTTCCTGTTTCATTTAAAATAAATCTCGTTCCTTTTATTCCGGCAACCGCCTGGCTCATTTCAATTTCCATGGAACCGTCTTTCATCATTTTTTTGACATTTATCCAAAGATTCCCCGCTAATAGTTTTATCTGACTATCTTTTGCGGCTGGAGAGGAAAGGATTATCTCTGACCCAGGTTTTAGAGTAAACGTGGTCATATCAGCAAAAGAAATATAACCGCCACTATTTTCTGAAGTTTTTATATGGGTTCCAACGGGAAAAGTTTTTCCATCAAGTTTTGCAAAGTCCCATTTTTCTTCATCGTATGTGCCATCTTCGTTGGGAATATTTACTTCCACCTGTCCGAATAAATCCGAGAAAGCAACGCCCGAGTCTTCAAGTTTACTTTCTTTTTTGGCCTGACTTTCTTTATTATTTGAATTTTCATCCCAATCGTATTTTGAGAATATTTCCGGATTCTCAACTTCTGCCTTTATAATTGCTTTACCCGATGTAAAATTATTACCATTAACTAGCTGAATAGTATCTCCTCCTTCGATGATTTTCAT
>Ga0208373_1003329_pt1 | contig 15952 bp, 11 predicted proteins | sample RifOxyC2_FD_184036 | JGI IMG/M metagenome (GOLD analysis project Ga0208373, IMG submission 184036) | Soil microbial communities from Rifle, Colorado - Rifle Oxygen_injection C2 (SPAdes) | ecosystem: Environmental > Terrestrial > Deep subsurface > Rock core/Sediment | place: Rifle, Colorado...
CGAGCCGACATCGAGGTGCCGAACCTCCTCGTCGATGTGGACTCTTGGAGGAGACCAGCCTGTTATCCCCGGAGTAACTTTTATCCGATGAGCTTCCGCCGTCCTATATCGTACGGTCGGATCACTAAGTTCTGCTTTCGCAACTGCTCGGCTTGCGGGCCTTGCAGTAAAGCTGGCTTGTGCCTTTACACTATCACTCCGATTTCCATCCGGAGCTAGCCAACCTTTGTAAACGCCTCCGTTACATTTTGGGAGGCAACCGCCCCAGTTAAACTACCCGCCAGATACTGTCCTTCTTCCGGATTCACGGAATTAAGTTAGGATTATAACATAACAAGGGTGGTATTTCACTGGCGCCTTGCGGCTCCCACCTATTCTAAACATGTTAAATCACAACCCAGTACCAAGTTGTAGTAAAGCTTCACGGGGTCTTTTCGTCTAACCATGGGTATGTCGCATCTTCACGACACTTGCAATTTCGCCGAGTACTTTGTTAAGACAGTTGTCAAGTCGTTATGCCATTCCTGCGGGTCGTAACTTACACGACAAGGAATTTCGGTACCTTAGGACAGTTATAGTTACTGCCGGCGTTCATCCGCGCTTCAGTTCAGAGCTTCTCCACCTAAAAGGTGAATAACCCCTTGCCTTAACGTTCGGACACTGGCCAGGCATCAGCCCCTATACATCACCTTACGGTTTAGCAGGGACCTGTGTTTTTGGTAAACAGTCGCTTGACATCTTTAGCTGCGGCCCCAATTGCTTGGGGCAGGCCTTATTGCGAACTTACGGCCGCTGTTTTGCCGAGTTCCTGAACAAAGTTTCTCTCGTACACCTGAGGCTACTCGCCTCACCTACCTGTGTCGGTTTACGGTACGGTTACCTTAACCTTAGCCCTAGAGGTTTTTCTTGGCACTGATTTCAATTAAATTGAGTCCACGAAATCGCTTTCTCTTTTGCCAACCTTGGCGCTTAATGGTAAACGGATTTGCCAATCTACCACGCCTCTGGCCAGCAACGTCATAAACCAAATAACGTTTAACCCCCATCAATGCGTCACCCCATTGGAAAATTAAGGTAGTGCTGGAATATTAGCCAGCTCGTCCATCGACTACGCCTTTCAGCCTCGCCTTAGGACCGACTAACCCTGGGTCGATTCACGTTGCCCAGGAAACCTTGGGTTTGCGGTGCCAGGGACTCTCACCCTGGTTTTTGCTACTTATGCCAACATTCTTACTTCCAAACAGTCCACCGGCCCTCGCGGGTCCGACTTCATTCCGTTTGGAATACTCCTCTACCATTGCCGACGTAAAGTCGGCAATCCGCAACTTCGGTACTATGTTTAGCCCCGGTACATTTTCGGCGCGAAAACTCTTGACCAGTGAGCTGTTACGCTTTCTTTAAAGGATGGCTGCTTCTAAGCCAACCTCCTGGTTGTTTGAGAATTAACACCACCTTTTACACTTAACATAGATTTAGGGACCTTAGATAGCGGTCTGGGCTGTTTCCCTTTTGACTGATGGAGCTTAGCCCCCATAGTCTGACTTTCAAAATACAGATACCTAGTATTCGGAGTTTGATTGAAAACGGTATCCTTGCGGACCCGGTCTCATTCAGTGCTCTACCCCTAGGTCTAATTCTGAAGCTAGCCCTAAAGCTATTTCGAGGAGAACCAGCTATTACTGAGTTCGATTAGCATTTCACCTCTAACCACAGCTCATCCCCTCGTGTTGCACGGCGAGTGGGTTCGGGCCTCCCCAAGCTGTTACGCTTGGTTCACCCTGGCCATGGTTAGCTCACTCAGTTTCGGGTCTTATCCACGCTGTTGTTCCGCCCGAAGGCGGAACATTCGGCCTATTAAGCCTCGCTTTCACTTTGCCTTCTCCCTTTTCGGGATTAAACAAACAACGTAAATAAACTCGTTGGCTCATTCTTCAATAGGAACGCCGTCACCCAGTAATCTCTCCGAAGAGAGCACTTGAGCTTCGACTCATTGTAAGCAAATGGTTTCAGATACTATTTCATCGCCCTCACCGGGCTGCTTTTCACCTTTCCCTCACGGTACTTGTTCACTATCGATCATCAAAAGTATTTAGTCTTACCGCATAGTCACGGCTGATTCCCACAAGATTTCTCGGGTCCCGTGGTACTCTAGAAGAAAACCGTAGAGATATAACCCCTTTCACGTATAGGACTTTCACCTGCTTTGGTTGGCCTTTCCAGGACCACTCTGCTAGGGAAGTTATAAACCTCTACCTCATCTGTGCATGCAGATAAATATTTTCTCATCACCCTCTAGCGACATAAGGCATACACCGTTACTTATCAGCTTTGAAAAATCTCGGCCAATAAGACAGTCACTAAAGTTTGGACTGTTCCGCTTTCGCTCGCCACTACTGACGGAATCCAGGCCTACAGATCTATTGCCACTCGAGATAGGCAATAAATCTATAGACGCATAATTGTTTCTTTTCCTCCGGTTACTGAGATGTTTCACTTCGCCGGGTTGTCTTCCATATCCTATGTATTTAGATATGGATGTCTTGCCTTCAACAAGACGGGTTTCCCCATTCGGATATCTCCGGATCAAAGGTTGCTTGCCACCTCTCCGAAGCTTTTCGCAGGCTACTACGTCCTTCATCGCCTTTTGATGTCTAGGCATCCACCATTTGCTCTTAGATGTTTAATCACAAGAATTATAATTGCGAATTAATTTCTCAATTAATAATTAATAATTCTCGACGAATTGTTTTTTTGTTATGGTTTTGTTTTTTTAAATTGTCAAAGTGCTGAATTTTGACGCCTGAAACGACTTGTACATTCTGTATAATCAATACTATTTGTTACTCTCGTTTGCCCAGCCCTTCGTGTGGGGCTGTGGTCAAAGTCTATTGGGATCACTTTGTAATCATTTTTGTCGATACGGCTCCGTATCTTATGTTACTTAAAGATTTAATTCCCAAAGTGTGATTGATAACCAGTGATAGTTATCGGTCATATCTTTGGGATTTAAAAAAACCGCCTTTTCTCCAGCGGTATTTACCAAACAGAACACAAAAATACCTCGTTAACCCGGAGAGTAGTTATTAAATAATATTTTGATAGTATTCATATTATTTCAACCTTGATTATTTTATATGATTTTTGATTTTTTGTCTAGACTTAAATATATAATAATGTGTGGATAAAGAGTTAGTCCTTAATATAATTATATTACTTTTTTTTGTCTTTGTCAAGGTTTTTATCTAATTCTTCCTTTTCTTTCTCATCAGCTAGTTGTTTTTTGGCAAAATCGACCAATTTTCCTAGTTTTATGGTAATTAAGACAATAATTATAGTGATAATGATGGCATAGCCAAATTGAGCGATAATACTGCCAGCTTTAGGGAAAATTATGGTAAAAAGGCCTTTAATCGCGTCATTCCAGGCTAAAGCTGCTACCAGACCAAAGCCAGCCGTAGCAAGTCCAGCCATTTTTTCTAAAATTTCGATTTTTAATGATTTTTTTTCTGTTTCAGTGTTGTTTTCTGACATAAATCGCATTATGATGTGATTAAGCACATCTAGATCAATTAAAGGAGAATAATAGGTATGACTAGTTTTTTTTCTTAATCATAGATAAAAGTCAGTGTGCAAAGAGTACAATTTTCAGATGGTGGTGGGGTGGCTGCTGTAGCGTTTTGAAATTGACATGATTGATTAGCTCCTTTCATAGTCCACTTTATCAGATATCGATGATTGTTGGGCTGTAATTGATATACATATCCTTCTCGACCACATGAAAGTTCACTGATCGGCAATGATGGCAGATATTGAGACAGGGCGGTGTTTATAGTGCTATTCTCGGGGGTGTTGTTATCATTCCAGCAGTTGTCATCGGCATAATCGCCCAAGCAAATCCAATCATTATTTCCCGGATACTCACCATAATCTTCGTAATACAGTGTTAGAGCATTTGTATAGGCCTTAACATCGGTTATTTTTTTGGTGTTAGAAGCTTTGTCTCTGGCCGAGCTGAATGCCACTAATGACAGACTCATTAACAGCGAGATAATGGCGATTACTACCAGTAGTTCAACTAAAGTAAAACCGTCCTGATGATTTTTTTTTGTGGGTGTTTTCATATGATATTTATTTATTTGTTTGTTATACCGTCATCTATCTCGGATTGAGTCAGCGGATAGTCAATGTTTTTTTCATTGATTGTATTGGCGACAATTACAACTGAAATAGCAATTACTACGATTGAGATGACAATTAATAAAATACTGGCCTGCTTGGGACTTTTTATCAGTCCGCCGGAATACTTGATTATCAGATCAATAATCCTTGGGTTTTTGACATAGAGGTTTTGGTTCATATGGTTGTTATTAATTATTTCTTTTATATATTATAGCACAAATTATAGCACAAAAAAAGAGAATGTTTATCTCTTTTTATTTTATGTCTAGAGGAATTTGTTTTGGTTTATGCCCAGAGAGAGACTTGAACTCTCACACCCGAAGGTACCAGCTCCTAAGGCTGGCGTGTCTACCAATTTCACCATCTGGGCTAAAATTATTCACTTACTATCTTAAAAGATAGCTAAAATATGTCTTTTTGTCAATTAAATAATTGTTTGCTATAATTATAAGTAATATAAATTATTATAAATCTATGTCGATATCAATGGAAAGAGAGCCGAAAGTTCAAAAATGGAGTGAGGTAGAAGCGATGGCCAGACGCGGCGCTCAAGAAGCCGAGGACAACCTTGACCCTGATCGTCAAGGGTTTGGTCAAGCCGATACTTTGCGTGAGCTAATCCAGATGATTCAAAAGGCCAAGGTCATCCAGGGGTCAAACCGTGAGTATCTAGGGACTGAGATTGTCGCTATGATTGAAGATGATAGAATAGATGAAATACCAAGAAACGATAATTTAAGAAAGACGGTCATTAGATTTAAACGTCTGACTGAAGGTCAGCTATTTGATTAAAAACTAGAATTGTATGTTCATAATATCACTTCGGTCTTATCTAGTCTCTGCCATAATTTTGACAGGGATTTTTTGTTTGGTTGATTCTTCTTTGGCTGTCAGCTCCCAAGATGTTGTAATTAGTGAGCTGGCTTGGATGGGCACAGTGGTTTCTGCCAATCATGAATGGATTGAGCTTCATAATAACACCGGTAGCGTGATTGATCTATCTGGCTGGATATTATCAGCCCAAGACGGGTCGCCGGCCATATCCTTGTCCGGCGTAATTGCCAGTCAAGGATATTTTTTGTTGGAGCGGACGAGCGATGACAGTGTGCCTAATATAACGGCTGACCAGATTTATAGCGGCGCCTTGTCAAATAGCGGTGAGGTGGTGGAATTAAAAGACGACTTGGGTAATTTAATTGATGTTGTTGATGCTTCCGGTGGCTGGCCGTTCGGTGATAATACAGACAAGCGGACCATGGAACGAATTAGTGGTGGCTGGCAGTATAGCGCTAGCGCTGGCGGTACGCCTAGAGCAGAAAATAGCGTTTACTCCACGGCTAATAATCTACCGACAGCTGAAGCTGGAGCTGATCAGGAAGTGGAGCTCGGCGAGACAGCATATTTTGACGGCAATGCTTCCATAGACAGTGACGGGTCTATTATTAGTTTCGGATGGGATTTCGGCGATGGTAGCAGCAGTGTCATAGACGAAAGTCCGACTCACACCTATCTAAGTAAAGGAGTTTTTATAGTCACTTTGACTGTGACCGATGACGACGGCGGTACCGACAGTGACACCTTGGAACTGAGAGTGGTCAGCCCCAGTCTTGAACCACCGTTTGAGTATCAACCCAGTGATATTGTAGTCAACGAATTTGTGGCTGATCCCGTCTCCGGCGAAAGTGAATGGATTGAGCTGTTCAATAACACTAGTGGCGACATTGATCTAGTTGATTGGGTAATTAAAGACGGTACCTTTACTCAAACTCCGTTATCAGGTGTGATATCTGCCTATGGATTTATCGTGATTGAAAAATTGCGGAGCCAGCTCAACAACAGTGGCGACATCATCACCCTTGAGGATCCGGCTGACAATGTGATTGATGAAGTATCTTATGGCAACTGGGCTGACGGCAATGTGTCGGACAATGCTCCACAAACTAATGACCCCAATTCAATTGCTCGGAAAGTCAATGGTCGTGATACTAATAATAATAAGAATGATTTTTCTGTCACTATGTCAGTCACCAAAGGCGCCAGCAATATAATTAGCCAGTCGGCTGATGAAGTTGACCAAGATTTACCCTTAGGAGATTATTCAGATCAGATAATTATCAATGAAATAATGCCTAATCCCGAGGGCAATGATATTGACGGTGAGTTTATTGAGCTCTTAAATATTGGCGTTGGTTTGGTTGATTTGAGTGGCTGGATTTTGGGCGACAACAGCACCAAACGTTATGTTATTGAAACTGCGACTATAAATCCAGGCGGATTTTTTGTGGTTTCAAGAAGTATTTCCAAAATTGCGCTCAATAATTCTGGTGTTGAATCGGTCAATTTGTATTGGCTGGACTCAACTTTAATTGACAACCGAGAATATGCTTCAGCATCAGAAGGCGAGTCATATTCTCGCGATGAGTCAGGTGATTGGTCTTGGACTAGCGAAGTAACTCCGGGAGATGCAAATATTATTGAACACAAAAATCAGTCGCCAATTGCCCTGATAACTGTCGAGCCGGACAGCGTCAGTATTGGTGATGAGATAGATTTTGATGGTAGTGAATCTTATGATCCAGACGGCGATAAGCTTGAATTTATTTGGGATTTTGGCGATGGCACCACTAGCACTGAGCCACTTGTCACCCATTGGTATGAAAAGGCAGGAACTTATCAAATATATTTGACGGTTTTGGATCGGGTCGGAGCTAGTGACACCGCCGAACAGATTATTTATGTCGGCTTGGAGGATTTTGACTCCGATAGCGAGTTTCAACAAATTTTAATTACAGAAATTTTGCCTAATCCGGCCGGTCTGGATGCCGAGGGCGAGTTTGTGGAAGTATTTAATCCTAATGGCTGGGACATTGACTTGATTGGTTGGCACTTAGATGATATAGACGGAGGCAGTCGGCCATATCAGATTGAACACACCATGATTAAAGCAGGGCAATATCAAGTGTTTGCTCGATCAGAAACCAATTTAGCTCTTAATAATGATACTGATTCAGTCCGGCTGTTTGACGCCACCGGTCAGAATATTGATCAGGTAGATTATCTCGGTGTCAAAGAAGGATTCTCTTATGCGCTTGACCAGTGGGGCGGTTGGAGCTGGACTTCAGCCTTGACACCAGGTGATGATAATGTATTTGTCGGAGCCGGCAGTGAGTCTTCAGCCACGGGAGCTACTAGTGGAATATTCACCATTGATCTGTCAGATATTCGCGACTTGGAAAAAGACGATCAGGTGCGGACTAAAGGTATAGTGTCGGTTGAGCCGGGGGTTTTGGGTACACAGATTTTTTATATTTTTTACTCCGCTGAAGGCCTTGGGACCGGTATTCAAATTTATTGCTACAGCAAAGATTTTCCTGATTTGAAAACTGGTGATTATATTGAAGTGACCGGCGAGATATCAGAAGCCGGTGGAGAAAAGCGGATCAAGATTAAGGGCAGAGACAATATTAACATCTTGAGTCACGATCAAGAGCTTGAGCCGTATCAGATTGATGCCACCTATATTGGCGAAGAAACAGAAGGTAGTTTAGTCATTATCACTGGTGAAGTGGTGGAAATTCGTGGCAGTTATATTTATATTGATGATGACACTGAAGAAGCCAAGATTTATATCAAAAAATTTACCGGTATCAATATTAATAACCTTGACATTAAAGAGGGAGATAGTATTACTGTCATTGGCATTGTCTCGCAGACTACTGGTGGCTATCGAGTTTTGCCTCGTTACGCGAGCGACTTAGTGCTTGAGTCAGGAGTGGTCAAAGGCGCTCAAGCCCAGTCTCAAAATTTCTCATCTCTTATCGTCGGAATGCTTGAGGGAATAAATAAATATCTACTAGTCATAATAATCTTCCTCGCCCTGGTTTCTAGTGGACTACTTTGGCAGAATTACCGACTAAAAAAATCCGGCTGGCAGATTATTGAGAAGTAAAAAATTAAGAAAATAAAAAAATATATTTTAAAAAGATATGTTATATGTTTTATAAAGTTCATAGTTATAAAAACCTCACTTGTCAGTGAGGTGATTTTTTATGCACCATAAGAGCCGTTTGCCACATCATCCCCGCCAAGTCAAAAATACAATATACAATAGATAGGCGGAAAATAGCGCTATCCCTTCCCAGCGGTCAATGTATTTTTTCTTTTTGCCGACAAGCGCAAAATAAAACAACAGAGCAATTGCGCTCAAAGCAATCAAGATATCAGTATTGAGCAGACTGTTAAATATCATTGGTTTGATCAAAGCGCTAATACCCAAGATGAATGAGATATTGAAAATAGTTGAGCCGATAATGTTGCCAATGGCGATGTCGGCGCTTTTTTTAAACGCCGCAATTGCTGAAGCAGTGAGTTCTGGCAAGGTGGTGCCGATTGAAATAATTGTTAGGCCGATCATGGCTTCGCTTAAGCCAAAGCTTCTGGCAATTTCTACGGCATATTTGACCACCATATTGCCACCCAAGATCAGGCCACCGATTCCTAGTAGGATATAGACGGCTGACAGATAAGTTGTCTTTTTTTCAAAGCTGATATTTTCTTCGCCTTTGAGCCGGTTAATGCCGAAAGTGTAATAAATAAAAATTGCAAAAAATAACAGCAAAATTACACCGTCAAAGCGAGAGAGTATGGATTCACCGGCCGGCCTAAGCATTGCGTCATTAACTAAGAAAAAAAATAGGGCAATAACGACTATGCCCAGCGGGATTGATTTCCAAGATGTGCTTTTATTGACCTTAATCGGATAGATCATCGCCGCTATTCCACCAATCAATAGAATATTGGCAATGCAAGCGCCGATGATATTGCCCATGGCTAAATCAGCCGAGCCATTAAAGTTGGAGATAAGGTTGATTATTAATTCCGGCGCCGAAGTGCCAAAAGCCACGACTGTCAGGCCAATAAACAGGTCAGACACGTGTAGTCTTTTAGCGATTGACGATGCCCCGTCAATTAACAGGTCTGCTCCTTTGACCAGAAAGACAAAGCCGAGAATAAGGAGGAGGTAAGTGAGCATGGGTGTTTAGTTGAAAGTTAAAAGTTTGAAAGTAGAAAGTATTTTTTTAATGTCATTGCGAGGAGCGACCAGCGGGAGCGACGTGGCAATTCCATTTGCCTGGTTTGTCCAACGGCTTTTTTTTCTAAATTTTAAATTCACTACTTGTTTCTGTATTTTCTTTTTTCCAATTTTTGAGTTCATAATATCTTTCAATATCTATCGCTCGATGCACAAATCTGTTGGTTGGTTTAATTTCGTCTATGTTTTCAACTACATACTATTGTTCGTCAATTTGTCTTAGCTGGTTTTTTGCCACCTCAACTTCATAAATATAAATTTCGGCATCAGGGTCAAATAGTTCAGAATTCTCAAATTCAATCTTGCCATTTTGTTCATTAATTGTGGTCAGCCCTTCTGGTCTGGCGGCACAAGCCAAAGCAAAGCCATAGTTAGGAGTTAAATAGATTGCATTTAGCAGTTCATCTTCCGGCACTGTCACTCCCTCCCCGGCTTCTGCTTGGCTTTTTCTGATTATATCCAATCTCCCATTTTTTGATCCATGATATAGTTTCATACTTTTCTGATTTTTAAATCATTTAATCTATAAATCTAAATGTAGAAATTGACTCCTGGGTTTCTATGAACTTATTGCTATCATAAAAAATGTAATACAGCTCACCATTATGTGGAACAAGAATAACATCCATTGAGTCAGTTCCTGAGTTTGTGAATTGATATGCATTTTGGTTCGCAACTTTAATTATTCCTTCTGAAGAGTAATCAGCCCTTACTTCTCTAAATCTTTCTATTTCTTGTTCTACAGATCTGCCAGAGATGGCCACAGCACCAATATGAATGTTGATATAAGTTTCATCAGTATCACCTTGTATCATACCTGGCAACTCTGGGTTCGGACCGATTAGAATCGATTGGTTTAAATCACCTTGAAGTTCAAGTATTTTCCAAGATTCGGGATATTGTATTGAATATTTTAAATTATTATTTGTATAAGTCGTTAAATTATCATTATCATTGTCTGGCAGATCCTGATCAAGCTGCGCTTGTTGAAGCTCATTAATCTGATTTTGTAGCGTTGTGATCTGTCGTTGCAAAGTTTGCTCCATTGATTGTGAATTCAGTCGTTGCCAAGCGTAAACTGTGCCTCCAATAATTAGAGCTGTGATAATGACAGCGATGATGACCACTAACCAGATGTTTTTTGAGCTCTGAATTGGCTTATTAAATTGTTGATTGTTTTGCTCTTCCATGTGTTTGTTTGGTTATTTAGATAAAAATAAAATTAACTTTGCAATTATTTCTCCATCAAAACTTTATATTTTTTAACTTTTAACTTTCAACTATATCAACGTCACACTCGCCACGGTATCAGCCGGGTCTTTGAATCTCATCACTTTCACGCCTTGGGTGTCGCGACCTAGCACATTAACGCCTTTGACTGCCAAACGGATGACCTGTCCTTTATGCGAGATAACAATCAAATCACTGTCATCGCCATACACCACAGTACCACTGACAATCTTACCGGTCTTGGGGGTGATTTTGGCGGTTTTAATACCCGAGCCACCACGACCTTGTACCTTGTAAGCATTAAGCTTGGTCTGTTTGCCATATCCTTTTTCCATAATCACCATCAGCTTGGCGGTTGAATCCACTTTCGGATCAAAAATGCCCATCCCCACAATTTCGTCCTCGCCTTTAATCTTCAGGCCCCGCACGCCGGAAGCGGCTCGGCCCATCGCCCGTACGTCAGCTTCTTTAAAGCGAATCGCTTGTCCGCCACCGGTCACTAAGATGATGTTTTCATTACCTTGCGACGGCACGACCCATTCTAAGTTGTCGCCGTTTTTGAGCTTGAGCGCGATTAGACCGGATGTCCGTATATTAGTAAAGTCCTCAATCGGTGTTTTTTTAATTGTTCCCTTATTGGTCACCATCACCAAAAATTTATCATTTTCAATTTCTGTGGACGGCAAAATTGCCGACACCTTTTCGTTTGGCGCCAGTTGCAAGAAGTTGACCAAAGCTTGCCCTTTGGCGGTTCGAGACGCTTGAGGCAGGTCATAGCCCTTGAGCTTGAACACGCGTCCGCGGGAAGTGAACATATATATATCCGCGTGGGTGGAAGTCAGGAAGAAATGTTCCACAGTGTCTTCTTCTTTGGTGGTCAGACCAATAACGCCTTTGCCACCACGGCTTTGCGTTTTGAAGGTGTCCGGTGGCAGACGCTTGATGTAGCCATCTCTGGTGACAGTGACGATTATCTCATCATCCGGCACCAAATCTTCCATACTGAAGCTGTCTACGCCGTGGTTGACGATCACAGTCCGCCGAGGCGTGCCGTATTTTTCACGTAGTTCTTTAAGCTCGTCTTTGATAATATTTTTTATTCTAGCCGGTGAGTTCAATATCTCACTCAACTCCTTGATCAGCTTCTTTTTCTCTTTCAATTCTGTTTCCACCTTAATCTGTTCCAAGTTTGCCAGTTGTTGCAGCCGCATTTCCAGGATTGCCACGGCCTGTAGCTCGCTTAGTTTAAATTTTGTCATCAGATTGGTCCGAGCTTGTTCTCGGTCTTTGGATTTTTTGATCGTGCTGATGATTTGGTCAATTTTTGACAACGCCAATACCAATCCTTCCAAGATGTGAGCTCGCTCCTTGGCTTTGTCCAGGTCATATTGAGTCCGCCGAGTGACGACCTCTTGTCGATGTTTCACATATTCTTCCAACACCGATTTCACATTCAATACTCTGGGTTGGATGCCGTCAACTAACGCCAACATATTAAAATGAAAAGTTGATTGGAGCTGGGTATGCTTAAACAGTTGATTTAAAATTTTCTTGGGGTAAGTATCCTTTTTCAGCTCAATCACTACTCTGACTCCGTCTTTGTTAGACTCGTCACGCAGATCCCTGATGCCTTCAATTTTTTTGTCCCGCACCAGCTCGGCGATTTTTTCCAATAGATTAGCTTTGTTGGTTTGATAAGTCACCTCTGATACGATGATTCTAAAAACTCCGTTCTTTGTCTCTTCAATATCAGTCTTAGCTCTTGTCACAATGCCGCCTTTGCCCGTGGCATAGGCTTGCTTAATATCATTGGTGTTATAAGCAATGCCACCGGTCGGGAAATCCGGACCCTTGATGTATTTCATTAAATCATCAACAGTACAGTCAGGATTGTCAATCAAATGAATCGTGCCGTCCACTATTTCTTCCAAGTTGTGAGGTGCGATATTGGTCGCCATGCCCACGGCAATACCTTGAGTGCCATTGATCAGCAGGTTTGGTAATTTGGCTGGCAACACTCGGGGTTCTTGGTGGGCGCCGTCATAGTTGGGCACAAAGTTGACGGTGTTTTTTTCAATGTCAAACATCATCTCCTCGGCGATTTTTTGTAACTTGGCTTCGGTATTATGATTGACAAATCCGTTGGCAATGAATGAATGACAATCACTGTCCACCTTGACCGAGTAAACTGCTTGTTTATCTTTTGGCCTAATGATAGATTCCACGCGGTCAAAAAAGAATTTATGCTTTATCAGCCAGCTTATCATCTTCACATCTCGCTTATTCAAAATCCCCGACAGCTTGGCATAATTTTTTTCTAAGTTGTTATACCGGTCAAAGTTATTTCTTTTGATGAAAGAGTTATTGGGATAATTTTCTCGTAAATAATTATTTAAATAGGGGATGAGGTCGGTCTGGCTCATTCTTGATTTATTCATTTTTTCTATTTTAGACAACACGCCCTTTTTCCGACTGGAGAAAAATCCAATTTGCTGTTGAAACTGACTGATGTTTTCTACTCCAGAGATGATCAGCTTCAAGCAGTCGTTTCTTTTGTCTCGGTAGGGAGCGGTAGTGACAATATTAAAATTCAACAAGACAGTTTTCAGTTGCCTGATTAAATTTTTGCTTTTGGAATTATAAGTCAATTCAATTGACTTGCCCGCGTGGCGTTTGTCCTCTTTGTAGCTGACTGACCCGTCGCCCTCAAAAAGGCCGGTCAAAAAATTCGCTATAGTTTCTTTGGAAGACAGCAAAATTGAAAATGGAATTTCCTTTTTGTCTGATTTTTCTGCCAGCAGTCCAATGTTCGTCAGAAATTTAACTGCCTGTTGATGATAAATACTTAACTCTCGGCAATTACCGCTTATTTCTCGCTCATAAAGCTGGACATTGCCAAATTGTTGTAAGATTATTCTTTTTACCTGATTGTAAAAATCCAAATCTTGATTGCTAAATAGTATTTGCTTCCGGTGATAGCTTCCTTCAGCTACCAGCGTGCCCAAAAGGAACGCTAAATCCCGATTCATCTTTTGCGGTAGCTTTATGTCTTTTTGTTTTTTGTTGTCGGCGGGATAATATTTTTTCAAATCAATATCTGTCTGTCCAAACAGCGCCGACTTTCTATTGATCAAGACATAATCATTGTCCGTAATGTCGGCTAAAAGTTTCCAGCGGAAATCAGGTTGGCCAAATTCATTCACACCCCAGACCAATACCGGATGGTTATGTGTTCCCTTGAGCTGATATTTTTGTTTGGTGGTTATGTCAATAATGCTGTGCTGACCGGAATTAAAAAACTTGCTGGCTTTGATTGCCTTGCCTTGGTAGTTGAGAACTTTCAAATTAATTTTGGCTTCTTGTTTTTGCGATATTTCTTTGATCGGCATAATTCCCTTGTCAGTCAAAATCAAAGCATCACCGGTGATGCAATATCTCATCGCCGCCGCCCCATCCCCGTCCATTGAACCCCAGTTTCCCTGACCATTGACCAGCGGATCGCGCAGAGAGAAATCCTGGGCCATTCTAACCATCGTATCATAAATTGCCGAGTCACCATGCGGATGATATTTGGCCATCACCTCACCGACGACATTGGCTGACTTGCGAAATTTGGCATTGGCTTTGAGACCAATGTCCCACATTGCATAAAGCACCCGACGATGAACCGGCTTGAGGCCGTCTCTGACATCAGGCAGGGCGCGGGAGATGATCACACTCATGGCATAATCCAAATAGCTTTGCTGGACTTCGTTGTTGATGGTTTGGTTTGTTATGCCTAGTGGCTGTTTGTCTTGAGGATTAATTATTTCCGGCTTTGTTGCTTTGCTTTTGTTTTCCTTTGGTTTTTTTTGAGTTTTGGATTTTTCAATCGTCGGTTTTGGTTTGGCAGTCATAATATTTATAAAAATTTAATACTTGATATGATTTGATTAATGATTGGCTCAAATAAATCTCGGCCATTTCTGGCGAAGACTTCTATTTCATAGAGCGAGCCCTTGTGAGTTAAGAATATTATGTAGTTAATATCTTTTTCATCTAATGTCTTATTGTCGTATCTGACACTATCAGTGATATTTTTATTGGCTGTGTCTATTTCTGGTATTTTTTCGTCGCTGACAATATACTGGTCGCCAGCCAGATCATCAACTTGATCAAAGTCTGCTGGTGAGTGCCGACTAATGCTTATCCGAGCGAGCACTGCCGGCGTGCTGGTGGTGGACTCATAGCTGGTGATGGCTGCAGCTCCAAGCAGTTCGCTTTTATACCAGCTGGGTGGATAGTGAAATGATATTCCAGTTATCTCGGAGGTGTGTTGTGGCCACTTGTTGCTGTCCATATTGAGCTGGATGTCACTCAAAATTTCATTTTTCAATCTTTCTATTTGCGTCTTTTCGCCAAAGGCGTCACTGGCTTGGCCGGCTAAGTCTTGCGCGTTATCCAAGATATTTTTTAAATCGCTGATGGTCTTTTCAATTTCAGTGCCGAGGCGTGTTTCATTTTGATCCTGCTGTTGTTTCATTATATTGTGCTTCATCGTCCAAAACCAAAACATCAACAGCAAGATTCCTAAAATGCTGACTGATAGCCAAAGCAATCTGTTTTTGACTTCAGCTTCCGGCTCATTAATGTTGATATACTTTACTTCGGATTTTGGCGTGGCTGATTTTGGAGCGGTTTTCTTCCGCACTGTTTTTTTTCGCGTCGCAGTTGTGCGCGTAGTTTTTTTTATAGTTGTTTTTTTCTTTGACGGCATGGGTTTGGATAAGAAATTAAATTAAAAGTTGAAAGTTTACCCGGTGGAATAACTTACTATATTCCATGGGGTGAATAAAATAAAAAATTAAGAAAATAAATTTATAGATTCGTAGTTGATTAGTATATTCGTGGGAAGATGTATATTTGTAGGAATTTAAGAATTTAAAACTACCACTTTTGTCTCATCTTGGGGCAAATCTTTTTTATTGATTTTGAACTTATCCATTGTTTCTGATGGCAGGCCACTGATTTTGAGGAATTTATCTATGTCGTCTAGTTTTTCACCGGATTTAAATTTCAGTCCTGGCAAGTCATAATGCATTGGGAGCACAATCCGCGGTTCAATTTCAGAAATAATGTCATTGGCTTTTTTGGCGTCAATTGTAAAAGTGCCACCGACCGGAATAAGCAAGATATCCACGTCGCCGATTTTCTCCAGCTGTTCGTCGCTTAGCTCGTGTCCCAAGTCGCCTAAATGGACAAGGTTCATGTTTTCGGCGCTGATCCGATAGATCGTGATGTTGCCTCGCTCTTGACCTTCTTTGTCATCATGCCAAGCCGGGATGCCATAAATAAAAACACCCTTGGTTTCATATTCACCGGGACTGTCGATTATAAATGATTCACCCTTGATCGCGTCAAGATTGTTGTGGTCATTATGATCATGTGAAATCGTCACAATATCAGCCGAAG
>Ga0208373_1003330_pt1 | contig 15951 bp, 14 predicted proteins | sample RifOxyC2_FD_184036 | JGI IMG/M metagenome (GOLD analysis project Ga0208373, IMG submission 184036) | Soil microbial communities from Rifle, Colorado - Rifle Oxygen_injection C2 (SPAdes) | ecosystem: Environmental > Terrestrial > Deep subsurface > Rock core/Sediment | place: Rifle, Colorado...
AGGCTTGCGGACAGTCCAGCGGTATAGATTGAGTTTCCAAAGCATAGGGCTATTGTTTTTCAGTCGGAAACAGGCAAGTATAGAAGTATAGACAGGGAAAGCATGGGCTATATATAAGCAGAGTGAATTGAAATATATAGGGTGGGTGTTTAGTTTGGTTATAGTTCTATGGTTCAGGCTTCCAGTCGGTAAAACAATAGATATATAGTTTTCTATTGTGTCTTTTTCTTGTGGGATTTATTCAGTTTGGCTTCAAGTTCGGCGGGTGTAGTCAATCCTGTCAGAACAGCGGCTTCAATTTTACCGCTGTCATTTATCGTGGCGTTAAGACGGAAGACATTTGTCTTCCCTTTTCCGCCTGAAATCAGTTCAAGATATTCGGCTTCTACGAGCGGCTCAATATATTTCTGGAGGACAGCGTTGTGCATATTTATTCCGCTTCGTTTCAGGTAATTCAAAATATTTTTTCTTACGAATGTGGCTTCTTCAAGTGAATCGTTCCTTTCAGACATCTCTTCTACCATGGATACAATCATATCCAGAATTTGCCTGCTTCTTTTATCCAGTTCTTCCATGCTCTGACCGAGCACCTTAGAGCCTAACGAATATGCAATTTCGTAATCAGTCAAATCTGCCTCAACATAGCGTGTTGATAATTGTCCGTGTTCATGAACTTGTTTTTGGAATTGCCTGATAAAACTTACCACTTCAATCAGGTTCAGAAATTTGTCACAGTCTCTCCTGCTTCTTACAAGTTTTACCGGAAATGATATTTCATTTGCGTATGGTATCATAATATTAACATTTTCCAAAAGCCTTTGAGCGTTTTTATGCTTTTGCATAATGCTTTCAGCATTCTTTTTTGCAAGCATTCCTTCAAGAGTTCGGCTTCTTTTCTGCATGGTCTGGATTAACTGGGTCTGATGTTCCGTCTCATCTACATACAATTCAACAACCCGGGTCTGATTGTCTATTTCTATGTTTGTCTGGGTCGTGCTTTCCAAAAGGGCTATTGGGCCGCAAACCTCAATCCATTTTGTCGCAATAGTGCTGTCATCTGCGGACTTCTGCGGGGCTAAGAGCCGTAGTTTCTTTTCGCTCTGGAGCAGGCGGATTGCATAGTTTCCGTTATTGCCTTCCCGCTCAGCAATCACAAGCAATTTGTGTTTCAAATCCATATCATTCATCCAGAACAATGCCTGCTCTGTTATCCGGGAAACGTCTATGGTTTCTTCTTCCGGCATTAGGCTGACTATCGTTTTCAATAGCATTGATTTTCCGCTACTGCTTTGCGCTTTGACAATCCCGGAAAGCGGGCTTGAAAGTTTCCGGGAAGAGGCTATCAGATAAGCAAGTAAAGCATTATCGCTTTCTCCGGCAAGTCCTAAATCATTAACATCCTGTTTAATGATTTCAAACAGGTCAGGGGATTTCAAAAACTCCATTGCTTTCTGTTTGTCTTCCTCAGATATTCTTGGAGCCTGCTTGCCTGATTTTACTTTCTGCTCAGACTGTTTTTTCTTTAAGAAAGTTAGTAGTTCCTTTTCAAGAGCCAGCAGGTGCTTCTCTGCTTTATTGTTATCAACGCCTTTAGCCTTATTGAGAAATTCGGAACGTGCCCGGGAACTGTAAAGAGAAATAAGATTTCTGTTCTTTAATGATCCGTTATACAGCATAGTTAAAACGCACCGAATGCCATACTGGTTTTGGCTTATGTTTTCAGCCATGTATTCAAAATCACCAATGTGATACTTACAGTTTTCATTGCCCGAATCTTCAAGATACGGTATGTCATTTTTACTTGGCAGTAGGCTTCCTTTAATACTCATTTCTGTTAAAATATCTTGGGCTGATTTAAGCATGGCTGTCCTCCCTGTGAATTAAATCAAAATTGTCCAGCAAGTCTCGCAACTGGACTAAAAAATCTTTGGGTAGTTCCTGGTCTTTACCCGCATACTGGCGTAAATGGCAAGGGATAGGCATGATGAATATTTCCCTGTCATCAAAGTGCAGGGTTATCTGAATAAGTTTCATAAGCATCACTCTCCTTTTCAATACTCCGATTTCAATAGAAGTATGCCGTCTATGTGATAGCACTCAAAACTTTTAAGCGGGAAATCGGTAAAGGGAATCTCCTGCTTAACAAGGTCTGGTTGTCCAGTGTCTTCCTTGCAGGTTATCACTGCGGATTTGTCCTCAAACACCTGAATGCTCCACAATTGAAAAGGAATATTTTTCAACTTGCCCTGATAACTCGCAATCAGGTCAATCAGCCAGAAACATTTTCCTTCTGTGGCAAGGTAATGAATGCCGTCAGTGTAAAGCAGTCCAGTAAAGTGTTTGTAATAATTTTCTGTGCCTATAAAATTGTCTAAATCCATTTTCATCACCTCCAAACAGAATATTTATTCCGCGGGAAACGGGGGCTAAAAAGTTATATCGCTATATTTGCCAGTTGCGCCCACCCCATCCTAAAAATGAAACTTTTAATGGTGGGGTTGACTTGCTCATCTTTCGGATGTATCAACTACTTCAATAAAATATACGGTGTATTTTTAATTCTAATTGACATATTTGCCAGCAAGTTTTTTAACCCATTGTGTATGCTTTTTTTAGAATATACCTACTCATTTGTTTGAAATGACTGGGTCATTTGTTAAACAGTTCTATCCGCTGGTGTATACCTTTTACATCAATGTCACAATATTTTACCCTGCCCTTGTAAATCGGATTGGACAAGATATATTTAATTGTTGAAGCAAAGAATTTCTTATTCCCATAGGTTGATATTCCTTCAGCATTAAGTATCCGGGCTATCCTGTTAAAAGGCATTCTGCCCATTCTCATGCGGAATATCCGCTTGATTATCTCTGCCTGTTGTGGATTCAGGACAAGTTCTCCCTTCTTATTGCTTGCGTATCCATAGGGTATCTTGCCCCCGCCAAATTTACCCGCTTTTATCTTGCGGATTCTACCGGAGTAGAGACGTTCCACTATGCGGGTTCTCTCATACTCCGCAAAGGCTGATATTAGCGAAAGGAATACCTTTTGGGCGGGGTCATCCCAGCGGTAAGGCTCGGCAATGCTATACAATTCTACGCCATGCTTCTTGAGTTCTTTTTCAATAAACAGGGTAAAAAATGTATCACGGGCGATTCTGTCCAGTTTGGAGACAAGGACAATTTTGAATTTGTTATTTCGGGCATCCTCAAGCAAGTTCAGCAGGGCGGGGCGTTTTTCAATCGTGGTGCCGGAGAGTCCGGCGTCTTCGTAGATTTTTAGCAGGTCGTATTTAGGGTTCTGTTTGCAGAAATCAAAAATGGCTTCCCTTTGTATAGGCAAGCCTTGGGTATTTTCAATCTGGTTTTCGGTGGAGCACCTAATATAGCCGACTGCGTTGACTTTAACCGTGGCTCCCTCGCTGTGATTTCTCACATTGAGGGAATGGGTCATGGGGTGGTAGTATCTCTAAAGCGGGATTTTATCATCTTGGTTATATTATAGCATATTCTCCGTCGGGTGTCAAGTATGCTTCCGTCGGTCGGAAATAGGGCATATTTGCTTCTCAGAGGGTAAATATAGGCAAAACAGGGGCAGGCTCGCTTAAAAGGGCATTTCTGCTTGATTTTGCGGGCTTCCAGTGGGGGTCAGGCGGGGTCACAAGTTAGGTTGTGCCAAATAGGGGTCTATCGTCTTAAAATATACAAAATGTGAAAGCGGTTTGTAAGCGTTTATACAATATCAATTCCGATGTTCATTTTATCTTTTGGGTAGTATCTCGTCCAAGTATGGTGTCAGCACTTTTTTATATACGGCCATACGTTCTGCAATTGTTTTTGGGTCTTCGCTAACGTATTCATATATCCGCTGCCAACCAGTTTCTTCAAGTTCGTAGTTGTTTCCAAGCATATTTTTCAGGATACTCTCATCCTTTTTAAGTTTCGGTAGTAATAATTTCCCAAAATTTGTTGGAAGATAAACTGAAATGAAATATTCAGGTTTTTTAGTCTCTTCATTATAGTCTACATCCAAAGAAAATCCTTCCCATGTATGTTTCCATTTTGAATAAACAACATGAGCCTCTGCTCTGCTTTTGCCAACTCTCCATCCTTCTTCTGGTCTGAACACATCATTCAATAAATGTTCAATTCTTGCGTAAAACTCAAAAAATACTTTACACGCTTCCCCGGATGACCAAAATAAATTATCCTCGTCATCGTCTTTTTTGCTGATACCTATGCCCGCTCTGGGACGTTCTTTTGTTTTTATCACTTTCGGCTCATCCCCAGATGAACCCATTTCGCTTAATAACAAATACTCTTCTTTTTCATCATTTACAAAGTATGAAAACTCATAAATGGTTACAGGAAATCTGGATTGCTTAAAATCCTGTAACAATTCAGGGCTTATTTTTTCGGCTATGATAATGGCTCTTGGATTACTGCATAAATTAGCCCTGTCCAAGTCTCTGTTAAAATGTTCCCGGAACTTCTTTGCAAGTATCCGTTCGGTAGATACATTTGAACCAGTCATTAAATATTCAAAGTCATCATACTTCCATTCCTGAATACAGGATATGTAGCCTGTAACCTGAGCAAGAACATCCCTTGGGGTTTTTCCACGTTTTAATTCAATTACTACGGCACTGCTATTTTCATCAATCGCTAACAAATCAATTATCTGAGAGCGACTGGTATGAACCTGGCTTTTAATGATTAGTAGATTTCCCAGCAGACAAGGATTATTTTGAATCCATTCTTCAAGTTGATTTTCTAAATGGTCTTCCATAAATGTTTTGTTTGGAACTTTAATGAAGTTAGAAGTCGTTTTCTTAAATAATTCCATGAATATGCCTCCTTTTTTGCCAAGATATTTATATCAAAATTAGTCCTTACAGTCAATAAATATATAGGCTTTGTGGACACTGGTCTATACAACCATAAGTTTATATGCTTTTGGGAGATAAAAACCATGGAAAATATCTATTTGCAGATTGGTTCAAAGATAAGGGATGTCCGTAAGAAACAGAATTTAACCCTTGAAGATTTGTCTGATAGGGCTGGTTTAGACTGGTCTTTTGTTGCCCGGATTGAAAGAGGGAAAGCGGTTCCTTCCGTGATGTCCCTTGTAAAACTTTCAAAGGCTCTCAATATCTCCATGGCGGAGCTATTTGAAAAATCTTCTCCCCCAGAAGACTCCTTGTTTGAAAGAGAAATCCACTCCATCCTGAATCAGTTGAAAACTCCTGAAAAAGAGCGTATGCTCCAAATTCTTAAACTTATCATCAAAACCCCATCCAAAAAGTTCAAAATTATTTCAAAAAATCACTAAGACTGAAATGGTTCTATAATCGCGCGTGCACGCGTTAAGAAGTAGTTTTATTATAATTAGATATTATTATACGTAATACTCTACGTAAGTAGAGTATGTAGTGTCTATAATAATATCTAATTATATTAAAGATACTTCAATTGAAAATTGTGTTAGAAGTATATTAATCCCATATGTGTTATCTTCGCGCGCGTTCGGAGAAATAGGAAATTTCTTAGTGTCGTAGGATGTTCGTCAGTAAATGACCACTACTAAAACAGTAGCGTCGACGGTAAATTGAGCAGGAAATGGCCTTATTTTCAATTCAGCCCCGTTACGGCGGCATTACCATTACCTGACATTTGTAATCGCTAAAAAACCCCATTACGTTTGATTTTAAGCGTATTCCAGACTGGGTTGTCAACCCGATTTTGATTGCGGAGATATTTCGGCATTTGTTTAGCAGATTTGATAAGAATTCGCTTTGGCGGGTTATTTGTCCTTTAATTCATTTTGATGGCTGAAATTTTCAATATACTGTGTAACTTCTAAAATCTCGTAGGAATCATTCATATACGCCTGAGTTAAAACATCCAGTTTCTTTCTTATTCTCATTTTTGCCTTGATTGAATCACCTTGCTTTATTCCAATTTCTCTACTGGACAATTTTTTAAAAAATATGTCGTCACTAATGATGGCTGAAATTTTAATACCCATCCATTCAAATTCCCATTTCCTGCTCTTGTCAAATACAGCCTTAACAATAGTTAGTATATCTTCACTTTCAACAATTTTTGTTTCATCTCCGGTTTCAGTATCAATAGATTTCCCTATATCTGAAATGTCATCCTTGCTTATTTCAACTTTTGTATCATTAATTTCATCTTTAATGTAGCAATCAATCTTCTCAATACAAGTCTGTTGAAATGGTCTCTCAAAAGAATTTGAAACTAATTTTTTTATTTCGTTGTTACTGTATAAGGCATATACGTTTTTATTTACAGTTATTGTATTATTATCCGAATTGGTTAGTCTGATGTCTCCATTTTGTAAATTTTCTATATTGTTAGGAGAGCCTTTTAGCCATTTCAGTAACTTGAGCAAGCCAACTGTTCCTCCTGTAAGCCCTCCAGAAATAATTCCAAGCCATTCAAGAAGTTCTTTGAGTTGCCTAACATCATTATTATTCACTAAAGATATTAATTCTTGAGCATTATTATGGGCGAACAATACCAAGTCAATAATAAAGGAACCTTTTTCAAATGGTTTTACATTAATCCCAATATCTTTTCCGAGTGGATTAACAATGTCATTAGACCGTTTTATTAATTGACCGACAGAAAGCAATATAGGTGAGAGTTCAAATAAATCAATACCGTCAATTGTTCCATCAAGTTTATAAATTAAATCTATTTTTTTAGTCATTTTTATTCTTCACTAAAATAATCTGAATCAATTCTTTTTATTTCGTATGAGGCAATTTTTGCAACGCCAATATCTGAGTCAATCATGTGTTCAGATAATTGGTCACCATCAATAAGGATTATTTTAATATCAATATTTTTTGCATATTCTAAGGCATCCTTGGTGAATGAAGAGGTGGTAATAAATATTCCTTTCTTTGCTCTCTGCCCTTGCAATGCGCCAGCAAATTTTTGTATCTCAGGCCTCCCAACAACCCCTTCCCATCTTTTGGCTTGGATATAAATTATATCAAGCCCCAGTTTGTCTTCTTTAATTATCCCGTCAATTCCCCCGTCTCCAGTAGAACCTATTGCTTTTCCGGCGTCTTTTCTTGAGCCGCCATATCCCATTTTTACAAGAAGTTCAACAACTAATTTTTCAAAGAAAACCGGAGAAGAGTGTTTAATTTGCTCCAATATTTCAATGGACAGGTTTTGTCTTAACTTCTGATACCCAATTTCCAATGTTTCTTCAGGAGTTTCACTATCAAACTGTGCATTTGCTCTGTCATTCTTTTCAGCAATTCTATCCTTCTTTGATTTTTCCCTGAAATTAATAAATTCAGGGTATTTTTCTAACAGTTTGTTATTTATTTCTTTTGGTTTTTGTTCAATCAATTCAGAGCCTCTTTTAGTGATTCGGAAGAAGCCTCTTCTTGTTGACTCAAGGAGTCCCGCTTTTTTTAAGTATGTCCGAGCCCACCCTACTCTATTATCAAAAATGGCTTGCTGTCCACTGGGCAACAACTCCTTTAATTCTTCAGCAGTTAAATTAAATGATTTTGCCAAGTTATCAACGGTATCTTGTTTTGAATGTTCTTTATTATCCGAAGTAAATTTGAGGAGGGGCAACATTATTGTTTGATAATCAGGAATTGGCATTATATTCCTCCAATAATAATAGCAATATTCTCTATGTTATCATTTTAAGAGTTGGTTTTCAAGAAGGTTCCCAAAAGGAATTAAATATTCTGCTGAAGTTATTTTTGAAGCCTTATTAAACGTTTTTTAAAATCATCTTTAGATAACTGGATGTTTGATTCATTTATTAATTTATTACACACATTAATGGCTTCTTCAATCTTATTTTGTTTCTCAAGATTAATAACTAACCTCTCATAAGCCCAACCTGTAAAATGTTTATATTCTATTGCTTTATAGCAACAAGCATTGCATTTATCAATGTCTTTCTGTTTGAAGTATAGTGTTGCTAAATTAACATATTTCTGAGCACATTCATTTTGGAAAAGTTTGTCATCATCAAGAGATTCCAAAATACGGCAACCCTCAGCATATTTTTTTTTGAGAATTAGATTAGAAGCATTGATTATGATAGGCATTTTCCAGAGAATTTTATCTAACAAACCCAAACAATTAAAGATAGAAAATGGCAAATTAAGAGACAATGCCATTGGTTTATTATGTTCTGTAAAAAGAGAGTGTATCTTTTCTTTCTCCAACGATTGAGTTTTGATAATTCTATGGATTTCATCTATTATATTTTGTTCAAATGATTTAAAACGGTTTGAGTCAAATGGCGGGCAAGACGAAGTATTTGTGTATTCAGATACATTGCAAGGACCAAGAAAATCAAGATAACATACTTCCAGATAAAAACTCAATGCTTGCTCGTATTTCTCTCTTTTCTTGCAATGTTCAGCCATTGAAAGTCGGGTATCCCGTAAAAATTTCCAATTACCGTTTTTGGTATGTATTGCATAATCTTTATTAAGAAGTGACCACTCAACATCATTATCGGATGGTTCTTGACCAAATCGTTTCCTTAAAAGTTCTTTTTCGTCATTAAAAGTTTGATTCTTGTGTAAATCTATAATCATATGCCTCTTTTACTACTGTCGTTATTTTTATCTAAGAAGTATACTACAAAAATAAAGGGTGGGCAAGCGAATAAACACAGGTGTCCCAAAAGTGTCCATCCAATGTCTAAAAAATGTTTGTCGGTTTGTTTGACGGGTTGTAGCCAAAAACAGGCAGAAATCTACGGAAATGTGCGGAAGTGTTATCGTCGGAAAGATGAATTGGTGAGGGGCTTTATTAAGATTAGCAAACCGCCGCCTTAAGCCACTCGGCCACCTCTCCAGAATATTTATATGTAAGCTGCCCTTGTAAACGGCTTTCGTCGGCCTGGGCGCTCACCGTCTCGCGCCCGTTGCTGGCACGGTCACGCTTATTCGCGTGACCAGCAACCCTTAAGCCACTCGGCCACCTCTCCATTCAACTTTTGATCCCAAGCTGCTTCCTTATATAATACTTAATAAAATCGCCGGAATAAAGGGCATTCGGGACTATGTCGCATTCAACCCAGCATCCCTTGCATTTTTTTACTTCGCCGCGGGCTGTATCAGCCTTCTGCGAAAACCAGATATCCGAGAACTTTTCCTTCTTCAAATTCCCTATTACCTGCGGCTTCAGCGTGCAGGAGAGAATATCCCCGTTGGGCATTATCCTCGCGTAGCAGAACAGCGCCTGGCAGGGCGGGTTCGGGTAAGGGTTATTGTCTATCACCCTGTTCCTTGCCCCTTCTATCAGGTAATTGTGCAAGTAAGCCCAGGAATAGTTCACGAAATCCGTGATACTGATCTTGTTTTTGATAATATTCCTGACTTCCGAATATAATTTTTCCAGCACTTCTTTCTTGAATTTAAGTTCCAGTGAATAATTCGTTTTTGAAGCCGCGTCGTAAGGCGTGCCTGAAACGGAATGCATAATATCGCTTTCGTGGGTTTCCTCTGCAAGCCACATCCTGTGGCTGAACCCGAATTCCTTCGCAAGCTTGTTCAGCTCCTCCACGCAGGCGAAGTCTTCGCTTAAAACGACCTGGTTGATGCCGACATTGAATTTGTATTTTTTCCTTAATTCCCTCAATATTTCCATCGTGGCACGGACGCTTTTATGCGAACCTGGGATTCCCCTTATCCTGTCGTGTTCCTCGCCCACCGCGTCGATTGACAGCTGGATGGTGAAATTGACTTTCTTTTTTCCGAAATATTCCACGAATTCTTCAATTTTTTTCGGGTACGTCGCGTTTGTCGTGACATAAATGAATTTCGGCGCGGCGTTTTTCACTATTTCATCAACTATCTGCAGGAAATCTTCCTTTAAGAACGGCTCACCGCCCGTAAAACGTATAAGGTCCAGGCCGTGCAGGGCCGGGTCCTTGAAAATTTCCCTTATGTCATTTGCGCTCAGTTCATAAGCCACCTGTTTCTGTTCTTCCGTGAGCTTATGCACCCCGCACATGGGGCACTTAGCGTTGCATCTCCAGGTAACATTGTAGGCGATAAGCTTCGGCCTTATCGGCTTATTGCTCTTCCTCAAGAATTTCAACCTGGCGATGTCGATGATTACCTTGAAAGGGTTCATATTTATTTACTCACCACTTTGTCTGGAAAAAATGTTTTATATCGTCAAGCATAGTCCCGCTGAGGAGCCCCTTCATGAATCTTTTAAAAATAAATCCGGGCCTGAAATAGAACGCCCGGTAAAATTTGTTGTAATATTTGTTTATGATTTCCCAGCTCAACCGGGGATGGTCGTAAATGTCTTCCGGTATGGCGTACAGGTTGAATTTCGACCAGTCCTTTGTCTTTATAAGCCCGCTTTTATTCAGGTCATTGAACAGCGGGCTGCCGGGGATCGGGATTGTAATGCTCATTTTGACTATATCGAGGTCAAGCTTCTTGGCGAATTCTATGGTTTTTTTCATGTCTTCCTCTTCTTCGTCCGGAAGCCCTATCATGAAAAACCCGTATACTTCCATGCCGGCTTTTTTCGCCAGCTTCACCGCTTTTTCGGCCTGATCCAGCTTGAATTTCTTGTGTATGCTGTCCAGCACTTTCTGGCTGCCTGATTCAATCCCGAAATACACCCTGTAGCAGCCGGCTTTCGCCATTTTTTCCAGGAGTTCCTCGTCAACTTTGTCAACGCGTATTCCGGTGAGGGTGGACCAGGGGAATTTCAGGCCTTTCTCTATGATTCCGTCGCAAATATCCTTCGCCCGTTTCAGGTCGGTTGAGAAGCAATCGTCGGCGATGTGTATTTCCTTGAATCCGGCGTCCAGCATATACTCTATTTCGCTTACTACGCGCTTCGGCGATTTTACCCTAAACCTATTGCCGAATATGCCCTTGTTGCAGTAAGGGCACTCATAGATACAGCCTCTGCTCGTTTCAAGCCAGCCGGCCGGGTTTAACTTGGCTACAAGCCCGGTGGTTTTATATTTCTCCAGCTGGTAGAGTTTCCACGCCGGGTACGGCAGGTCGTCAAGGTTCGCTATATTATCCCTGCGGGGATTTGAGAGAATTTTATCGCCCTCTTTATATGATATTCCCTTTATTTCTTTTTTGTCTTTCCCGCTTACTATTTCGCGAAGCGTGAAATCGCCTTCCCCGACAACCGCGATATCAAGGGAACTGCTTTTCAAAGTTTCTTCCGGAAAAGTTGAACTATGCGCTCCGCCGCCGATCACTGTTACATTTTGATTGAAATCTTTCGCCAGCTTCGCGATCTTCACCATCTGGCTGTAGAGCGAGGTGGTGAATGTTATGCCAACGTAATCCGGTTTGAATTCCTCCAGCATTTCCCGAAACGAAGTATCGGGATCGCCGAAAAGGTTCAAATCAATGATCTTTACTTCATGCTTGTCTTCCAGGAGCGGCGCGGCTATCACAGCCAAACTTAAGACAGGCGAATAAGGCACGCCCGCCTTTATTTTCGTGCTTTCATATATTTCTTTCCAGGAAGGATTAACCAGCAAAATTTTCATGGTATGTGTTGGGGATTATAAATCCTTGAGGAGTCCGCTGTTGGCTTCAATCCAGGTCAGCATCAGGTCCAGGCCTTTTTCCTTGCCTGTTTTCGGTTCCCAGTTCAGTTCTTTCTTCAACAGGGTGTTGTCCGAAATGTATATTTTCTGGTCGCCCGGGCGCTCGCCGGCGAATTTATATGAAATCTTCTTTCCCATTCTTTTTTCAATGATCGAAATGAACTCAAGCAGGGAAACACAGTTTTTATAACCCCCGCCGATATTGTATATTTTGCCGGAGCATTTTTTAATGTTCTTTACCGCCGCCTCGTACGCGTTTACCAGGTCGCCCGCGAAAAGTATGTCCCTGACCTGCTTGCCGTTGCCGTAAATCGTCAGGGGGCGGTTGAAGAATGTCTGTATGGCGAAATGCGCCACCCATCCCTGGTCTTCCATGCCGAACTGGTGGCATCCGTAAATGCAGGATTGCCTGAAAACCACTGTCCTGAGCCCGTAGATCCTGGAATAATCCCTGACATACTGGTCAGCAGAACCCTTTGAACAGCCGTAGGGCGAGTGGAAATCAAGCTGGCAATCCTCAGACACGCCTTTTTTGAGCTTCGTGAATTCGTAGGAGCTCTTTTTCTCGGTAAGTTTTATGCCGGTAAGGTCTCCGTAGACCTTGTTGGTGGAAGCGTATATCAGTATCGCCTTTGAATTGCTGCGCCTCATGCTTTCGAGAAGGTTCACGGTGCCGTGGATGTTTATTTCAAAGTCTTCAACAGGATTAATAACAGATGTTGTCACCGCCACCTGGGCTGCCAGGTGGAACACCACGTCTATATCCGGATTTTTCCTGAAAATGGCGCTGACCGTTTCAAAATCCCTTATGTCGCCCTTGATAAAATCAAGCTTGCCAAGGGTTTTCAGCCAGGACAGGTTCAGGTCTGTGCATTTGCGGGAGAGGTTGTCCAGGACTATTATTTCCGCGCCCTTCTTGAAATATCTTTCCGCTACGTTGGACCCGATAAACCCGCATCCGCCAGTAATTAGTATTTTCACCTGAGAAATCTCCTTTTCCGGTGCTTCAGCAAGTCAACGACTTCTTTTCCAGCTCTTTATGCGCCTGCTCGTAATTATCAACTGCCCGGGCTGTCTTAGCCCATTCTATCAGCATTTTCATGCCCGCGGTGAAATCAACCTGCGGCGTGAATTTGAGCTTGCTCTTTATTTTCGATGTGTCGGCGTAACAATGCCTCACGTCGCCCTTCCTGAATTTCAGCTGTATGTCCGGCTCGATCTGTTTATTGTGTATTTTCGCGATTATTTTTGACACGTCTTTGATCGTGACCGGGCTGCCCGAGCCAACATTGAATGCCTCGTAATTCGCCGCGTCTTTCTTTAACGCGGTCATTATCGCCCTGGCGATGTCGGTCACGTAGATGAAATCGCGCGTCTGCAGGCCGTCCTCGAAAACCACCGGCCTGTTGTTGTTCTTTATCCTGGACATGAATATCGCCGCGACACCCGTATACGGGTTTGAAAGCGACTGCCTGGGCCCGAACACGTTGAAAAACCTCAGCGCCACAGCCGGGATGTTGTAGGTCCTGCCAATATTGAGCACCATTTCTTCCTGAGTCTTTTTCGTGATGGCATAGATGGAATTAGAGTTCATTCTTGCAGTTTCCGGCGTAGGCACCGGCTTGAGCACGCAGCCACAGTCCGGGCACAACAATTCCCACTGCTTTTTTGCCATCTGGGCGTTTGTTCTTAAGGGGGGCTGGACTTTGCCGCATTTTTTACAGGCATAGATGCCTTCGCCGTAGCTGGACATCGACGCGGCGACCACTATTTTCTTCACCTTGTTCTTGTTATTTACCAGTATATCAAGCAGGTTCGCGGTCCCGCCTATGTTCACATTGACGTACTTGCTTATCTCGTACTGTGACTGGCCTACCCCGACTTTCGCGGCCAGGTGCACCACGTAGTCGGTATTGAGCAGAACCTTCTTGAAACTATTATAGTTCAGAACGTCGCCCCTGACAAAATCCGCCTTCTTGTTGAGGTATCCGGGGATCTTCCTGCCGGGATGGACCTGCGGGTCAAGATTGTCGTAGACCGTCACCTTGTTCCCGTCAGCTATCAACGCGTCAACCAGGAACGAACCTATGAAACCTGCGCCGCCTGTAACAAGTATCTTTGTCATGGTTTTTTCCGTCAAAAAACTGTTAATTTTTCCTCAGGAGAATTGTATTAAAAATAGCGTATTTTGTCAATTAAATAACTCTTGACTTGTCCTGATATTACCTATTAAATAACCTAATTGAACCGATATTACCCAATTAAACATTTTGCCATTTAACCCAGTTAGCATACCATTGAGTATGCTATTTAATTTATTGTTATACTATTCTTCTATATTTGCCCCTGAAATACTATTTCTTGTCATAATCAATCCCGATTTTCCAAATATTCTTCTCCAAAAATGCCTCGATGGTTTGCCGCGTGGCCTTATTTATAAGGCCGGAATGTGATAGCTTGTTTTTTTTCGCGAAATCGGCAAGAGTAATGATTTTTTTGCCTTCCATATAGGCCAAGCGTTTATGGTAGCTGTTAGTAAGCGCCTTACCCACTATTTCTTCCATGATCGCCGACAATCCTTTTTCGTCAAATTGCATAAACGCTTCATAATATCTTTTCCTGTCAATAAATTTTATATTTATTGGGACAAACCCTTCCCGTATCAACAAATAATTATTAAGGACCCGCCCGATACGGCCATTACCATCGACAAAAGGGTGGGTATATTCAAAAGCAAGATGCAGCCTTGCAATCCTTTTAATAATACTTTGATGGCTTGCAGCGTTATATTCAGCCAGCATTTTTTCAAGCCGTTGGGTAACTTCTTTTGGATTGGGCGCAATATGGCTTCCCACCCGCACAAACTCATCATCTTTCCTGAATCTTCCTGCAACATCGTCGCGAATATTTGAAATCAACATTTTGTGAAGCAATAAAATTACTTCTAAAGTCAGTTCCTGTTCCTTGGCTCTTAAATCTATGTAAGAAACCACCCGGGCCAGGTTCTTTGCTTCAAAAATTTCTCTTTCAGTGATATACCTGTCCAGGTTAATTTGTAAAAGTATCTTTTCTGTTTCTTCAAGAGAAAGAGTGCTGTTTTCTATGGCATTTGAGTTATAAACCTGTTCAGCCACCTCGGTTTCAAGGATAAGCTTAATCAGTTCATCCTTACCAGTAGCGGCTTTATAGTACCTTTCACGGAGTGAATTTATACTGCTAAATACGTTGAGTATTTTTGTCATATATCAATATTTTATACAATATTCACGTTTTTGTCAATATAAACGTGAAAATATATAAAATTTCTCACTTTTTCACGTTTATGGATTCGGCAAGCTAACCTTGAGGGGTATTATCTAAGTAACTTATACACTTTGAAAAGGGGGCCGTCATCGAAAATCAGGTACTCGGCGCTCAGGACTTTTTGCGTGTAGGCATACAATTTGGGGTCTTTACTTTTATAACCATTTATCACCATGGTGTATTCAGGGTCGATTATAATGTATTCGGGCCTGTTGCCGTTTTCGCGGCCCAGGTTGAAATCCACGCTCACTCTTTCAAAACCGAACAGGAACCCCGCGTAGGAAGGCCCTATGACTGTATCCTGCGGCCTGATTTCCCTGACTATCTTTTTCATGTAAGGAGCATAATCCCTGAAATAGCTGTTTCTCTTGAAGCGGTAGAAATTCACGCCGGATGACAACGCCATGCTTATTATGACCGCGGCGGTGAGCAGGTGTTTCGGGAACGAGCCCGCCTTTAAACCTGCCCAGAAAATACCGGTGCAGGCCGCGAATAAAGGGACTATCAGGCACAGGTGGTATGTCCATTTGTGGGATGAAAGGAACATAAGGGAAAGAAAACAGATCATGGTGAGGGCAAATATTATTCGCTCCGGGCGTGCCGCTTCCGGCTCACTCTCTTTGCGGGTTTTTGCCGCATTTATGCCGGTAAAAACAACGGAAAAGAAATACATCAAAAGTATGAACAGGGGAAGGACGGAATAAATCGGGAAGCCCTGGTTTTCAATATAACCGTAAGCCAGGAGGTACCTGCTCTTGATATCGTACATTACGGTCTGAAGGTTGAGCCCGGGATGAAAACCCGTTGCGCTCAAATACTGCCACCTGATCTGGGTCTTGAATACTTCTACGTTTTGGAGGATGTATGCCCCCCACCCCGCGGCACCGATCAAAAAAGGGACCAGGAAAACTGCGATATTTTTTATGTTCAGGTTCCTTCTGTCATAATATAAAACCAGGAAAACAAGCCCGAACAAGCCGATTATCCCGTTAGGGTGGGTAAGCCCCGACATCACGATGCACGCGCCTG
>Ga0208373_1003331_pt1 | contig 15946 bp, 13 predicted proteins | sample RifOxyC2_FD_184036 | JGI IMG/M metagenome (GOLD analysis project Ga0208373, IMG submission 184036) | Soil microbial communities from Rifle, Colorado - Rifle Oxygen_injection C2 (SPAdes) | ecosystem: Environmental > Terrestrial > Deep subsurface > Rock core/Sediment | place: Rifle, Colorado...
ATGTTCGTGTCTCTTCTGCTGAACAAGTGGACGGCACGAGCCTAGAGATGCAAGAGCGTTTGTGTAAGGAATTTGCCGAGCGGAATAATATTGATATCAAAAGGATTTTTATAGAAAAAGGAGAATCTGCCAAAACGGCTGATCGCACTGAGTTTCAAAAAGCTATTGCGTTCTGCTCAAACAAGAAAAGTAAAATTGACTTCTTCATTGTTTTAAAACTAGATCGTTTTGCTCGTAATCAAAATGACCATGCAATCGTCACAAATGCACTTCGTCGTTATGGCACTATTCTTCGCTCTGTCACCGAACCAATCAACGATTCACCAACGGGACAACTCATGGAGGGTATCCTTTCAAGTTTCGCGCAATTTGATAATGCCATTAGAACAGAGCGGTCTCGCAACGGAATGATTGAAAGACTTAAGCAAGGTGTCTGGGTATGGCCTGCCCCCGTCGGTTACTATCGCCCTGTCCCCAAGTCGAATATCGTTCCACATCCTGACAAAGCACCCCTTATAAAGCTCGCATTTGAGGAATACGCAAAAGGAGGACATACATACAACTCTCTAGCCCAATTACTCACCAAGAGGGGTTTACGCACAGCTACGGGCAAGAATCCTAATCCATACTTCGTCCAGAAGATGCTTCTTAACCCAATTTACTATGGCCTCGTATCAGGCTTGGGGCTAGAGTTCAAGGGTGCGTTTCAGCCCATCATTACTGAAGCTTTGTATTACCAGTGCCAACCAGGATTTAAAACTCCTCACAGCAAACATCGATCAGCTAAGAATCCGAATTTCCCCCTTCGCGGTCTCTTAATTTGCTCTCATTGCAATCAACCAATTACGGGGAGTACTTCGACGGGCAGAATGAAGAAGGGCTATTCGTATTATCACCACCATAAGCGAGAGTGTGAACGAAGTACGTTTTACAAGAAAGACGAACTTGAACAAAAATTTTATGATCATCTTCTTGAACTACAACCGAGCGAAGATTATCTTAAAGTCTTTAAGGAAATACTTCTTGATCAATGGAAGAATCAAAATACAAATTTTGACGAATCAAACAAAAAGCTTAGAAATGAAATCGCTCAACTGGAAATGAAGCGTAAAAATGCTTTTGATTATCTCGAAAGAGGAATTTATACCGATGCCGAGTTCATCGAACGAAGAAACCTGATCAATCGAGAGATCGCTGAAAAAGAAGTCCAGATCGTGGACAATCGAGATTATGAATTCGATATGGAACAGGCACTCGATTATTGCCTTGATTTCGTTCGTAATGCCGCCTCTACATGGAAACGGATAAAGGATAAGCCTGTACTCGTTGAAAGTTTCCAGAATCTTATTTTCAAGGAAAAGCTTCCAATTGCTGATGGACGATTTGGAACCACAAAGATGGCTTGTGTCTACAGCCTAGAAAAGGAGTTTGATGGAGATAAATCTCGTTTGGTGACCCTACAGAGAATCGAACTCTGATTTAAGGCTTGAGAAGCCTTCGTCCTAACCGTTAGACGATAGGGCCAAAATCTGACTTCCACAGAATAGCGAATTTGTAGAATATTGTCCAGTGGAAAACTTGACAATATAGACAAAAAGGCGTACATTCATTTCATCCTGTTTCAGGAATACGTTCTTTTTTAAAACTTGTGCAGAGGAGATATCACTGATGACTGACCAACAAGTCGCCCTAAAATTCCCCGAGACGATCAATCCTGAAAATATGCGCATGGGTGAGCCCTATTTGCTTGCCGTGCGCCACTCGAGTGCGGACGAGTTTGAAACCTTCGGTCCGTTCACCGTAAATGAGCGCCCTCGACGTCACAAGAATGGTTCGGTGGCGACACACTTCACCGCACATGTCTTCATGATCGACGAGATCCGAAGACTCCCTCGCGAAGAGATCGTGCTCCCGCTTTCGGGACACTCGTCTCTGTATGGGAAAAAGATGTCACTTCATTCGTACTCCGAAGAAGTCAAAGAATACTTCGAGAAATGCAACAAGAATCCGACAGCACCCGAGTGTAAGGAAACGTATTAAGCTTCTTGCGCCCCACGCCGCCCTTATCCGAGGGTGGTTTTTTGTTTCTTTATTGCCGACGTAGAGCGAGAGAAGCAAGAAAGTATTCGTTCTTACTTCCGAGCCGAGGAGAGCTAAAAAAGGTTTAATACCTTTTATTTATACTGTGCCTGCCATTCTTTTTCTTGGCGGACGAGCACATGTTTTGCATCACGAGATTCGCGTAATATTTTTTTTACTGCACGCTCCATACGTATCATGTTTGCACCTGAACCCTGTGAACCCTTTGCGAGGATAATATCTCCTGCAGTGATATTCGTGAGCGCCCAATCACCTGCTTCTGTTGATGATGAAAATTGATGAATATGTTTCTCTGCGAGTCCTGCAGCGATGGCTGCATCAGCAATAATGTGTGCGCGCTTCCCCACCGTCACAAGCTCGTCAACCACCGCGCTCGCTGCGATGCCGATACGTTCATGTTCTTTCACGGAGAATTCTCCAAGCTCAAGCATGTCACCCAACATCGCTATCTTCCGTGTACCCTCAAGTGACTTAAGGGTATCGAGTGCTGCAAGTACGGCAACAGGAGAAGAATTATAGGTATCATCTATGATGATACTTCCACTCGCCCCAGGAAGGACGCGCATACGTCCACGGGGCGCTTCGAGAGTTGCGAGTGCCTCAGACATGCGCAAGACCGATTCTCCCCGTGCAATACCCACTGCAAGCGCTGCGAGGGCCGCCATGCAAGGCTGAATACCGAGTACGCCGCTAAGACGCACGGGAAAACTATTCCCCTCCCAGTCGACGCGAAGAAGCATACCTACTGGATGCTTCTTTCCACCCGCTTCTTCGTAATCCACCCGCACATAACTTCCGCGTACCTGAGCACCGGCCTCCACGCCATACGTGATCGTGCGGGCCTTGGTTTTTGTACGTAAGTCACGCACATAATCATCATCACCATTTGCAATAAAGATTCCGCGATCACCGAGCGCATGCACGACCTCAGCTTTTTCTTTACGAACTTCTTCAGGTGAAGAAAAATATTCGACATGCACGGGATGTTCTGGAAGCCGTGTGATGACTGCAATATCAGGCTTAAGCCAACGTGTCGCGCTACGGATATCTCCCGGATGGTCGGCACCCACCTCAAGCACCAATAATTTCGGATATGCATGAGGAATAATGAGCAGTGATAATCCACGGAGAATATTCCATGTCCAAAGTATTGGATTACCCCATGCATTATCAAGGCCTAAGACCGTGAGCGGGATACCAAGCTCGCTATTGAAACTCTTTTGACTTTTGCGCACAGAGGTAGAGTCTTTGAGGACGCAATAGATGGCATCCTTGGTGGACGTCTTACCAACGCTTCCTGTCACAACAATAACCTCGGGCTTATAGCGACGAAGTACCATGGATGCCTCCCAGGTGAGAATTTTGACGATGATCGATTTAAATAGTTTGCGCATGGATGTGAGTGGGTTCTACATGAAAAAATGTGGATTCGCAAATGACACTAGCGGAGTGAGACGGAATTGGCGACAGCATTCTCGGGACGATCTGGTGGAATATCGTAATAATGAAGCAAGAACTTTGCGGTGCGAATGAATGGCATCGTGAGCGTATGTGATGCGTATTTCGCCTCTTTGGGATAATAGGTATACATGAAGACGATGAATTTCGGGTCATATGCGGGGAAATAACCAAAGAAGGTATGGAGGTAGCGGTCGTCATAATATCCACCACCCTCGGCGCTTGGGCGATATATCTGCGCAGTACCGGTCTTTGCCGCGATCGAGTACTCGGGCACACGCACAGACCCCCCAAGAAGGGCCTTATCGACAACAGTGACCAGCATGCGCGATATCTCATCAGAGGTAGTCTTCTTCAATACTTGCTCTGGTGGGTTGGGAGAAAACTTCTTAACCTTTCCTGATTCATATTGTATTTCCTCCACAACGTGCGGTGAGATAGTGACTCCGCCATTCCCAAGTATTGCAAGCGCGGAAGTGATATTGATCGGCGTCATCGCAATACCCTGACCAAACGATGCCGTCGCATACTCAATGTCACGTGTTGAAGAAAGATTTGTCATGAGACCTTCTACCTCACCTGGAAGATCGATACCCGTCTCTTCCCCAAGATGAAAGCGCTTGAGCATATAGTCAGCAAAGCGTTCGTTTCCAAGCTTTGTCACAACGAATGCCACACCAGTGTTCAGTGACTGATTCAAGACTTCTTGCATTGTGGTACCCGGTCCACGACCGCGGCCGTCGTGATTGCCGAATGTTTTGCGATTAAGAGTGATATGTCCAACATCGTTATATGTCGTATTCGCACTAATGACACCCGCATCGATTCCCGCAGCCACTGTAAGTGGCTTTACGATAGAACCCATTTCGTAATCATTTTGAATGATCGGGTTTGAGTAGATACGACCATTCTTTGCTGAACCATAGTCGTTGAGATCAAAAGAAGGATTGACCGCCATTGCATATATCGCACCCGTCTTGGGATCCATAATGATGCCACCTGTTTGATCTGAATGCCACTCATCCATGACACTTTGTATCTCCTTTTCAAAGTAACTCTGCACCGTAGGTTCGATGGTAAGCACGAGGTCACCTTCTTCTTCGGTCTGACGATCAAATATTGTTTCGTTGATATTTGTAAAAAGTTCTGCAAAAAAATTCACATAAAGATCTTCGTCTTTGCGGACAAGCACATGATTGTAGTAGGACTCAAGACCATAGCGACCAGTAAGCTGGTTTCCGTTATAACCAACGAAACCAACGACCTGCGCCGCGGAAGACCCTCCAGGATAATAACGCCACGTCTCACGGAATGTTTGCACACCTGGGATCTTGAGCGCTTTTATCTTTGTTACATCTTCCTCGGTGACACGTTTCGCTATCTCTTCATAGGGGTCGTCTTCCTTTTGCGCCTTTATCATGAATTCTTCGCGCACAAGCGGAATGATCGCATTTAAACGCGTATACGCACCTTCTTTATCAGTGATCTCCTTTGGGATGATTGAGACAACAAAACCACTATTAATAGTCGCAGCGGCAACCTTCCTTCCTCCTTTTTCGGTGAAATAAATGTTTCCTCGCGCAAAAAGATTCGGCAATGTTGCAACATATTGCTTCTCGGCTTCTGCGGTAAAATCTTCACCGTGAATGATCTGTAAATAGTAAAGACGTACAAGAAAAAGCGCTCCAAATGCGAGCACTATGCCCGCGATAATACGAAGACGATTGCGCGCTTCGGGATGCATATATTAGCGCACACCACCCCTCTCGCGAAGAGTGAGTGTCGTATTCTTGCTTGTGTCCTGAGTAATATACTTTGGTACGGAAATATCAATAAAACCTTGCTCACGTGCGAGTGCAGGATCAATACGACGATCAAGTGCGACGTAGGTTGTTTCGAGCATAGAGATCTTCGAAGTAATGACTCCAATACTCTGCTCTCCAGACTTTCGTGCGATGACTGCACCGATCGAAACACTTAAAAAATAGAGATAGAGCGCAACACTGATGCCCAAAAGAGCAGCAAGCATCCAAAAGATACCGCGATCGTTCTCTTCGAATTGTGCAATGAGTGTTTTGACCATATCTGTGTAAACTACTATTAAAATTTTATAACTTTTGTATGACTCGTAATTTTGCGCTTCGGGCTCGTGGATTCTCTTTGAGCTCTTCGTCGCTTGGGACGATCGGCTTCTTTGTGATCATCTCAACCAATCCCTCATTGTTCATGTCTCTGAACAACTGCTTTACCAGACGATCTTCAATACTGTGAAATGATATAACTGATATTCGTCCACCCGGTGACAGTAATTCAAATACTCCGCGTATCCCCTTCTCAATGACTCCAAGCTCATCGTTGACAGCCATACGAAGTGCTTGGAATGTACGCGTTGCAAAGTGCGTGCGACCGTGCTGATACCAACCCGGAGTGTTTGTGCGAATGATCTCCACCAATTCACTCGTCGTACGTATCTCTCCCGTACTGCGGGCCTCAACGATTCCGCGTGCAATAGAGCGCGCAAAACGTTCATCACCGAATCCTTTTAATATCGTTGCGATCGATTCCTCGCTCCAATGATTTACGATATCGATGGCGGTCACATCCTCTTCTTTTGGAGAATGTTTAAACGTCATCCACAGTGGTTCATCACGTTGGAATGAAAATCCTCTCCCCGACTCCTCAAGCTGTGTTGATGAAAGTCCGAGATCGAACATCGCACCATCGATATGCTGAATATCGAGCTTTACGAGAGCGGCTTTTGCATTGCCAAAATTTTCAACAACATGCGTAAACCGAGTATCCTCGGAAATAGCTCGAACGACTGCTTCATTAAAGACGGTCTCATCCTGATCAAACGAGATGAGGTGACCTTCGTGTGAAATAGCACGAGCGATCTGCCGACTATGGCCGCCCGCTCCGAATGTGCCATCAACATAGGTTCCACCCTTATGAAGATTCAATGATTCGATGACTTCTTGTAAAAGAACACTTTTGTGGGTCATGGCAGTATTCATTTAGAACACCCCACGCTCACCCAGCTGTTCGGCCATTCTGTCTGCCTCAGATACCATTTGTGATTTGTATGCCTTCCACGTGCTCTCATCCCAGACTTCCACGCGGTCATAGACACCAGTGAGCACGACTTTTTCAGTGAGTGACGCATAGGTCTTGAGCGTTTCGGGAATAAGGATACGTCCGATCGAATCGATCTCCACTTCAAATGCTCCAGAAAGCATTGTGCGCGAGAATCCACGATCCTCCGACTTCCCCATTGAAAGTGTTGCGAGCTTCTCCGCAAACACTTTCCACTCTTTGACTGGATACACAGAAAGACACTTATTGAGGCCATAGGTGATCACCGCCTTTTTTCCAAGTTCCCTACGAAATTTCGCAGGCACCGAGAGGCGTTTCTTGTCGTCGACTGTATGTGTGTATTCGCCTATAAACATATGCTCAATATTTTCTTTCAGAAACTCTGACTTTGGCGCACTCTACCGTGAAGACTGCGCCAAGCTCAATTTTTCTGCATGCACTTCACTATTTTTTCTTTTTCAAAAGAAGACTGAACCCTCGGATCACCTTTCACTCACACATTCCGACTGATCACGGGGGCCAATTCTCTTTTTCATCTCTGTCGAACATTAAACCTTATTTCCCACTTTCTCCCACATGCATACTATTGTATCCCACCACATACCACACAGCAACCATTCTTATCCACACCCAATAGAGGAAAAACCCTTTATAAATAAAGGCAAAACAAAACCCCAGCAAGTGATGCTGGGGTTTTCAAAAAACATTCATTTTTACCGAGGACGGTCCTCGGTAAATTAAGTAATTCGTTTTTATTTAGGTCGGTCCATGGAATAAGAATTCCAGAACACTTCCAAATTTATAATCGCTCTGCTCCTTAAATTTTAGGTCGCACCACTTCGAGTACTTCCAAAATTCTAAGTGGCAGACTAAATGCAGCCTGCACTGGATTTTCTAGAGTGCGAGTACGCACAAAGAAAATCTGGCGGAGTACCCGCTAAGAATTTTTAGGTCGGCCGATACGGCACTTCCAATTTTATACTCCCTTCGGTCGTTAAAATTTAGGTCGCATTAAGGGGAATATCTGCGCTTCGCGGACGGGGCGATTCGCAAGGAATGCAAAGAGGCGCTCCGATGTTCCAAAACCACACGTTGGTGGCATGCCGTGCTCAAGAGCTTCAACAAAATCATGATCGAACATTTGTGCTTCTTCGTCACCCGCATCACGCATATCTTGCTGTGCCTGGAAGCGCTCTGCTTGATCGATAGGATCATTCAATTCACTGTACCCCTTCCCAACTTCGCTTCCTGCGATGATCGGCTGGAATTGCTCAACAACACTCCCCCTCGGAGAAAGCTTTGCGAGCGGAGACATTTCCACGGGAACATTGATAAGGAATCCTGGGCCACCCAACTTTTTGCGACAATACTTCCAGAGTGTGTCGGTTGCGCGGATACGGTTCCATCCCTTCTTATCATACTCAACCGCAAGACGCTTGAGTGCTGCCTCTATTTCTTCGAGTGTCGCAGTATTGATATCAACATCAGTGAATTTTTTGATGGTCTCACCATAATCATAACGCTCCCACGTTCCTCCGAGGTCAACTTCGAATTTTCCGATAGTGAACTTCAGTGTTCCGAATGTCTCTTGCGCAACATGCTTATAGAGATTCTCCACCAAGATCATTCCGTCTTCGTAATTTGCATATGCCCAATACAATTCGAGCTGTGTGTAGTCCTGCGCATGCTCGGGAGACATTCCCTCGTTACGGAAAATACGACCGATCTCAAAGACTTTATTGTATCCCGCAACCATGAGTCGCTTCTGCCACAACTCTCCACAGGAGATGCGAAGGAATACATCGAGATCAAGCGCATTGTGGTGCGTTTTGAATGGGCGCGCATCAGCACCACCAGTAGTATTTTCAATGACGGGCGTTTCAACTTCAAGGAAACCCTCCTTGAGCAAGAATGAACGAATGGCGTTCCAAAACTTTGAGCGCTTCACAAAAAGATCGCGGAGTTCATCATCAAACAAAATATCCAAATAGCGCTGGCGGAATTTCTCGTCAGGATCTTGAAGACCATGCCACTTCTCTGGGAGTGGGCGAAGAGACTTCGCCGCCATTGTCCATGATGTGACAAGAATACTCTCCTCACCACGCTGAGTGATGAAAAGCTCACCAGAGAGACCGATGAAATCACCAATATCGACCGTCTCACCAAAGAATTTCATTTCTTCTTCACCGAGTGTGTCTTTCTTGAGGACGGCCTGAAAAGTACCCGTTCCGTCATTGAGTACGACAAACTGAATTGCACCCTGTCCACGTATTGCCATAACACGACCGACAACCGAAAGAGGTTTCTTCGCTGATTCAAGTTCCTTGAATTGTGCACGAATATCCGCAAGAGAGTGATCTCGCGTAACTTTGCTTGGATATGGTTCCCTCCCCGCAGCTTTCAACTGCTCCAATTTCCGGAGGCGCTCTGTTTTAATCTCTTCGATCGAGGCCATGAGATAGAAAAATTATTTTATCTCAAGGATCTGACAATGCTCCTCGCCCTTCGGAGTGACACAAGTAAGTTCATCTCCCTTCTTCTTTCCCATCATTGCCTCACCGAGCGGTGATTTGTTTGAGATCTTTCCGGCAAGCACATCTGCTTCTTCGCTTCCGACGATCGTATAGGTCTTTGTTTCTTTTCCGCGCTTCACGGTAACAACAGAACCAATATCAACAACATCAGTTTTGTGCTTACTTCCAACGATAACCGCATTCTTGAGGATCTCCTCAATGATCATAATGCGCTCTTCAACACCCGCCTGTGCTTCACGCGCAGAATGATATTCTGCATTCTCTGAAAGGTCGCCCAACGCCTTTGCAGCCTCAAGTGCTTCTGCTATTTCCTTGCGGCGCACATGCATTAAAAAATCCAACTCCTCCTTAAGTTCATTGTGTTTTTCCCGGCTTAAATATTCCTTTGTTGTATCCATAAGGGTTCCAATATATCACGTTTTGATAGTATGGGCAACGAACAATGCATCCTGCTTATTATGGCTTGTTTTCAAGATATTCGGGCGTTTCCTGAGTCATCCATGTGAACAATTCCCGTGCAACATAACTCGCATTTGTCGTATTTCCTTTTGTTCCATGATCCATGATCACCACAAATGCATACCTCGGCTTTTCGTATGGGAAAAATCCAATGACCCACGAGTTTACATTTGCTTTCGAAACACCGAGCTCAGCAGTTCCCGTCTTTGCGGCAATAGCCACACTCGGCAGATCAAGAAGATTTGCAGTACCCTCCGTTACACCCTTCCGCATACCCTGATGAATGACAGTGAATGATGATTCGGGGATTGGCAACCGCTCATGGAACACAGTATTCGCACCCTTCACCAGATGAGGATCTACCACGCGCCCCTTCGACGCAATAATGCCCGCCTCACGGAGTGCTTGTAGTGGTGTCACCTGCATACCGTACTGACCAATACCGGTAAAATACGTATCACCGATACGCCACTGATCACCACCAAAATTCTTTGCCTTCCATTCGGGATTTGGGATCGTACCAATAGCCTCACCTTCAATATCAATTCCTGTCGTTGTACCGAATCCAAACATGCGGGCATATTTTTCGACATTACGAATACCCAATCCCTTCTGATCTTTGAATCCACCAGCGATCTCATAGAAATATACATTCGAAGACCATGCGATCGCGGAGCGCATATCGAGCCAACCGTGCGCTTTCCAGTCATTGAAGCGCGTCTCATCTCCCGGAGAATATGGATTCGGAATCGCAATATAACCCGTACTCAGTACTCGCGTCTCTGGAGTGATGATACCCTCATTTAATGCACCGAGCGCAAAGATGGGTTTTACGATGGAACCGGGAGTATATACACCCGAGACCGCACGATTAAGAAATGGGTGGCGCTTGTCATTGTTGTATGCAACGATCGCCTTACGATCATCACCGGAAGTCATGATGTTTGGGTCAAAATCAGGATATGATATAAGCGCAAGAAGCTCTCCTGTGTCGATATCCATGATCCCGCCCGCACCACCATGATAACCTTGCTCATGAGAAATGCGCGCGATCACATCATTAAACGCGCTCTGTACGCGAGAATCGATAGCAAGACGGAGATTCTCCCCCGGCACAGGAGGATCGATAACATTACCAGACATAACGTTTCCAAGTGCGTCTGTTTCGATGATACGTTTCCCCTTCTTTCCTTTCAGGACATCGTTGTAATACTCTTCGATACCCACATCAGCTTCATAGTCACTGCGATAGTACACACCACTTTTGTCCCGCGCCGGATAATGAAGGAATCCAAGAATATGACCAAAACCGGGCTTGTTGATGTATGACCGGAGTGAAAAACCAAGCTCTTCAGTCGATGGAACATTCCACGCAAGCTCAACTCCATTGGTGTCATAGATTATTCCTCGTTCAGGGAAAAGCCACTGATGCTCAAGACTATTGCGCTCACTTTTCTCTGCATACGCTGCGCCCTCTCTTATTTGAAGTTCCCCTGCGCGAAACAAGAACACGACACCAATGAGCAGAAAAAAACTCCCCCACAGGATAATGGTGCTTTTTTTAATGGGTGCCTCGATGCGACCCTCAAATTGATGTACATCGAACTCAGGAATATTCCGGTCATCCATGAATATTTCATCGGGTGCAATGTCATTATGACTATATCGTCGCCTTTGTCTCATATCATTCGTGTGCGTATGAATGCTTTAAGAAATTCTGCAAAAAGAAAAAGAAGGAGTGCAACGATCGTGAGCGGGATCAACATTCCAAGAACATGCATATCTCCTCCGCGATATGTCAGTTCTGCAAAAAGTGCGAGTGCAACAAATTCCGCATACCGAGGAAAAAAGATAAGCCCAACAAAAGCAAGAGTGGCGGTAATAAAGAATGGTGCCACAAGAAGCAAAAGAACAAGAAGGATGTCAAAAGAGATACGCATATGATGATCTTATTGAGTTTTCTCTCCTACTCCATTTCGTGACACGAGAGGACTTGCAACGTATACCCATTTTAATTGATAGATATTCATCGGCAATTTGAGATATACATATGCGAGTGATTCTCCTTCGGGGCGATCGACCGCATCAACGACCGCAGCATACTCTGGAGCAAGTGCGGGAATATTCACGAGGTCTCCAGGAGAGATCAGAGTCCCTCGAGGTAGTGTAATAAGGAAATTTCCTCCACCCTCTCCAAAAAGAGTTGCAGGGGTTCCATCCGATGCGAGTATGACAGGAAGTTCTGAGCCTGGGGCTGAGTAGAGCGTCACAACAGAGCTGTGGCCAAACACACTCGTCACTTCACCGATGACAAAATCTCCGTCAGTAAAAATACGCATTCCCAGAGCAACCCCCTCAGTACTTCCCGCATCAATAATAAGAGTATCAAATGGTGATTGCCCCGGAGTCGCAAGAACACGAGCAAGCAAGAACTCCTTCTCGGGTGTTCGACCAAGCTTTTCCTTAAGCATGTCGTTCTCCTCTCGGAGTAATGTGTAAGAATACGCATCAAGCGCCGTGCGATCAATGATGTCCCTTAATTCATCATTCTCTTTCAGGAGCGCTTTTTTTGACGTGATGAGTGACCCTTGTTCATGGAACCACCCTGCAATACCCGAGCTCGCGTTCCAAAAAGGTGTTCCCACAAAGTGAAATACTTCACCCAGTACGCTTGATACGGGTGTTTTTAATACGAGAAGCAAAGAAAGGAGCAAGAAAAAAGTGATGAGGAGCTGCAACCTCTTTTGTTTCCGTTTATTATCGTGGCGGAAGCTCGTTATCATGTTCAATTAGGACCTCGCGAAATTCATCTATATTTTCAATAACGATACCTGTTCCACGCGCAACTGCAGTAAGTGGATCGTCTGCGGTGGTGACGGGAAGTTTTAATGTCTGAGCAAGAAGCTCTGGTAATCCATAGATGAGTGCCCCACCACCCACAAGTACGATACCGCGATTCATGACGTCAGAAAGTATCTCAGGAGGAGTGGCCTCAAGTACTTCTTTTGTCGAATCAACAAGGACTTGTATCGAGGCACCGAGCGCTTCGCGAATATCTGAGTCGGTAACGATCACTTCGCGTGGTAATCCCGTAAGAAGATCACGTCCACGGATGGAAGTCTCGCGCGCCTCTTCGGGCTTCATTGCAGTACCAATAGCAACCTTGATATTTTCTGCGGTGCGCTCACCGATAAGTATCTTGAATTCATCACGAATATAGGAAATGATATCTTCATTGAAACGATCGCCGGCAATCTTTAAATTCTTTGAGTTCACAATACCGCCAAGAGAGATGACCGCGATATCGGTCGTTCCCCCGCCAATATCGATGATCATCGAACCGATGGGCTCTTTGACCGGAAGCCTGATACCGATAGCGGCAGCCATCGGCTCCTCAACAATATACACTTCTCGTGCACCCGCATTCATCGCAGCATCGCGTACCGCGCGTGTCTCAACATTCGTAATACTTGAAGGTACTCCGATAACCACACGAGGGCGACCCTGCTTCTTGGACATCTTCTGTGCCTTATTGATGAAATGCGCAAGCATCTCTTCGGTCACCTCAAAGTCTGAAATGACTCCATCTACGAGTGGACGAATGGCGGTGATATGCCCTGGAGTGCGACCGAGCATCTGCTTTGCGTCCATACCTACCGCAACCACGCGGTTCGTCTTCTGGTTGAGTGCCACAACAGAAGGCTCATCAATGATGATTCCGTGGTCACGAAGATACACAAGGGTATTTGCGGTCCCCAAGTCGATACCTATATCACTGCCCACCATTCTGTAGAATCGGTCTAACATCGTTTCCACATTCTAGAGGAAGTAAGGTAGATAGTCAAAAAAAGAGCTTATAATGGAAGATCTAGAGAAAAAAGCCGAGAAGATGCACCCTTCTCGGCTTTTACTGTTTTTTCTGAGTTCGGGATCTTCTACTTCAAAAGTGCGAATAACTCCTCCTTTGAGATGAGGCGTGATTCGACATCAGTGCGACCCTTGAGCTCAAGTTTTTCCTGCATGATCATCTTTTTTGAAATAACAATGCGCACGGGAATTCCGAGAAGATCACTGTCCTTGAACTTCTCCCCTGCGGAAACACCCTTACGGTCGTCATAGAGCACTTCGGCGCCTTTTGTCGTCAGTTCATTGTAGAGAGAAAGCGCAGCACTATTCACCTCTTCATCATCAGCACTTAAATTGAGCAAGTGAAACTGGAATGGCGCAATAGCCTCAGGCCACACAATACCCTTCTCATCAGCATAGGCCTCCACAACAGAACCCATGACACGCCCAAGTCCGATACCATAGCAACCCATCTGCACGGGCTGCGGGTTTCCTGTTTCGTCTTTGTATGTGATGCCAAATGCGCCTGAGAATTTTGTCTTCAGCTCGAAAATGTTTCCTACTTCGATGGCCTTCTCTTCACGAAGCTCAGTGTTATTACATGACGGGCAATTTGGTTGATCTGCTTTTATTTCCTTATTGATCGCAATACGACATTTATCGCAGATGAAGATGATATCTTCACCCACATCGGTCAACATCTGAAACTCGTGCGAATACTTCGAGAAACTCCCACCTGACGCGTACGTCAGATAGGTTGTTGGGCCGATACCAATAGCCTCAAATACGCGCTCGTACGCTTTCTTCATTTTTTCGTAATAGTCGGCAAGGTCCTTTTCATCACGATGAAAAGAGTAGAAATCCTTCATGATGAACTCGCGCCCACGGAGTATGCCCGACTTCGCGCGAAGTTCCATGCGGAATTTATTTTGAAACTGATAGACATACGCAGGAAGATCGCGGTATGAAGAAATGAATGTACCCACAAGCGGAGTCACCACCTCTTCGTGTGTTGGACCAAGCGCAACTTCACGACCAGAGCTATCGCTTACTTTATAGAGGTCATCCATCGTATTCCAGCGACCCGTTTTTTCCCAGAGCTCTTTGGGATGAAAAGATGGCATAAAGATTTCCTGACCACCAACGCTGTTCATTTCTTTGCGGATGATGTCTTCGATCTTTTTGAGGACGCGAAAACCAAGCGGCAGATATGTGTAGACGCCCGCGGCAAGTTTATCGATATATCCTGCACGAATAAGCAACTGCGCATTCTTTGCAACCTCATCTTTCGGCGCCTCACGGCGAGTTTTGGTAAATAGTTTTGACTGAAGCATATGTGTCCGTAATCTTACACAAAAAATATTGTCGCGCCAAATCCATAACAAAGATCCACCCTCATTAAAGGTGGATCTTTGTTGCCAACGAAGAGTCTCGTTAATCTACAAGTTTCGCAATGTCGTGATATGTCACGACGACCATAAGAAGCATGAGAAGCGCAAAACCAACAACATTAAATGCATTCGCAACCTGTGTTTTTATCTGTTTTCTTGTGATACCCTCAATAACAATGAACAACAGTCTTCCTCCATCAAGCGCAGGAAAAGGAAGCACATTAATGACTGCAAGGTTGATGGAAATAAGTGCCGTAAAAAGAAGGAGGTTTGTCAGTCCAGAATCCGCAGCGTCACCAACCGCATTCACAATACCGACCGGACCAGTCACTTGAGAAAAATCAGAATCCCCCGTCACTGCATTTGAAAGAAACTGCGCAATGCCAACCGCAGTAAGTTCGGTATATTGATAGGTCTTTTTCAAACCCTCCCATAATGCAACATGGAATGGTAATTGCAGCGTACCGACCATGTCCATGTAAATACCAATAGCGGCATGATCAGGAACGATTCCTGAAACTGGAGTTATCGTCATCTGCTGAGGAATATCATTGCGCAGGAAGGTAAAAATTAATGAGCGCCCCTCACGTGCATCAACGAACTCCATGACCGATTCCGGAGATATCGACATGATGACACTACTCCCATCACTTATCTGAAGAAGTGTGTCACCTGATCGCACGCCCGATATTTGAGCGGGACTTTTTTCGTGAACGCCTGTGATCATAAGGCGCTGATCCTGAATAACATAGCCTTCTTCCGCCATGTCAGCAGATGCAGGAACACCGATCATGAGCGTTCCCGCAATAAGGAACCATGCGAGAAGAAGATTGAAGATGACTCCGCCCGTGATCACGAATCCCTGTATCCATTTCGACTGATGTGTGAAGCTGCGTTTTTTGTCGACACTCTCGGACACTTCGTCAGGATTTTCACCATAGATCTTCACATACCCTCCGAGCGGAAGTGCGTTGAATGAATATGTTGTTTCGCCCCATTTCTTTTTCCAGAGTTTTGGAGGAAATCCAAATGCGAATTCATCAACACGAATACCTGCACGCTTAG
>Ga0208373_1003333_pt1 | contig 15938 bp, 17 predicted proteins | sample RifOxyC2_FD_184036 | JGI IMG/M metagenome (GOLD analysis project Ga0208373, IMG submission 184036) | Soil microbial communities from Rifle, Colorado - Rifle Oxygen_injection C2 (SPAdes) | ecosystem: Environmental > Terrestrial > Deep subsurface > Rock core/Sediment | place: Rifle, Colorado...
ATCTCCCAAGATTTGATTCTAATACGTTGTGTTTGGTGTTCATAGTCATATAGAACTACGGTAACACCTTTTATTATCTAACCGACACCCTCTCGGTAACACTTTTTACTATCTAATGCGAGTAGCATATCTTTTATCTGGGGTTCTTTCTGTATTTGTATAAACTCTACTCAAAACTCTATTCCTCTTTTTCAATCTTTTAACATCAACATTGGGCACTGCCGTAGTAACTGTTATGGGCAAACCTGCCTCATTATCAAACTGTACTTTTTTATTTCCATCTTCTTGTTTTTCTATACTTAAACGAGGGTCATAACTAGCTGCCATATGTGCAGTAATTTCTGGCAATGCCAAATTGACTGCACGTGCTTCATAAAAACGCATTTTAACCCAAAAAGGTGTATACAAAAAAGGCTCATGTTCAGCAGGTTTAAAATATTTTGAATCTTGGTCTAAATTTAATACTCTATCAGGATTGATTACTGCAACGTGATCATTGCCAAAAAAATACTCATACCCATGTCGAGCATAATGATGTTTAATCCAAAAACGATATTTTTCCTCATTTTCCCAATCTCGAAACCATGGTTTTTTTCTCTCTGGCGTTCTTTTTTCTTTGCCATATAAAATACCCTCATCACAAATGGCTGTGGGTTTGTTTTCTTTTTTAGGCTTTTTAAAAAACTCACAATGGGGCATATTTATTATTAATGCAATTTTTTTAAAAATAAAAAAACTACTGTAAACTCTTAATCACCTGCTAACCATTTTGCGTAGTATCAAATGACATCCTCAAATTAATAGTAAATTTACTATAATTCTAATGCATTTTTAACAAATAGTCAATACTTATCAGCTAAAAAACTTTTTAGTTTTGCGGGTCACTGTACGTAGTAATCTCAAACTTAATTACCAGCTAATATTTTATTAACCATGGCAATGTTTGAAGTGTAATGAAGCTACCCGCGTAAAAATTTCATTGCTTTCTGAAGTTGCTTCGTAAAATTTACATCCATGTTCATGAGTGGCAGATTATATTTCTGTGCTTCTGTACTAAACCAATTACTATAGTACACAATCATTGTCGCAATTTTGTAAAACGTTTCTTCTTTCTTGGTTTTTTTCAAAATCCAATCGTTCGGTGTTGAACTCTTTTTCACATCTTGAACAAATTTCTCCACATCTTGTTTCACAAGAAATATTGCCTTAAAATTCTCTTTCCCATATTTTTTCATTAATCGAGCAGCCAGTTGAGGTGTAACATGATATCCTTCAACAATATAATTATTGCCATCAGTAATTTCACAAATGCAAAACATGTCAATCGCATCGTATGTTGCCTTGGCTTGTTTGATGTAATTCTTCGCAATTTGTTGTGGTGTAGTGTTCGAATACGTTTCGTCGTTTGTTTTTCCTTTTAGGGCATTATGTGGATACAGTTTTTTTATTTCTTCTGAGGAAGAATATTTTTCAATATACTTCCATGCAACAACTTGTAACGTATCGCTTGAAACCCAAGGAATGCCAAATTTTTTGGACATTTGTTTTGCTAAGGTTGTTTTCCCGCATTTTGCAGGACCACCGATTAAATAGATCATATATTATTTTTACTCATCCACTGCTGCCTCTGTCAGTTTTAGTGCTTTCTTTGTTGTATCAATCTGTGCACGAACACCTAAAGGTAAAATAAATTGTGGGTCAGTATGACCAAAATCCAAATTTGTCACAATGGGTATCTGCTCTTGACCGAATTCTTTTACAATAATCCGTACAACCATTTCATCAAATTCTTTTTTTTCTTCAACTGAATAATCTCGGCATCTTCCAATCAATACACCTGAAATCTGTTCAAAAATGCCCTGTATACCATAATTTCTCAACATACAGGAAACAACATCAATGCTTGGCTTGTTTTCAGAGGTCTCAAAAAACAGAATCTGATTTTTCCAAAAATCCTTCTTCGGCCAATACTTTGTTCCTTTCAAAAATTCTAGCACCTCAATACACCCACCAAATAGTTGACCTTCTACTGTTGTTTCACCTTGCAACCAATGCCAGCCATCAGTGTTTTGGTGTAATTCCTTTAGTTGATTTCTATATCCTTTTTCGCTCCAACTTGGATAGCCGTCACACCACACTTCATATGGTCGATATTCATATGTTGTATTGTGAGTAAATAACAATTCTTTAACGTGTTCTGAAAATGTTTTTGGTAAATTATTCATTTGAGCAAACCCAGCCATCACAGAAGGCCCGTTAAATGTCACAATTCCTAATTGGCGAATGAATGTTAAAAGTGTTGTTGTGTCTGAATATCCCATGAATATTTTTGGATTCTTCTGTATGATATTGCTATCAAGATATTTAAGAATTCGGATAGAATCGTCACCCCCGATGCTACTGAAAATAGCTTTCACTTCAGAATCAGCAAATGCACGATTAATATGCTCTGCTCGTACTTCTGGATGTTCATATAAATAATCAGCATTGGCTATTGTTTCAGGATACTCTTTTACTTTCAAACCCAAGTACTTCTCAATATTATGAATACCTGATTGATACACTGCTGGGAATGTACCTGGACCACCCCAGGATGGCGAAACAATAGCAATTGTGTCACCTTGTTTCAATTTATTTGGTTTTACAATATTCATATATATTTTTTTTATTGAATTCAGCTTTAAGAATTTCGAAAAATGTATTTTGGGATTCTCTTTCTAACCAAGGATAATGACCACAATGTTCCAAAGTAATGAAACGAAAATATTTCAACACAGAAGAGAGTGGTTTCTGCACACCCTCGGCGGGATGCGGGTCGTAAATTTCTTTGATTTTCATCATAATTTTATAGGAGGGCCGAAAGCTGGTTAAAATATTCTATGCCGCAAAGATCTGCCATATCAGCTAAAATCATCTGCACTGATTTATAAGAACTAACCGGTAAAGAATCAATGTATTTGTACTTCTTGTACTTTGGTTGCCATTGAGCCGCTGCTAGTTGATGTAAACTAATAAAAAGTGAGCATAAAATTTGATCAGCTTTTTTTGGAGAGAATGCATGCCAAGTAGATTTTTCATTTGGAAAACGAATGTGATAAGTCAACGGTCCTAATTCATTGCAAATCATTTTAACCGCAGCGTGACGAATATAACCGTTTTGGTGTTGTAATAATTCAAACAGCCAAGGAAAAAGAAAGTCTGGATCTTGCTCTTTGTCGTGTAAAAAATAAATTACCGAAATTGCCATTACAAAATTTTCTTGCCGCCAATTTTCTAATATTGTGAGATACTCAACAGGTGCGCTATTAATAATATCTGCAATTTCTACATACTTATTGTGCTTATCTTGTGCACTATATAATACTTTGCTCACTTGGCGAGCAGCTTGACGACTGGCTTCCTTATTGCCGGTTAAAATTATTTCAAAGCATTCTTTAATGGTATGCATAATTTTAAAATCTTTTCATTATCTTGCTGGTCAATCAATAAACTTTATTTTAAATATCTTCCTGTAATAGACTGCTTATTTTTCGCAACTTGTACTGGTGTGCCTGAGGCAACAATTTTTCCTCCTTGTGTGCCACCGCCCGGGCCTAAATCAATAATCCAGTCCGCTTGTTTAATGACCGCTAAATTGTGTTCAATCACTATCACTGAGTTACCGTTATCAATCAACTTATTGAGAAGTGTTAGCAATTTTTCAATATCAGCAAAATGTAATCCGGATGTTGGTTCGTCAAGCACAAATATTTTTCCCTGACATTGCAATTTGCTAGCAAGCTTTAACCGCTGCGCTTCACCACCAGAAAATGTATTATGAGTTTGCCCTAAAGTAAGATAACCTAAACCAACATCTGCTAACATTTGTAAAGATTTTTTGATTTGCTGTTGTGGAAAAAATTCTAACGCCTCCACTACGGTTAAATTTAAAACGTCATTAATATTTTTGTCTTGATATTTATAGGCCAACACTTCTTCTTTATATTTTTTGCCTTGGCAAGTTTCGCATTGAACTTGCACGTCACCCATAAAGTGCATATCAATTACGTTAAAACCTAAACCGTTGCAATCTGAGCAAGCGCCTTGGGAATTAGAACTAAAAATGCTACTTGACACCTGATTTTTCTCAGCAAAAACTTGACGAATATGGTTAAAAATTCCGGTATAAGTAGCAATGTTACCGCGGGCATTGCCAGTCAATGGCGACTGATCAATTAACACCATATCTTTATTGGCGTATTGGCGCATCAGCTCATCAATGATCAACGAACTTTTGCCAGAGCCGGAAACTCCGGTAACTGTACAAAATACATTTAAAGGAATTTTGATGCTCACATTTTGCAAATTATGTGCTGTGGCGTTTTGTATAGACAAAAAGTCCGCAGGCTGACGGACTATTTTTTTTAATGAATGTGTCTTGTGAAAATATTTTCCGGTTACCGAAGTGTTGTCTTGCCGCATTTTGCTAAAAGTCCCTGTAAAAGTTACACGCCCGCCTTGCGCACCCGCGCCTTTTCCTAATTCAATAATGTGATCAGCTGCCTGCATGACGGCATCATCATGCTCAACCACCACCATTGTATTATTGGCTTTTTTGAGTTGCTGCAAAATGTTTATCAAATTTTGCCGGTCTTTTGGATGCAGTCCAGCAGTCGGCTCATCTAAAATGTAAATCATCTCGATTAAATCCGACCCTAATTCGCGTGCTAATTTTAAACGCTGACATTCACCGCCAGATAACGTATCTAAACTTCTGTTAAGCGACAAATATCCTAAATCCACATCTATTAAATGTTGAGTAGCTTCTACAATTCTATTAACCAGTTCCTGGGCTTGCGGAATTTTAATTCTTTTTATCTCTTTAATAAAAAGATCAAGCTGCATACTAGAAAAGGCGCCAATGTTCTTTTTGTTAATAGAGGAAGCAAAAGCATGTTGATTTAATCTTCCACCATGGCAAATGCTACACGATTTTTCCAACCAATATTTTTTTTCGCGTTTTTCTTTGCTTTTAGATACCCCTCGCAAGTCAGTGGCGCGACCAATTAAACGGTTAATAATTCCTTCGTGGCTAAAAGTTTGAATAAAGCCCTGCTCTTTATTGCTCAAAACTATTTTTGGTGAATATAACAAAAAATCTAATTCTTTTTGAGAATAATTTTTAATTGGCTTATCTAAATTTAATTTTCTTGAACTTTTTATAATATTAAAATAACGTGAACCAGGCTTAAAAATATTCATTGTACAAGCACCCTCATTTAAAGATTTGTCAAAGTTAATAATAGCCTTGGGGTCAATGGCATACTCGGTACCCAAACCCGTGCATTGCGAACAAGCACCTTTGGGGTTGTTAAAAGAAAAATCAGCGACACTTAAATTTTTAACTGTTCCAAAGCGAGAAAACAACAAACGCAAAGATGTATAAATTTCTGTGCTAGTGCCAATAGTGGAACGAGGACTGCCTCGCAGTTTTCTTTGGTTAATAGCAATGGTTGGCGATAAATTTTTTATCGCGTCAACTGCTGGCCTACTAGTGCGCTTTAATAAACGTGCCGCATAAGTGCTCATTGACTCCAAAAACTGTCGCTGTCCTTCCGCGGCTAAAATGTCATAAGCAATACTTGACTTACCAGAACCGGAAACGCCCACTAAAACGTTGATTTTATTACGTAATAACGTAATATCTATATTTTTCAAATTGTGAACACGGGCGCCTTTAATTACTATATTTATCATATTTTTACTGGTAATGTCAATGTTGCAGAGTATTTCTAGAGAGTAAGCATGCCTTTATCAAATAACAAAGGTTTAGGTCGATTTCTAGTCATTAAATTGTATATTTATGTTAGCAGATACCCCCAAAAAGGGAAGATCAAATAATCTGACTTACCAACAATCATCAACGCGGTGCACTAGCCCACCTTATTGCCGGGCTGCAATACCAAAATACAAAAAATATTTTTGCCACTGCTCAGCGGTACTATGATATTCGTTATCACCATAAAACCAATCACACAACACCTCTCGCATACGCAAAATTTCTTTCAAACGCTTCGCTTGAATCCAGCGTTGATCGCTAGCAGTTAAATCTAATAATTCCAAAGCACGTTCCATGGCTTTCGTAGCTTGAACACTGTTTTTTTTATTTTTCCATCGAATTGCGCGCTCTACTTCACTGCCAACATTTCCAAGCTGTTCCATCAATGAAAGGGTATACCAGCGGCCAGCGGCTAATTCTGCATGTTGGTATGACATAATTATTGCACTAATTTATTCACAAGAGCGATAATTTGTTTTTGTATATTCACATCTTCAACAGATCTTGAACGATTATTCTGACGCGGCCGAATATTTATCATTGAATCAAACTCTAACCAATCTTCACCAACTACATCTGGATACAAATTAATCCCCCATAACTTTTCTTGGTTCGAGCCTTGCTCAATTAACAATTTTTCTTGATCGGAATGTAATTCACCGCCAACTACCATGATATTTTTTTCAACATCAACCACAGCTTTCACCATATCTCCAAAGCGTTGCTCAGCTAACTGTTTTAGTTCAGAAAGCGAAATGTGTTGTGTAACAATGCGTGTTTCACTCATATTTATTTATTATATCGTTTTGTCAAATAAATTCAAGAGTCAAATATGTAGCTTGTTACGCACTACCTGCGAAATTTTTTCAACAGGAATATGACCACCACTTTTTTTGATAGCTTTTCCAATGAGTGCATGTATCACCTTTGTTTTTCCATTTCTATATTGTTCTACAAGAGAAATATTCTGCTTCAATACTTCGTCAACTATCTTTTCAATATCCCTACCACCCACCTCGTCAGTACGTGAACACTCATCAATTTTTGAAATCACATCCATTTTCTTATATGCAGCTTCTACCATTAATTCCTTACCTACACTTCTCGTAATCTGTTTTTTTTGTACTGCACGCACAATGGTAACAAAATCTTCTGGAAGCAAATGAATGTTTGTAACAGAATTTTTTTTGATGAGTGATAAAAATATTTCCGCAAACCACTTGCTTAATTCCTGAATAAACTTTCTGTCATCATGCGTATACTCAAGTATTTGACTCATATATTTCATCAATGGTGCATCTCCTGCGACGTACTGAGCTGTAGAGTAATCAATGCCGAGATGCATATATTCTTTTACACTATCAGTCGGCAACTGCATATCTTCTTCTGCAAAAGCGAGTAATTCGTTTTGCAAACATTCGGTAAGCTCAATTTCTGGAATATCTGGCTCAGGAAAATAACGATAATCTGCTTCTTGTTCTTTTTCCCGCATAAATTCTGTTCTTTTTTTAGTGTCATTCCACAATACTGTTTGATAGTGTACTGGCGGAGTTCCTTTCATCCATTCATTTTTCTGTCTTGCTACTTCATACTGTATTGCTCTTTCAATCATATGGAAAGAATTGAGGTTCTTGATTTCTGTACGAGGGTACAATTTCTCGTCTTCAATAGGACGCAAAGAAACACTCGCATCACAACGCAAGTGCCCTTTCTCCATGTCTGCATCACTTACACCTAGATATCGTATGATTCGCTGTAATTCTTTGACTGCCATTTTTGCATCAGATGCAGAACGAAAATCAGGTTCAGTAACTATTTCAATCAACGGAACACTTGAGCGATTAAAATCAACTAATGTGACATCGTCTGTATGAATTAATTTTGCGGCATCTTCTTCAAGATGTACTCTGTTAATACGTATCTTTTTTGTCGTTTTTTCATCAATAAAAAATTCAAGCATGCCGTTTGTTGCAAGTGGCTCATCATACTGTGAAATCTGATATCCTTTGGGAAGATCAGGATAAAAATACTGTTTTCGATCCCATTTGCAATGCTGCGCGATACCACAACGTAAGGCGGTTGCTGCATGTACTGCCAACCGAAATGCTTTTTTATTCAATAGTGGCAATGTACCAACCATTCCAAAACAAACAGGACAAATATGTTCATTTGGTAATGCATTTTCATCTCCCACACTACACCCACAAAATAATTTCGATTTTGTTTTTAATTGTACATGAATTTCAAGCCCAATAATGACTTCCAATTCTTTTTCTGTATATTCTTTATGCATACGTTTTTATGAAATAGATGGTCTTTTTTTATGCCAATCCGTTACCTGTTCAAATGCAGCTGCAACTTGTAGTACAGTCATTTCGTCTGTATATGGACCTGCAATCTGCATGCCAACAGGAAGATCGGATATATATCCACACGGAACATTAATAGTCGGCAATCCTGCCAAACTAAAAGCGGTTGTATAAATGTCAGCCAAATACATTTCTGCAGGGTTTGCACTCTTCTCCCCTATTCGGAATGCAGTAAATGGGGATGTGGGACAAATAAGCACATCCACTTTTTTAAAAGCACTTTCAAATTCTTTTCGTAACAACGTGCGTACTTTTTGAGCTTTTTTGTAATATTCATCATGATACCCAGCAGATAATGCATATGTGCCCAGCATAATACGCCGTTGAGCTTCTGCCCCTAAGCCCTCCATACGTGATTGTTTAAATACTTCTTCTGTTGATTGTGCCAATGTTGTTCGATGACCAAAACGAATGCCGTCTAAACGAGCAAGATTTGCACTTGTTTCTGACGCAGCAATGGAATAATACGTTGGTATGGCAACAGAAGTAAGCGGGAGAGAAACTTCCTCAATAACACAACCTTGTACTTTTAATTTTCGCACGGCTTCCATCACTATATTATTCACTTCTCTGTCTAAGTCTTTAGTAAAATATTCAACAGGTATACCGATACGTAATCCATGCATGTCTTTTTTCTTGATGGCAGCATAATAATCAGTCGGTGTTTCATGTACTGTGGTGTGATCACGATTATCTCTCCCTGCAATTGCAGATAATACAATTGCACAATCTTCTGCATTTTTCGTAAGCGGCCCAACAGTATCTAAAGACGATGCATAAGCAATAATTCCATACCGTGATACACGACCATAGCTCACTTTTAATCCCGTAATTCCACAGAATGATGCAGGCTGACGAATAGAGCCACCTGTATCTTCTCCTAATGCAAACAACCCCATACCTAACGCAACTGCCGCAGCAGCCCCTCCACTTGAACCACCTGCAACTCGCGTTGTGTCATGTGGGTTTCTTGTTACAAAAAAATCTGAATTTTCTGTAGAACTCCCATGGCCATAGGCATCACAATTTGTTTTACCAATGAGTATTGCACCTGCCTGATTCAAGTGTTCTATAACGGTCGCATTGAACGGTGGTATAAATTCACGTAGCATGTTTGAACCCGCTGTTGTTCGAACACCTTCTGTCATAATGACATCCTTTGCTGAATATGGAATACCAGTGAGCATTCCAATTTTTTCTCCTGCTGCAATTTTGGCATCAATTGTATGTGCTTGTGCGAGTGCTTCCTCATCAAGAATAGTAATAAACGCATTGATACGATTATCAATAGAATATATTCGTGCAATACAAGCTGTCACTAATTCAACAGTTGATATATCCTTGTGGACAAGTGCATTATGCGCTTCTACAATAGTGAGTTCATGTAATTTCATAATCATTCTTTAATAAATATCTTCGGAACAGCAATATATCTTCCTTTCATGAGTGACACTTCTTTCAATAATCGTTGATGCGTACGTTCTGGACATTGCTCCACAATATCTTCACGAAATATATTTTGTAATCCAGTTAACTGATTTGTTGGTTCGATATGTGTTGTATCTATTTGTGCAAGAGAGGAAAAATATTCAAGAACTGTATTTAATTCGTCCTTATATTTTTCTTCCGCTTCAGAAGAAAGGTGTAATTTTGCTAATGATGCTATGCTTCGTATTTGTTTATTTGTAATAGACATACACGTGTTTATTGTTTTTTAAATAAAGCTACTATCAATCCAAAACAGATACATAGAAAGCCACCAACTTGTATCCAGCCTATTGACGCACCAAGCCATAGCCATTCCACAATAGCGACAAATGCAGGATCAAGACTATACACCATCAGAGAAGTAATTGATGGGCCAATATCACGCGTTGATTTTGCATACAAAAAATATCCAACACCCGAAGAACCAATACCCATATACAAAAGCGCTAACCAACTCTGGAGAGAAATGCTGCTAAAAAATGTGACATCGACTTCATGAAAAGCAAAAGGAATCAATATAATCCATCCAATGATGGATACTAAAGCAGTTAAAAGAATGCTACTCACTTTTTTCTGATCAATTTGTTTCAGAAGAATCGTATAGATTGCCCAGCTTGTTGTTGCAATCAGCATGAGTAATTCTCCCCTATTCAATCGAAACATCAATAACTGTGATAATGAACCTTCGCTTACAATAAGAATAATTCCAAATACTGCGATGAAAAAACCAATAACGACTCTTTTTGACGCTCGCTGTTTTAAAAACAACCAAGAGAGAACGAGCACAATAAGTGGGTTTGCTGCATGAATCAGTGAAACGTTTGTTGCACTTGTGAAATGAAGTGCCCAATAAAAAAATATATGATACAGTACGACGCCCATCACCGCTGCTGCAAAAATAAATATCCAGTCTTTCTTCGAAATATTTTTTATTCGTGAACGGTATTTCACTAAGAAAGGAAAAAATAGAATAGATGCCATTCCATACCGAATAAAAGACATTGTTGCTGGTGGTATAGCAGTAGCAAGATATTTACCTGCCACGAATACGAAGCTAAAAATAATGGCGATAACAATTGGAAGAAATAATTTCTGTTTCATAATAAATCTTGCTTAAATATTTTTACTGGGGCGGCAGGACTCGAACCTGCGATCTCCCGATTAACAGTCGGGCGCTATTACCAAGCTCAGCTACACCCCATGATATTGCCCCATGTTACCGTGAGAAAATATCATCGATTGTACCTATGAACCAAAAAAACCAGCGTGGTGAGCTGGCTTCTTAAACGTTTTTTGAGAGAGGTTGTTACATCACTTTCCCTAACAACGGAGCCAGCTTGGGCTGGTTTTGATTTTGTTGATTATTATTGTTTCTCCCGATTACGTAAAGTAACATCATATAAACACACTCTAGCGTAAATCTTTTATTTCTGTCAAGAGTAAGATCAAATCGGATTTAAAGTTACCAACAATCGCCCCATTCAAACCACAAGCAAACCTGTGAGGTTTTGCACCAAAGTGAGGGTTGTACTCGTAAATCAAAAATCCTCGCAATGTACGAGGACTTTTGAAAGAAATAGGTTGGCGGGTCACCTTTAGAACCGCGCACCGTTTGGCTGGGGAGGTAGGGTTCGAACCTACGAATGCCGCCTCCAAAGGGCGGTGCCTTACCACTTGGCGACTCCCCAATAATAATTGAAAGGGCACAAATCAGAATATCAATCATTGCACAGTCTGTCAACGAAATATGTGCACATCACTGCTTCAAATACCGCGTAATCGCTATCATGCTGGAAATAATACTTAAAATAACGGCTCCGATAATTTCAATGAGCGCAAATTCTAATAGATGCTCTGTAAAATACTGCAAAATGGAAAAATTATATCCTTCAAAAAAAGAAGTAACTGTAGAATCAGAAACAATCAATAATCCATAAAATAATGTCATGGTAATAACAGTAGCAATCACGCCGAGCAAAATACTCTCTAATATAAATGGAGATCGAATAAACCAGTTCGTTGCACCAACCAATTTCATAATACCTACCTCTTCTCGATGACTATAAATAGTAATACGGATAGTATTAAAAATAACAATCACTGAAATGATGATAAATATCACACTAACCCCTATGCCAATTTCATAGGATCGGCGGATGATTTGTGTAATTTTGGAAATGATTATTTGGTTATCAAAATAATCTGTTTGATCAACAAATTTTTGAAATTCTGAATTTTGAAATTCTGAAATAATTTTTGGATACTGATCAATAGTCTCAGCACGCACCACGATGCTTGCTGGCAATATATTCCCAACTTCTTCAACCGAAGCAATAATTGCAGGCTCATCTTTATGCTCCTTTTTAAATTTTTTCAATGCCTCAGCCTTCGACACATAGACTACGCTTGATACTCCTGAAATACTTTTTACATATTCTTGCGTTTTTAAAATATTCGATTCTTGTACTGAAGGATAAAAATAAAAATCAATATCCACTTTATCTTGTACTGCATGAATAACTTCATTACCAATAACATTCAAACTGACCACTAATGTCATACTAATGAGTGTTAATGTCATAACGAAAACAGTAATGACAGAAAGCCATAAATTACGCCAAAAATTTTGCACAGAAAATCGAATTGTACGTATAAATCCAACAAACATTATAGTGTATATTTACCGCTTTTTCTATTAAGAGAAACAGTACCATTATCAATTGTAATGACTCTTTGACGAACACGATTCACAATTTCTGGATTATGCGTTACTAATACCACTGTTGTACCAAGTTTATTGATTTTAAGAAGTAACTCCACAATTTCATGTGCTGTAATATTATCCAAGTTGCCTGTTGGTTCATCTGCGACGACAATTTTCGGTCGATGAACGAGAGAACGCGCAATGACAACACGTTGTTGTTCTCCACCTGATAACTGATTAGGAAATTTATCTCCTTTTTCATTTAAACCAACAATTTTCAATACCTGTGGAACAATTTTTTGAATTTTTGATCGCTTGGTACCACATACTTCTAATGCAAATGATACATTTTCATGAACAGTTTTATTCTTGAGTAATTTAAAATCTTGAAATACTACCCCAATTTGTCGACGTAATACCGGAACTTCACTTCGTTTAATATGAGAAATATCCCAGCCACCAATAACAATACGGCCTTCGGTCGGGCATTCTTCTGCAATAATCATTCGAGCAATGGTTGTTTTTCCTGCGCCAGACTGCCCAACAATCGAAACAAACTCCCCTGGCTCAATAGCAAACGAAATGTTTGCAGCAGCAACTGTACCATCAGGATAAATTTTGGATACATTATCAAAATGAATCATACATAAAGTGAATTACAAGGGTTCAACAATAACATCCATAACTCCTTGTGAAAGATTTCCTAATGTTTCAAATGCAGAGCGAGGAAGATCAATAATGCGCCCGGGCACAAATGGCCCAGTAGAACCAACAACTGTTTCTATTTGTTTGCCATTTGCTGGATTGATCACACGAACACGTGTACCCAGAGGTACGATATTCATTGCAGCAAATGATGCATGATACCAACTCGCAATGCCTGTATATTGTACCACATTTTCTTTTTTTTGTGGACGAGCCTGTGTTTTCTTCTTGTGAATAAGCGTCATCCGAGCGTACGGAGTCTTAAATAATGCGTATGCTGCTTTATCTTTTTTTTTCACCACAGTAGGAACTGACACCCATTTTTTTTGCGTGTCATCCCAAGCAACCACAGAAATGGTGCCTTTCAATTTTTGCCGCCAGGTTAACTTTATGAGTATCGGCTTTTGTACAGAAACCCCTTCTTTGTGCATCAGGCCATATTCCCAAATTGGACTTACGCGCTTTTTCTTTGTTGGAGTTGTTGCTGCTTGCTGTTTTGATAACCGTTTCAAAAATACATGAATACCATCCAGTGATGAAATACCGTCTTGAGCAATTTTTACTGAAACAGTATTTTTCTTATTGCTCAGCGTATACCCAGCCTGTACATTTTCTCTATTCAATACTGCTCGAATTGCTTGTACTGGATGAGAAACGGCGTTAACTTGTGGAGCAAAACTGAAAATAAGCGTATATAACACAAAAACTGCTCCGAGCAGTTTTTTTATTTGTTTTGAAGAAAAATGTATCATAGCGTCTTTTCACTCTGTTTTTTAAGAACCAAACACAGCAGAAGACAACATACAACATACTGAATAACTCATAATTTGTCAATACATAGCATCTATGATATAACAATATCGCTTAAAATTTCTGAGAAATTCTATATGTTTTATGGAAGGGAAAGTGCTATGAAATTGATTCCTGAACGCGTTGTTAAAACAGCGCTTGATTTTGGTTTAAAGAAAATTTTTGCATTTGAAGAAGGGAGCGAGCCACAGTTTAAATCTTTATCCATTCTTGAGCCTGGTAAAGAAGGCCGAGGATTATTGCATGTAACACGAAAACAAATTGGACGTATTATTGAATCGTCTGCAAATCTACCCAGTATGTTTACAACGTATGAACGTGCTATTGTAAAAACGATACAAGAACAGCACCTGGAAACGCAGATGATTGCACTCATCGATGATATTCTGCCCTATTTAAAATCGCCAGAAGAACAACCTCCTGTCGATCAATTAAAGTTGTTGCAAAAGGAAGATGTGGGTTATCTGCAAGCATGGGTAGAACGAAAGAAGAAAGTGGAGGAAGATCGAAAGGTGGAACTTCTTTCTCAATACAGTATTGTTCTTGAGCATTTGGCAAATACACTTCGCTCACAAATTTCCTGATTATCAACAATAAATTTGTTCTCAAGCTCACAATACAAATTCGTATTGTTGAGCTTTTGCTTCATTGACCAGACACAATCTCTTTTGTATACTGTGAATTACCAAAACAAAAAGTACAATGGGTGATGGCCTTTGGGAGTTCTCCATTTTGATGCAATAGCGTAAGCGTGCATTAAAATGGAGAACCCACACTGCAGCAGGCAACAAAACTAATAAACATGCCGATATAGCTCAACTGGCAGAGCAATCCCTTCGTAAGGGAGAGGTTAGAGGTTCGATTCCCCTTATCGGCTCCAAAAAATATTTATTTCCGAGTTTCCGCCAAAGGCGGATCAGCCTCTGGCTGACGAATCTCGACGTCGGCTCATTTCACAAATACACTGTAGGAACATTACCTTAATCTGCGTAAATAGGCATGTACGTACGAATTTTTGCTGCTTGTTCTGCATCGGCAATCAACTCATCCACTGTTGGAAATGCAAGCAAAATATGACGTGCTTCCACTTTTTCTGCCGCCTCATCTTTATTGGTTACTTTAATTAAATGATATCCAAACTGTGTTTTTACAGGCGCAGATACGTCACCCACATTTAGTGCAAATACAGCCTCTTCAAATTCAGGAACCATTTCTCCTTTTCCGAAATATCCCAACATTCCACCATCTGCTCCGGAAACTGTGTCATCACTCTGTTCTTTTGCAAAATCAGAAAACTGCTTATCTGTAGCTGCAAGAATTTCTTCACGTAACATTTCAGCTTCTTTCTTTTTTTGCTCATCAATTGTTTTGTCTTCAGCAATAGATTCGCCAACTTTTTTGCGTAGTACTACTTCGTACACTACCTGTTGTTTAAAATCATCAATAGTCCAATTATACATTTCTTTCAAGGTGGAAGTAATTTCTTCCTTACCTCCAGTTGCTTGCGGTACAATTTCTTTTTCAAAATAGTCATCAATATCGTTATTCGATATTGATATAGCACGCTCTGCTGCGACATGCTCTAATAATGTACGATCAATGAGATCGTTCAAAATTTGTGTTCGCAATTCGCTCATGACTGGTTTTTGCACTTGCTCACTGGTTCCTAATTCCTCCTGTTTATCAAAATAATACTCTGCAGATTGTATTTGCGATTCAAATTCATTTAACGAAACTGCATCAGAATTCACATACGCAACGGGGAATGGAAGTGTTTCTTTTAAAAAGGTTTTTACTGTATATTCTTTGGACGTACGATACACAAGCCAATAGCTTCCAAATGCTGCTGCAATAATAAGTAATACGATACTGACAATAATACCGATGATCATGAATTTTTTGTATCGTTTTATATCGCGTTCAGTAGATGCTGTTGCAGACAATTTTTGAGTTGATTGCGTTATTGGTGTGTGATGATTCTCACTGGATTCATGTACATTATGTACTTTTGGTTCTTCACTCATATTGTTGTGTATTATAACAT
>Ga0208373_1003334_pt1 | contig 15935 bp, 14 predicted proteins | sample RifOxyC2_FD_184036 | JGI IMG/M metagenome (GOLD analysis project Ga0208373, IMG submission 184036) | Soil microbial communities from Rifle, Colorado - Rifle Oxygen_injection C2 (SPAdes) | ecosystem: Environmental > Terrestrial > Deep subsurface > Rock core/Sediment | place: Rifle, Colorado...
TCAATTATTACTCTATCATCGTATGTAAAGTGCGATGATTTTTTAATTACTTTTTTCTCATTTTTATTTGTGTTTTTCATAGCTTTGATTATACATCAAAGCGTTCGGATTCAAAACAGAATTTGCCATTTGAAAAAGGAGGGGTCAAGTCCAACCCCTTCGCCACTAGTTTGTGGTAGCCAAATTCGGCTTGGGCACACGTGGCTCTCAAAAGGAGAAAAAGCCATGACGACGATTTTTTGGGTTTTGGTGGCATTGACATTGGCAGTTTGGTTTGTGATGATTTTGGCGTTTTTGTGCAAGCTTTCACGTGCACAAATCCGCCGGAAAGTGGAGGCCTGCAGGGAATCGGAGAGGATTGTCGAGGACTTGGTAGAACCAATCTTTGAGATCTTCGAGATGGATCAGGCGAGCATGGGGTGCTCGCCAAGCGAGGCTTTCGCAAGCCGGAGAGTAGGATGGTATTGCGCCCCTAGCCTACTGGGAAACTGCGAGAAAGAAGATTTCTTCATGAGGGCAGTTCGACCCTCGTTGGAGATCAAACGCTGGGTAGGTGTTTCGTGGGCGAGCATCTGCGACCGGATGTTCTACGAGATCAAGTCCAAGAGAGCGGGCAAAGAAGCCCCATTTTCGGCGATTTACGTCCTTGGCCCGCAAGCGGTCCTAGGAACAATTCACGCCCTTGTGGCGGACGGATTGTTCCAGCTCGAGAAGGTTGACGGCAAGGATGTCGTCTTCCCAACCCCTGCCCTCGTAGAAAAAGTCATGGGCAAGAAGCCCGTGTCAATGGCATCGTAGGTTTTGGCGGAGTGGATTCCGCTAGAGCGAAAAACTTAAGTGGCTCGGTGTATTTGCACCAAGCCACTTTTTCTTTGCAAAAAAAATGATTAAATGATAGTATTAATAATATAAATATTTAAAAATAATTAAAAATTCACCCAGTTAAATAAAATTTTCTTTTAGAAAATTTTAATTTTGCAAAGCAAAATTATTTAACCGGGTAAAAATTTATGACGTCAAAAGAACTTATAGATAAAGCAAAACCAGGGTTTGATAGCGCATTTAGATTTTTCGAGCAAGAAATTGCTAAGATCAGAACTTCAAGAGCCTCACCTGCAATGGTAGAAGATATTGAAGTAAATTGTTTTGGGCAAAAATTCCCTTTAAAGCAATTGGGCTCAATTTCAGCTCCAGCTACAAATCAATTGGTTATCCAACCTTGGGATGGCTCTTATTTAGAACCAATTCAAACTGCTATTTCGCAGTCTGGACTTGGGATGTCTGCAGTTGTAGATAAAAATGTAATAAGACTTAATTTGCCATTGCTTACAGAGGAATATAGAAATACTTTAACTAAAATTTTAAATGAAAAAGCTGAAGAATCTCGTAAAACAATAAGACACTTAAGAGAAGATTGCTGGAACAAAATTCAAACAGCTCAAAAAGATAAATTAATCTCCGAGGATGATAAATTTCGTGGTAAAGATGAATTACAAAAAGTAGTTGATAGTTTTCAAGAAAAAATTAAACAATTAGTTGAGAAAAAATCTAAAGAAGTAGCATAATCAATCATATCGTCATTGCGAGGACCAGTCGCAATTTTTACGAAAATTGGCTGGGACAGCAATCCAGAATTTGTGATTTAAAATTTAGATATTTTAGATATTGTTATATAACCCCGTAATAAAAAAATATATCAATCACATAGATCTAAAGTTATTAAATAATCATATTATCTTAAAAAAAGCTATTCCAAAAAAACTTGGAATAGCACATAATTGAAATGTAAGTTAAAATATAGGTTATAAAAAATAGTATTTTTTTATGGATGATAAAGAAATTTTAAAAGTTTTAAAAGCTGTAGCTAATGAGAATAGATTTTTGATTTTGAAACTGTTACGCAAGAATAAAGAAATGTCGGTAGGGGATTTAGCTGAAACAACTAATCATGCTTTTCGTAGCGTTTCGGGTGATTTAGCAATTTTAAGAAAGGTAAATCTGGTCCAATCGCGAAATCATTTATCAAATAGATTATATTCAATAAATACCGCAAATTTCCCAGAGGAATTATTAACTTTATTATTTTCAAAGAATTAAATATTTTAAATACATTATAAATAAAAGCTATTCCAAAAATTATTGGAATAGCTAATAATAAAAAATATGGATCAAGAGAAAAGAATTTGTCAAAATTGTAAAAAGGACTTTATTATAGAGCCTGAGGATTTTGCATTTTACGAAAAAATGAAAGTCCCTGCACCAACTTTTTGTTGGCTTTGTCGTGCACAGCGCCGAATGGCATTTAGAAATGAGAGAGTTTTGTATAAGGTAAAAAGTGATTTTTCTGGAAAAGATATCTTTAGTTCGTACTCACCAGATTCTGGCTACAAAGTTTATGAAAAAGAAGTTTGGTTAACTGATCAATGGGATCCAATGGAATATGCTCAAGATTACGATTTCTCAAAACCATTTTTTACGCAATTTGATGAGTTGCTACACAAGGTTCCACTAAAAAATTTAAATGTGGTTAATGGTGTAAAAAGTGATTACAGCAACAATGCTACTGACCCAAAAAACTGTTATCTTTGTTTTAATGCAGGATATATTGAGGATTGTATGTATAGTCACGGTTTGTCAAATTGCCGTAATTGTGTAGATGTTTCTCATCTATCAAAATGTGAAACTTGCTTTGATAGTTTTTGGTTAACTTCTGGCACTAAAAATATTGGTTGCAATAATTGCGAAAGTTGTTTTAATACGTGGTTTTCTAAAAATTGCGTAGGGTGCTCTGATTGTGTTGGTTGTGTCGGGTTAAGGAATAAAAATTATCATATTTTCAACCAGCCGTATTCTAAAGAAGACTATAAGGAAAAGCTAAATGAATTTAATCTTGGTTCTTATGATGGATATCAAAAAATGAAATTAGAAGCACAAAATTTTTGGTTAAAATTTCCAAACAAATTTTTGGAAGGTGCTCATAACTCAAATGTAAGTGGAAATTATATTAGTCATTCCAAAAATGTAAAGAATTCTTTTATAATTCGCGAGGGCGAGAATTTGAAATTTTGTCAGTATCTGCAGGAAAATGGTCAAGCTAAAGATTCTTATGATTGGTCTATTTGGGGTGATAATGGGCAAATGGCATATGAATGTCATGCATGTGGCATTGGTGTCAGTAATATTAAGTTTTGTTATAACGTGCAGGAAAACGTGCATGATATCGAGTATTCGTTTATGTGTCAATCTTCATTAAATCTGTTTGGATGTGTTGGCTTACGTAAAAAACAGTATTGTATTTTTAATAAACAATATACAAAAGAAGAATATGAAAATTTGGTCGTGAAAATTCGCGATCAAATGGATTCTATGCCATATGTAGATAAAGTTGGCAGAATTTATAAATATGGTGAATTTTTTCCTACTGAAATTAGTCCAGTGGGTTATAATGAGTCAATGTCTCAGGAATATTTTCCGTTAAATAGGGAGGATGCAGTTAGTAATGGTTATAAGTGGCGTAATGCAGAGGATAGAAATTATAAACCAACAATTAAAGCAGAAGATTTACCAAGTAATATTAAAGATGCTCCAGATTCTATAACTTCTGAAATTATTGCCTGTGCTCATGCTGGAAAAGGTTGTGATCAATTGTGTGTGAGCGCTTTTAAAATTACTTCTGATGAGCTTAATTTTTACAGAAATTTGGGTGTACCATTGCCAAGACTTTGCCATAATTGTAGAACATTTGAGCGTCTCAAGCAAAGGACTGGGTTAAAACTTTATTCACGAAATTGCGTAAAATGTAACAAAGGAATTGAGACAGCATATCGTCCAGATCAGCCAGAGATTGTTTATTGCGAGCAATGTTATCAACAAGAAGTTGTATAATTATATCAAATGGGAATATTAATAAATAAATAAATTAAATTTATGATACTTACACTTATAATCGCATTATTGAGTTTAGTGGCATTAATGGTTATTCATGAATTTGGGCATTTTATAATTGCTAAAAAATTTGGCGTAAGAGTTGATGAATTTGGAATTGGTTACCCTCCACGACTTTTTGGCAAAAAATTTGGAGAAACAATTTATTCGATAAATTTATTACCACTTGGAGCTTTCGTTAGAATTTATGGCGAAGAAGGTGGGGTAGATGATTTGCGAAGTTTTGCTACGCAAAAAATCTGGAAAAGGGTTTTAATTGTGCTTGGTGGAGTGGTTGCTTTTTGGATTGCTAGTTTTATAATTTTTTCTGTTGTATTTTTAATAGGTGCTGATTTACCAATTTCTGATGCTCCAACTACAAATTTAACAAATGTTAGAGTACAAATTTTAAGTGTTAGTAAAGATTCTCCAGCAGATTTTGCAGGTATTAAAACAAATGATGTAATTTTAAATCTAAAATCTAATGATGCAAATGTTACTGTAAACACAGCTAAAGATTTTCAAGATTTTACAAAACAAAATATAGGTAAGGAAATTACAGCTACTATTAAAAGACAAGAAAATACTTTCGACACAAAAATAAATATTAGATCCGAAGCTCCAGCTGGACAAGGATTAATTGGTGTGGGTTTACAAAGAATGGCTACAATTATTAATAAATCTACTTGGTATAAGGCTCCAATTGATGGAGCAATATTTACTTGGAATACAACAATTGATGCTTTAAAGGGGCTATATTTAACATTTTCAATGCTTTTTTCTGGTAAAGGTGCTCCAGCAGGTGCTGAATTTGCCGGGCCTTTGGGAATTACTGTATTTTTAGCTCAAGCTGCTAATTTGGGAGCTGGATTTTTCTTATGGTTTATAGGATCAATTTCTGTGTTTATTGCAATATTTAATTTATTTCCAATTCCAGCTTTAGATGGTGGAAAATTGATTTTTCTTGCTATTGAAAAGGTAATGAAAAAACCTGTTCCAATTAAAGTTGAACAAATAATCACTGCAGTATTTTTCTTTATTCTTATTGCTTTATCATTATTTATCACAATCAGATTTGATATACCCCGCTTCTGGGACTTTCTACAATCCAGTCTTTCCAGATAAAAGTCAGAAATCATAAATAAGTATTGTGCACAATATTCCAATATTCTATAGAATATTGGAATATTTTTTTCAACAAATAACCTTGTCAGTACGATCGTACCGATAAGGTAATATGAATATTTTTTTGTAAAAAAAATGGGCAACCGACGCTTTTGTGTGCGTCGGTCACCCTCTCGAGGAATCGAAATTGAACAAATTTTTCCAGTTTTGCCCACGCTGAAAGTGCAAAAAAACTCGTGAGAACCGTGGACAATATTGCGATTAAAACCAATAATGTACCTATCACGCCATTGGTATAGAATCTTCCGAAACTGGAAGTGATTCCGACCACCATGAAAACACTTGCCCAGAAAATGGCGTTTCGAATTTTTCGTTGTAAAACCTCTGTTTCAGTTAGTCGATTTATCACGGTCATCTCCTTTTACTTGTTGATTGATTATTGAAACCGTTTTGATATTATAACTTTTTAAACTTTATGTCAATGGTTTACGAGGGTTTTAAACAATGCTATTATTAGATTAATTCAAAATTAAATTTTAATAAAAATATGCTTCAATCAAAATTATTTTATAAAATAAATAAAAATAAATTAGCAGAGGTGGATTCAATCTCACATGATTTATTGGTGAGAGCTGGATTTGTGGATCAACTTATGGCAGGAGTTTATTCATATTTGCCATTGGGGTTTTTGGTGTTTAAGAAAATTGAAAATATTATAAGGCAAAATATGATAGTTGTAGATGGGCAGGAATTACTTATGCCAGCTTTAAATCCTAAAGAAAACTGGGAAAAAACTGATAGATGGAACACATTGGATGTTTTATTTAAATTAAAAGGTGCTGGAGAAAAAGATTATGCTTTAGCTCCAACACATGAAGAAGTAGTAAGTCCTTTAGCTAAAAAAATAATTTTGTCTTACAAGGATTTGCCAATGGCAGTGTTTCACATACAAAATAAATTTAGAAATGAATTGCGTGCAAAATCAGGAATTTTAAGAACCCGCGAATTTATGATGAAAGATTTATATTCATTTCATGCCAGTCAAGAAGATTTGGATAAGTATTATGATAAATTAATTAAAGCTTATTTAAATATTTTTAAACAATGTGGAATTGGGAAACAAACCTATCGAACTTTGGCTAGCGGAGGAAGTTTTGCAAAGTATTCGGATGAATTTCAAACAATTACTAGTGCCGGTGAGGATATAATTTATGTATGTAAAAAATGTGGACTTGCTATAAATAAAGAAATCAAAGCTGAAAATGATAAGTGTCCAAAATGTGAGGCAATTGATTTTGAGGAGAAAAAAGCAGTTGAGGTTGGGAATATTTTTAAATTAGGGACAAAATATTCTACTCCATTTGAATTAAATTTTAAAGATAAAGATAGTCAGGAAAAACCCGTATTGATGGGTTGCTACGGGATTGGTCTTGGTAGACTTCTTGGAACAATTGTTGAAGTAAATAATGATGAAAAGGGGATTGTGTGGCCAGAAAGTGTGGCACCATTTAAAGTGCATTTAATTTTACTTGGCAAAGGTAAAGTTAAGACCACAGCTGATAAAATTTACAAGACTTTACTTGAGAACAATATTGAAGTATTATATGACGATAGGGAGGACAAATCAGCTGGTGAAAAATTCGCTGAATCTGATTTGCTTGGCATTCCATATAGAGTAATTGTATCTGAAAGAACAATAGCTAAAAATTCTGTAGAGCTTAAAGAAAGATCAAAAAAAGATGCAAAAATTATAAAAATAAGCCAGCTTGTAAAAACCTTAAATAAAAATTAATAACATGTTTAAGAAATTAATTTCAATGATGACTGTAGACATGGCAATTGACCTTGGGACGGCCAATTCTTTGGTTTATGTAAAAGATAAAGGAATTATTATAAATGAGCCATCAGTTGTTGCGGTAAATAATAAAACAGGACAGATTTTAGCTATTGGAGAAGAAGCTAAAAAAATGGTTGGTAAAACTCCTTCATATATTACAGCTACTCGCCCTTTGGTTAATGGTGTTATTTCTGATTTTGAAGTAACTGAACAAATGCTTAAATATTTTATTGAAAAAGCTTCTGCTTCTTCAAAAAAATTGTTTGGCATTGCTAATTTTTCAAGAGTAATTATTGGAATTCCTTGCGGAGTAACTGAAGTTGAAAGAAAAGCAGTTAGAGATGCAGCTAAAAATGCTGGTGCAAGAACAGTATTTTTAATTGAAGAGCCTTTAGCTTCAGCTATTGGGGCTAAACTACAAATACAAGAAGCTGGAGGAAATTTTATTGTTGATATTGGTGGAGGAACAACAGAGGTTGCTGTTATATCATTGGGTGGAATTGTAACATCAAGAAGCTTGAGAGTAGCGGGCGACAAATTAAATGATGATATAATGCAATTTGCTCAAAAAGAATATAAACTTTTAATTGGTGAAAGAACTGCAGAACATATTAAAATAAGTATTGGTTCTGCTATGCCAAGCAAAGAAAAAAAAGAAATGGCAATGCGTGGTAGAAATTTAGTTACAGGTCTACCAGAAGAAGTGGTAATTTTTAATGATGATGTTCAGCGAGCCCTTGAAAGATCTGTAAGACAAATTGTTTCAGCTATTAAAACAACAATTGAAGAAACTCCTCCAGAACTTTTAGCAGATGTTATGACAGATGGAATATTTTTAGCTGGGGGCGGTTCAATGCTTAAAGACTTAGATTTATTAATTTCTAAAGAAACCAAAATGCCTTGTAAGATTGTAGATGATCCATTAACTTCTGTTGTGCGTGGAGCTGGAATTGCTTTAGAAAATATTGAAACTCTTTCCGAAGTTATGAGTAAAGATAACGAAGAAGAAGCATTTACATAAAATTACAAATTACAAAATCCAAATTACAAACAAATTATAAAAAAATAAAGCCGGGCGGGAACTAGGTTCCACGCTCGGCTTTTAAGTTGTCGCTACAGTTGGCTAACCCCCGGTCAGCCAATCAACTAGCAACCACGGCGACACGATGATCGTGATGATCACTAGACAAGCTAGCGACCTTTTCGTTTCGCGGACTGTCATTTTTATCCTCCTTTCTATTCTATATATTTAATTATATCATTTATAGTAATTACTGTCAATACTTGTGAGTATTTTTATATTTTGATAAACTTAATAAATAAATTACGTGTTAGCGTCATTGCGAGGAGGTCGCAACCGACGAAGCAATCCAGAGTGATAGCATAGACTCTAGATTGCCACGCTCGCCTGATGGCTCGCTCGCAATGACAATAAGAAACTAAAATGCTTTCAAAAGAAGAAGTTTTAAAAATTGCAAAACTCTCAAGACTAGAATTAACAGATAAAGAAGTAGAATTAATGCAAAAAGATTTGTCTGGGATTTTAGATTATTTTGAAATTTTAAAAAAAATAGATACATCAGGCATAAAAATTCCAAATGACAAATTACAAATTACAAATTTTAATTTACGAAAAGACGAGGCTATATCGCAAGATAGAGAAGTGGTAGAAAAATTAGTTCAGTCAGCACCAGATAAAAAAGAGAATTATATTAAAGTTAAAGCTGTGTTATAGGTTTGTGTCATTGCGAGGGTATCGCAATATCCGAAGCAATCCAGAGATAGAACAAGAACTCTAGATTGCCACGTCGCCTGCGGGCTCCTCGCAATGACAAGTATTATGAAACTAGAAAATTTTACAATAAAACAAATTAATAAAGGCTTAAAAGAAAAAGAATTTTCTGCAAAAGAATTAGCTTTGGCATATTTTGATAAAATCAAAAAAACTGATAATGAAATTGGTGCTTATTTAAGTTTATCTGAAACTTTAGCAATATCTCAAGCAGAAGAGGCAGATAAAGAAATAGCCCTTCGACTTAGCTCAGGGCAAGAATTTCCAATTCTTGCAGGTGTACCTTGCGGTATTAAAGACAATATTTTAGTTGAAGGTGAAAAATGTACTTGTGCTTCAAAAATGCTTGAAAATTATGTAGCAAGCTATGATGCTGGTTGTATTAAAAAATTAAAAAAAAATGGCGCTGTAATTTTAGGAAAAACTAATCTTGATGAATTTGCTTTTGGAAGTTCTTGTGAAAATTCTGCATTTAAAGTTACAAAAAATCCTCATGATTTAAGTTGTGTATCTGGAGGAAGTTCTGGTGGGTCTGCTGCAGCTATTGCATCAGATCAAGCTTGTTTTGCTTTAGGTACTGATACTGGGTGTTCTGTCAGAACTCCTGCATCTTTTTGTGGAGTAGTTGGTTTAAAAACAACTTATGGCTCTGTATCAAGATCTGGAGTAATTGCTAGTGCATCTTCACTTGACCAAGTAGGACCTTTAACAAAAAATGTAGAGGATGCAGAAACTATTTTTAATATTATATCTGGAAAAGACATATTTGACGCTACATCTGTAGAATTTAAATATGAAAAATTAACCAAAGAAAAACCATTTGTAATTGGAGTTCCTCGCGAATTTTTTGGTAAAGGATTAAATAAAGATGTAGAAAAAATAATTAAAAAAACTATTAGTAAAATTGAAGACCAAGGATTTAAAATTCAAGAAATAAGTTTACCAAGCACTGACTTTGCCCTTGCTTGTTATTATATTATTCAAACCTCAGAAGCTTCAGCAAATTTGGCTCGTTTTGACGGGATAAGATATGGTTATTCCGAAATACAAAATATCAGTTCAAAAGATTTTACCTTAAGAGATATATATTTAAAATCTCGAGGTAAAGGCTTTGGAGCAGAATCTAAAAGAAGAATTATGCTTGGTACTTATAGTTTATCTTCTGGATATTATGATGCATATTACAAAAAAGCTCAGGAAGTAAGATTGCTTATAAAACAAGACTTTATAGATTCTTTCAAAAAAGTAGATTTAATCATGGGACCTGTGACCCCTTTCCCTGCTTTTAAAATAGGTGAAAAAGCAAATGATCCACTTTCAATGTATTTAGCAGATATTTATACTGTACCTATTAATTTAGCAGGAGTTCCAGCAATGTCACTACCTATTGGCAAAATTGGCAAACTTCCAGTTGGATTACAAATAATCGCAAATCATTTTGAAGAAAGTAAAATTTTTAACATTGCATCAATTATCGAAAAAATAGTATAATGTAATATGGTAACTTGGGAACAAATTTATAATTTTTTAGGTATCACAGATTTTATTTATTTTATTTCATCTCCAACTATTCAGGATATGCTTCTTCCAGTAAAAATAATTTTTATTTTGTTTACTACATTTTTTTTAATAACTGTAATTTATTTTATGGTAATTAGCAGTTGGATAAAACATCACTTTTTAGAAGATACTTCAGAATTTTTTTCTTGGCAAGCATTTGGACTTAAACAAATAGCTGATCGTTGGAAAAAAATTAGAAAAAGACTTGAAACTGGATCAGAGTCTGAATACAAGCTAGCAATAATTGAAGGAGATGATTTTTTAGCAGAAACTCTTGATGAAAGGGGTTTTGAAGGAAAAAGCTTTGAGGATTTAATAAATGTAGCAGGTGTGGGACTTCTACCAAATCAAGAAGAAATTCTAGAGGCTCATAAAGTTAGAAATGCTATAGTTTATGAACCTGATTTTTATTTAAGTTTAGATGAAACTAAACGAATATTATCAATATTTGAAAATGCTGTAAAAACTGTTGCGATATAATTAATTAAATACAATAAAACAAATCCTGAGCAAAGTCGAAGGATTGTTTTATTGCAAAAAAATGATAATATAAACTAATTAAACATACCAACAATTGGCATTATAACCATACTTACCGCGACCATACTAATTAAAATAATCCAGACAATTTGAAATATTTTTTTTCTTTTCATATAAATGATTTTTAATTTTTATATTTATATATGATAACAGATTTTAAAAAAAAACGAAAGGGGGACTCGCCAAATAATAATATTATTTTAATATTTGGTTTATTTTTAAGTTTAATAGTTTTTATTTTTTTGATTATAGCTAACATAAGAATATATCAAAAAAAACAAGAGTTAAGTTTGCAATTAAAAGCCTTAGAAAAACAAACAGAAGAAATAAAAAAAAATAACGCACAACTTCAGGAGGGAATACAGAAAGCAACTGATAATGATTATATTGAGAAAATTGCAAGAGAACAATTAAATTTACAAAAAAATGATGAATCAACGGCAATATTCTTAATGCCAGAAACACAAGAGGAAAAAGTTGAAAATCAAACACAGTCAAAAAATTGGCTTGGCAAAATTTGGCAAAACATAATAAACATATTCAAGTAAAATGCGGGATTAGTATAATGGTAGTACATAACCTTCCCAAGGTTAGGACGCCAGTTCGATTCTGGTATCCCGCTCAAATTTAAATTTTTAATAGGAAAATATGTCAGAAAAAGAAATTGTAGAGAAAATTGAAAGTTCAAAAAAATACAAGGCTATTTATATAAAAACAATTGTACGTGTTGTGGCTAATTGTATTTTAAGATTTGGAGACCCCACTTCGCTAAAGCTTCGCGAGGCAAGAAAGATTGAGAAAGAAGCTAAAAATTTGCTTCATCAAATTTGGGGAGCTTTCTATGAAACTAGACCAGATTTTAATAAAATTTTAGGTAAGATTGAACAAGATATAAAATCTGAAACAGAAGTAAAAGAAATTATTTTGTCAATTTTAAAATTGCAATCATCAGTAGAAGAAAGAATTCCGATTTTAGAAGAATTTTACAAAAAGATCTTTGAAATTACAGGAATACCAAACTCAATTATTGATCATGCTTGCGCCTTAAATCCTTTAACAATTTCTTGGATGAATTTACCCGGTACTACAACATACAAAGCATATGATATTGATAAGGATGAAATAGAATTTTTAAAATCTGTTTTTAGACTTCTTAATAATAATTATTACTCTACTACGCGTAGTAGAGTGGGAGAGGTGATAAAATTTGAGTTGGGGGATTTGCTGGTAAATGAGTTTGAATATGCAGATGTAGTTTTTATGCTAAAATTACTACCATGTTTAGAACATCAGAAAAAAAATTGTTCTTTAGAAATTTTAAAAAAACAAAAATGCAAATTTCTGGTAGTTTCTTTTCCCATCAAAAGCATTGGCGGAAAAGAGAAGGGTATGTGTGAATTCTATAGAAATAGCTTTAAAAACATGGTAAGCTCAGAGGAGTGGGAAATCAAAGAGTTAGTATTTGATACAGAATTAGTGTATATAATAAAAAAATAATACTTATCATTGTCATTCCCGCGAAAGCGGGAATACAGAGTACGTGCCATTAACTCTGGATCCCCGATCAAGTCGGGGATGACAACGCTCTACAGAACATAATCGTGCCAGAGTGGCTTAGTGGTAAAGCAATCGCATCGTAAGCGATAGACCGTGGGTTCGAATCCCACCTCTGGCTCATTAATTAAAATTAGAATTATAACAATGGAAAAAAGACATAGAGTATTTATTGCAATAAATTTACCAGATGATATAAAAAAAGAACTAATTAAACATCAGGATAAATTTAAAAATAAATTTATTTTTGCTGGTGAAGATGGTGAAAATTTTGATTTGGCAAAATGGACCATTAAAGATAATTTACATATTACTTTAGAGTTTTTAGGTTATTTAACAGATCAAGAAATCGCTGACACCTGCAAAATTACCAAAGAAACTGCAAAAAATCATGAGTCTTTTTCTATTAATTTAAATAAAATTGAATATGGACCTAAAAATAAACCATTCCCAAGTATGATTTGGGCATCTGGAGAAAAATCAAAAGAAATATCCCTATTTAAAAATCATCTGCAAGAATCGTTATTAGAATCAGTCAATTTTAAGCCAGAAGGTAGGGAATTTACTCCACACATTACTTTAGCACGTTTAAAAGAATGGCAACTTAAAGCAATAAATCCAGAAGAACAACCAGAAATTTCTGAGGATATAAATTTACTTTTTACAGTAGAATCCATTGAAGTAATGGAAAGCGTTATGAAAAAAGGTGGGCCAGCTTACGAAATTCTTGAATCTTGTGAATTAAAAATTTAATTATTTAAAAAAATATGAAGGTACATTTTTTGGGAATTGGTGGAATTGGGGTTTCCGCACTAGCACAATATTATTTAGCTAAAGGCCACGAGGTATCGGGGTCTGATTTGAATTCATCAGAAACTACAGATCATTTGGGAAAGCTGGGGATAAAAATATATATTACGGATAATAATATTCTGGATTCCCGCTTTCGCGGGAATGACAACGAGTTGCCTGACTTGATTATTTATAGTCCTGCTATAAAACAAGAAAATTTAGAATTAAGATTTTATAAAGACAAAGGAGCTAAGTGTTTTTCATATCCAGAAGCTTTAGGAGAGCTGACAAAAGATTATTTTACAATTGCAGTTTCCGGGAGCCACGGTAAAAGCACAACAACCTCAATGCTTGCTTTAGCTTTAATTAGAGCTTGTTTAGATCCTACAGTAATTATTGGTACAAAGCTTAATGAATTTGGCAACACAAATTTTAGACTTGGAAAAAGTAAATATTTAGTAATTGAAGCATGTGAACATGAAGAATCATTTTTAAGTTACTTTACCAAAATTATTGTTATTACAAATATTGAAGCTGAACATTTAGATTATTATAAAAATTTAAAAAATGTTATAAGAGGTTTTCAAAGATTTATAAATCATTTACCAAAAGACGGGATTTTACTTGTAAATAAAGAAGATAAAAACATTAAAAAATTAAAAACAAAAGCAAAGGTAGCAAAATTTTCCATAAGACAAAAAGAAGCAAAGGCAATTAAAAAATTATTACAAATCCCAGGGGTTCATAATATTTGTAATGCATTAGCTGTATTAGCAGTAACAAGAGAATTAAATATTGATGATAAAATTATTTTAAAATCTCTATCAGAATATAAGGGATCTTGGCGTAGATTTGAAAATAAGAAGGGTTTTGTAGGGTCAAAAGAGATCACAGCAATATCAGATTATGGTCATCATCCTACAGAAGTACAAGCTACATTAAAAGCCGTTCGCGAGAAATTCCCAAAACAGAAAATTTGGTGCGTTTTTCAACCACATCAGTATCAGAGAACATTTTTGCTATTTAAAGATTTTGTAAAAGTTTTTAAAAGTGCTAAAATTGATAATATAATTGTTACAGACATTTATGGCGTAGCTGGCCGTGAGAAAGAATCAACAAAAGTAAGCTCTGAAAAATTAGTTAGCGTTATAAAAAAGAAAAGTGTAATTTATATTCCTCAAATTGAAATTGAAAACTTTGTAAAACAAAATGTTAAAGAAGGTGATGTTTTACTTATAATGGGAGCTGGAGATATTTATAAATTGTATGATAAGTTTTAAACAAATCTAATATATAATTAAAATTAAACTCATGAAAATTGACCAAGAAAAAATTAATCAAATTTTAACTAGAGGCGTAGATGAAGTTATAGACAAGGAAAATCTAGAAAAGAAATTAAAGTCAGGCAAGAAACTTAGAATAAAACTTGGCATTGACCCAACTAGCCCAAATTTACATTTAGGTAGAGCAATACCTCTTTTAAAACTTAAAGATTTCCAAGAAGCGGGACATAAAATAGTTTTAATTATTGGAGATTTTACAGGGTTAATTGGAGATACTTCAGACAAGGAAGCTGAAAGACCAATGCTTGATTCTAAAACAATAAAACAGAATATGAAAACTTATGTAGCTCAAGCAGGAAAGATAATTGATATTAAAAAATGCGAAGTAAGATATAATTCTGAATGGCTGGGAAAATTAGATTATTATGAAATTGGTAAGCAAGCTGATCAATTTTCTTTAAATGAATTTATTTCTAGAGAAAATATTAAAAAAAGATTAGATGAGGGCAAAAGAATATCCTTAAGAGAATTGATGTATCCTTTAATGCAAGGATATGATTCTGTGGCTGTAAAAGCAGATGTTGAAATTGGCGGGACAGATCAAAGATTTAATTTACTTGCAGGAAGAGAACTTCAAAGATTTTACAAGCAAGCGCCTCAAGATATAATAACAAATCCTTTAATAGAAGGTTTAGATGGAAGAAAAATGAGCTCATCTTGGGAAAATACCGTAAATTTATTAGATGAGCCAAATGAAATGTTTGGCAAAATAATGTCTTTAAAAGATGAGTATATTATTAGATATTTTAAATTTTGCACGAGAATAGATTTGGCAATAATTTCACAATATGAAAATCAATTAAAAGCTGGTGAAAATCCTAGAAATTTTAAGATACTTTTGGCAAAAGAAATTGTAAAAATGTATCATTCAGAAAAAGATGCACAAAAAGCAGAAGATGAATTTAATAAAATTCACAGAGACAAAGAACTTCCTACAGAAATTGAAATTTTTCAGACAAATAAGACAAATTATCAAGTTTTAGATTTATTGTGCGACACTAAATTAGCACCATCAAAAAATGAAGCAAAAAGATTGATTGAAGGAAATGCAGTCTCTATGAACATAAATGACATTGAGACAAAAATAGCAGATTGGAAACAAGAAATAAAATTGGAAAATGGCATGGTAATTAAAGTAGGCAAGCGCAGATTTATAAAAATAAAAATTATTCAAAAGTTTTAAATTTTGTTATCGTCATTGCGAGGAGCCCCGCCAAGGCGGGGCGACGTGGTAATCTAGAGCAAGTGCATAAAACCATGGATTGCCACGCCTTCGCCTACTGGCTCGGCTCGCAATGACACTAAAAAAACATCGAGAAATCGATGTTTTTTATTTGCTACAGTATTTTCTAATCAAGAAAGGACCCTGAAATCTCTGCCATAGCTTTGTTGGAAAAGATTGTCGGGAATTGAAGTTTTTTATTTCTAAAACTATTAAATAATTCCTCTTTTTCTTTTTGCATGATTT
>Ga0208373_1003335_pt1 | contig 15934 bp, 21 predicted proteins | sample RifOxyC2_FD_184036 | JGI IMG/M metagenome (GOLD analysis project Ga0208373, IMG submission 184036) | Soil microbial communities from Rifle, Colorado - Rifle Oxygen_injection C2 (SPAdes) | ecosystem: Environmental > Terrestrial > Deep subsurface > Rock core/Sediment | place: Rifle, Colorado...
GGATAAGATTAGTTCCTTTTTGCCCATTTTAGTCATATTATTTAACCCAAATTATTAATTAATTTGAGTTAGATTTTATATGACTCAACCGATAGTAGCAAAGTTAGAAAATAGATGGCTCAATTCGATCTGTTTGACATTTTTATAAAAACATGTTAATATATTTTGATAGTTTGTTTTTTAATAATTACATAGCAACTTAAACAAAAAGGAGAAAATAACAATGGAAAACTCAAAGACAATTGAATTTTTTAAGTGGTTGGGGTCATTTATGGGTTTTTTGGCGGTTTGCTGGATATTCAATAAAGATCTTCCCGTAATTCATCCCTGGATGAGTATTTGGCTTTTTATATCTTTTATTTCTGCACGGATTGCAGTAGATAGGTTAAAGGACGATCTCTTTATTAACTTTTTTTGGTCGGGAGCATTAAAAATATTCTTTAATTTGATTGTTTTAATTCCTGCTTATTCATTTATCTTAAGAGCTACAAGCGCGGCCGGATTGGCTGTCAAATTCGCTTTTTTTCTAGTATTTTTTGAAATAGTGTTTTTGTGCATACTTTACTTTGTTTTACCAGGATTGCGAAACACCAATGATGAATATTTATCGGATTATTATGCGAATAAATAAATTTAGTTAATCCGGTTTAAGGGGAATAAAAACAAAAAGGTCGAAAAATTCGACCTTTTTTATATTGACTAAAAGTGTTTTTATTGGCAAAATAATAACAGGTAACAGGTAACAGGTAACAGGTAACAGGTAATATTAATAATTTAAATAAATTCATATGCGTCATATTATTTCATTAAAGGAACAATCCAAGGAGGATATTTTAGAAATGTTAAAAATCGCGCAAGAAGTAAAGAAAAAAAGAAGTAAAGGCGAGCTTACCAATTATCTTCCCAATAAAACACTGATTATGCTTTTTGAAAAAACCTCTACGCGCACCCGCCTTTCCTTTGAGGCGGCGATGACTGAACTGGGGGGACATGCTATATTTCTTGATGCGCGCACCAGTCAGATTTCTTTGACAGATTTTAAAGATGAGATTGAAGCTGTGATGCGTTTTGGGAATATATTAATGTTTCGCGCTAAAAAAGTTTATGATGTGGGAGTGGCTGCCGCCTGTAATCAAATTCCGGTAATAGATGCCTGCAGTGAAAAGTATCATCCGGCGCAAGCTCTGAGTGATCTTTTAACTATGGTTGAACATTCCGGAGGGATTCATAATATTAAAAAAGTGGTATGGCTCGGAATTGAAAATAATGTTTCTAATACTTTAGGGCTTGTTTGTGCGAAGCTTGGAATCAGAGTAGTAATTGTTGCTCCGGAAATAGATCCAAGTTCGGTAGATGAAGAATTGAACGCGCAAGCTGATGTAACCGGTATGATAGAAAGAACATTGGATATCAAGGAGGCTTTGCGAGACGCCTCTTATGTGCATACTGATACCTGGATGAATATGGAATTTTTTGAAAACGGAAAAGTAAAACCGGAATTTCAGAAGGAATATGAAAGAAAAAAAGAAAAATTCATGCCATATCAATTGAATGCTAAAATAATAAATGATTATGCGCCCAAGGCAAAGATTATGCACTGCATGCCTTGTCATATTGGATATGAAATTTCTCGAGATGCTATGGATCACCCTAATGCGGTAATATTTGATCAGGCAGAAAATCGTCTTCATATGCAAAAAGCAATGATTCTATGGATGCTTAACTTTCAATTGCCAACTACGAACTAAATTTTTTACCATCCTGCGTTCGCAATAAAGAAAAGAGAACCAGGAATCTCGTTTTATGTTATTTTATGTTGCTAAAATTGTAATTTCAGCCCTGCTTATTCTTTTGATTTCCGAAGTTTCTAAAAAATATACTGTTTGGGGAGCAGTTTGCGCCTCTATTCCAGTTGTGTCGGTTTTGTCTTTTATTTGGATTTATATCGAGACTCGCGATGCGCAAAAAATTATCAATTTATCTTTTTCTATTTTTTGGTTAGTAATTCCTTCGTTGATATTTTTTGTCGCTTTGCCGTTTTTTTTGAAAATGAAGATAAATTTTTCATTCTCCCTGCTCTTGGCGATCGCCATTACTTCATGTTTTTATTTTGTAACCCTTAAATTTTTATGATAAATTTTTTTCACAGACAAATTCCAAACCCGATTCTTTTTTCATTTGGTCCGATTAATATCTACTGGTACGGATTTTGTATTATAATCGGTATTATTTTGGCTATGTTGGTAATTTTGAAATTATCTAAGTATTACAAAATAAATCAAGAAGTAATTTTTGATTTGATTTTTTATTTGATGCTTGCTGGAATTATTGGCGCCCGTATTTATGATGTTTTGTTGGAGTTTTCTTACTATGCTGAACATCCGATTAATATTTTTAAAATTTGGCAAGGAGGATTAGCTATTCACGGCGGAATAATTGCCGGAATTATTACTTTATGGATTTTTTCCAAAAAGCAAAAATTAAATTTTTGGAAGATTACCGCATTGGCGGTTTCAGTAATGCCCTTAGCTCAGGCAATGGGGAGATGGGGAAACTATTTTAATAATGAATTATTCGGTTTGCCTACTAGTGCGCCATGGGGGATACCAGTATTGCCAGAGAACAAAATTATGGAATTTTATGATTATAGTTTTTTTCACCCCACATTTTTATATGAGTCAATCGGTAATTTAATAATTTTTATTTTTTTGATAGTTCTTAATATTTGGATGATAAGAAGCAAAAAAATGAAAAATATTTATTATCAAATTATTCTCTCCACTTATTTAATACTATATTCACTATTGCGTTTCTCTTTAGAGTTTATTAGAATTGATATTACGCCGTCGTTTATAGGATTTAGGATTCCGCAAATTGCCAGCATGATTATTATTTTAGTAGTGGTTATTTTTTGGATTGTTAAATATTATAAAATATTAAAACAAAGACACATTAACGCTAAAAATATTTAGCACTAAAGAGGAGGAAAAAAATGAAAGATTTGGATGTAAGCAAGATGGCAACAGATCAAATTAAAAAAGTAGCTCATCAAAACAAGAATCCGATAATTCGGGTTTATATGGTTTCCGGCTGAGGTGGCAGCGAAAGATTAGTAATGGATTGGGGCAATCCAGAAAATGACGATGAGATTTTTAATATTGATGGCGTGAAGTTTTTAATAAAGAAAGATTTATTGGCAAAAGCTAAACCGATTACAATTAATTATATAGACGATGGCGGATTTGTTTTCACTTCAGGGCTGGCAAAGCCTAATTGTGGCGGTTGTGCCAAAAAATAAAAGAAAAAAAAGGGGCAAAAATGTCCTTTTTTTATAAAGTATTGACTAATTTTTTTCTAAATGTTAACATAATTAAAGTTAATAGTCTGTTTCTAGGCTGTTTTTGTTTAAATAAGTGTATAAACTTAAACTGGAGCGGTAGTTCAGTTGGTTAGAACGCTGCCCTGTCACGGCAGAGGTCGCGGGTTCGAGTCCCGTCCGCTCCGCACTAGTAAACAAGATGGTACAGAGGTGCCATCTTGTTGCGTATGTTGCAAGTTTTTTGAAGTTATAGTGGCCGTTTTTTCACGATTCCAAGAAATTATGAGGTTGTGCGGTTCCGATACCGTATTTATTAGGTTTTTGTCGGTTATAATGGGATTATAATAAACGAATAAAAAGATGTCGCGCTTCTCTTCAGGGGAAGCGTTTTTAAATTTCTCTTTGAGCCGATGAGCAAAATTCACATAGTCAACGGCGAGGTCATACCAGTTCTGATTATTCTGATCGATATCGTTCATCTTCTCCTGAATTTTTTCTTTTTCCAAAATGATTTCTTTTTTCTGCGCCATAAATTCATTATCGCCCATAAGCGAACCGTCTGTGTTGTCTGGCGATATTTTCAACCTGACCAGATTGTCCAGCTTGGACTGACATCTCTGCAAGGCAACTCGTTGGCGTTTTAAAATGATATCACGGTTGCCGACTTCCTTTTCATTCGCCTTGTTAATTTCTTCCAATGCCAATTTTAAAAAATCTTCATCAACCGTCATCGCTTCAATTGTTTCTTCGATTTGCTGTTCCAATTCTGTTTCAGATACATAATGCAGACCGGTACATTTAATACAACGGTAATAGACAATGCCCTTGGCTATCATGCCTGAGATATTGCCACCGCAAACTCCGCACTTAATATAATTGGTATAAGCATAATATCGCTTCTTAACGACCGGTCGACTTCGGCCGGTCAAAACTTCTTGCACCCGCTCATAAAGTTCCCGGCTGATAATCGGTTCATGCCTGCCTTCAGGCAATTCTTCCGGCTCAATTACTGTGCCTTTCCAAAGAATCGCCCCGTAATAAAAAGGATTTTTAATGATGCGGTATATGTTATCATTGATAGTTTCTTTTTGCTCCGCTCTCCCACAAGACCCCAACCCGCAGTCATTTCCCGCAAGTAATTCAAGGTGTATTGCCCTGATCCGTACATCTCAAACAACTCCCTAATAAGCGGAGCCATGATTGGATCCTGCTCGATGCGTTTAAGGGGTCGACCTAGCTTAGCCAGAGCCTCTTGTTTTTCAAACTTATACTGTTTGCCTGATATCTTTCCATCCCGATCCATATTCAAATAGCCCAAAGCGGCAAAGCCGGGATATTCGCCTTTGAGAATCTTCGCCTGCAAATCTCTCCTTACAAATTCCGAAGTATCATCTGATGATTTTTTTGACATGGCAAATTGCAAAGCCAGAAAAAATTCCTGTCCTGAATTTTTGGCATAGATTTCAGAAGGGGTTCGCACTTCCTGAAGAATTTCATCTTTAAGCATATCAATGATAATCCCTCCGTCCGTCATGTTCCTGGCCAAGCGCGAAATATGATACACCAAAACCCCATCCGCTTTGCCGTCCCGAATCATCTTGATTACTTTAGCAAACTCTTCCCGGCCATGTTTATACGCAGATTGCGATTCCTGAAAATCTCCCACGATTTTCAAGCTTTCTTTTTTGGCAAAAACTTCAAGTTCTCGTTTCTGTGAATCCAAACTCAAAATTTGCCGGTCTTCCGAATCGGATGATTTACGCCTATATACAACGTATCTGATTTTTTTATCTTTATTTTGCATTTCTTTTAATATTAATAGCAAGGGCGGATGTTAACGTAATTTTGATTTCGTGGCAAATAATCAAAAAAATCAAAACTTGAATTCGTGATTTTTTTCAAGATTTCAAGTTTGGCTTATTTTCTGAAAACACAATCTTGACTGTTCTGGTTAAACGCGAAAACAAAAGCAAAGCATCCTGTCGTTTTAAACGGACTCCATATTTACTCTCATAAAGCTCAATAAATTTGTTTAAATTATTTTCTGAAATCATATCTGATTTTGTGAAGACTATAAAAATATCAAATTGTCAAAATTTCTCCCTTTTTTATAGTGTTACTTTCATTACCTTTGCTCATGCCATTTTCCGTCTTTTTTATCTGATTTTGGCGCAAATTCTCGGCTGTTTGCCTTAATCGCTCTAGACCTGATATATTTTTATATTTTTCCATTATTTCACCAACTGATTCTGGCTTATTATTTTTGAAAAAACGTTTCTCTTCTTTCAATAATTCTTTCTTTAGTTCTTTAGGTCTGACAGTTTCAGACGGTTCAAACTCTCCAAATAAGACGGTGGTTAATTGCAATTCAGACGGTCTTCCGTTCTCCTTTTTGTCCAACCGTCTGACCAGACCATACGCTATCAGATTGTTAACCGCTTTCATAACAGTATTTTTATCCATTTTTAAAATCTTTCCAATTGTTCTGTAGCCGACAAAAGTTTTTCTTTCTTTGTTCACAAAAAAAGACAGAGCCATATAAACTGCCTGATCTATTGTTTTTATATTTTTTGCATGATTCCTGATAAAATCCTTACGGATCCAGAATCGTGGATATTTTTCCATAATAGTAATTTTAATTTATTCATCGATTTTATTGGCTGTACAATCGATTCTTTAACATTTTTTGATTATCAACAATTGAGCGAGCGTTAACCGCTAAATTATTATTCCAATAATCATTTACCGCCTTATCTATTCCTTCGCCTCTCATAAAAATAAACTGGGCTTTCCTGGGATTAGTTTTATCGACCTCCCAAAGCTCATATCCTAAAGTGGCCAAAGCAGATGCCAGGCCTAAATCAAAAGTCATAAATTTATCTTTTTGCGTAATCATAATTTCAAGATTAATTTTTCCCAAAACAAAAAAGCGAACTTTAATTATAAGTTCACTTTATACTATTAGCCTTGACTCAACGGTGACTAAGTCTACTCAACGGCTCTTGTTATATTCTTATTTTGGCTATCCAAAGCAAAAAAATTGTCTATTTTAAAAGTATTTTTTATTTTTTCATTCAATCTTCTTGCTGTGTCATAAATCTGACGGAAAGTCATATCCAGCTCATCAGTTAGCGCATCAATCCTCTCTCCCACCGGCAATTCAAGCGTAAATTTCAACAATCTATATTCCTGTGAGTTTTCATTTTTAATTGCTAATGTTTCGTTGCAAAAATCCCTAAACAAAACACCATTAGAAAATCTGAATTTTGGCATTTCAACCGCTTTAACGTCTTTGTTTTTTGTTTCAACTTTCTTTTTATTTTCTTTTTTCGGTCTTTTTAAAAGCTTAATCTTATATTCCAAATCTCCAAAAGGAGGCAAATTAATCTTTTTTATTTCCAAGAACTTGCTATCTGATAATGCTTCGATGCTTGGAATTAAATAAATATGCTTGCGTTGGCCGTCTTTAAAATCTTCTGCACTTAGAGTGAGCATATCGCTGTCTAATTTCTCGATCTTTTCAAGCAAAACTTTTTTAACGATTTCTATTTGCTTTTTTACTCCAAACGGATCCTTAACATTATCTTCATAATGTTCAAGATAATAATTCCATAGAGCTTCTCGATTACTGATAACAAAAATCACATCACCCTTAGCATATTTATCTTCTTTCTTTTCTATGTGCCTCAAATTATAAATCAAACCTATATTTTCCAATAAATATATAGCTCCCAAAATTTCTGCATCTTGTGAATTTTTCTTTATAACAACAATAGGACCAGGCTTCTGGGTTATAATTTTCATTATAGTTTTTAAAACCGCTTTGGTCGGCAAAACCTTTTCTTTCATGAATAATTTTAATAGTAATAGTAATTTGTTTTATGTTAGCTAATTAATTATTTAAAGTCAAAACAGTATTCATTTATGTTAAATGATCATCCGGACAAATGTTAAATGATAAAAATAATATAAGTGTATTATTATGCTAACATTTAACATATTTATTGTGAATATGTTAAATGTTATATTTGACAATGTTAAATGTTTAGGATATTATAATATCATAATATCAATAAATAAATTATTTATATGGAACCAAAATTTAAACATTTTGATTTAGAGATAATCAAGCCAGACTTTGATTCACCTTTAACTAGCACTATCCTTGAATTGGAAAAGTTGAGAAATAAAGTTTTAGGAGGTACAACTCCTCCAGATGTTTTTTTTCAACTTAAAAATATTTTTCATTTTTTAGAAAGTTTAGGCTCAGCAAGAATTGAGGGTAATAATACAACGTTATCAGAATTAGTTGAAAGAAAAATTGAAGAAAAGAAAGAAAATATAAATGAAGATTTTAAAGAAATCGAAAACATGGAAAGAGCAATGAGTTTTATAGAAGAAAACACCAAGGCGGAAACAATAATCAATAGGGCTTTTATATTTGAACTTCAAAAAATTATAGTAGATGGATTAAGAAAAGAGGGCGATACAAACGCTGGAAATTATAGAGGGCATGATGTTTCTATAAATAAATCAAACCATAAACCACCTCAATTTTTTAAGGTGTCAGAATACATGGATAAATTAATTGAATTTGCTAATAAAAAAGTTGATAACCAATTTGAACTTATTATTACTGCTATATCTCACCATAGATTTTCATGGATTCATCCTTTTGGAAATGGCAATGGAAGAACTGTAAGAGCCTTAACATATGCAATGCTTATTAAACAAGGTTTTAATGTGAGAAATGGAAGAATATTAAATCCTACTGCTATTTTTTGTAATGACAGAGAAAAATATTATAACATGTTATCTGAGGCTGACAAGGGAACAAGGGAGGGAATGCTAATTTGGTGTGATTACGTATTGAGTGGTTTACTTCGAGAGATAAATAAAATAGACAAATTATCAGATAAAGAATATTTAATTAAAAATATTTTAATGCCAGCATTTGATTATTCACTAGAAAGACAATTTATAACAAAGACTGAGCATGATATTTTAAAATTAATAATAAAAAAAGATGACATGATAATCAGTTCATCAGATTTAGAACCAATCTTCCCAAATAAAATTCCAGCTGAAAGGTCTAGAATTATTTCAAGATTTAAAACTAAAAAAATGTTACTCCCATTGTCTCAAAAAGGAAGAAAATATACCATTGGTTTTTACAATAGTTATCTTTTGCGTGGAATTATTGAGATGCTAAAGAAAGAGGGCTTCGCAAGTGATTAATATTATATAGTATATGGAAATAATTATAGCCATTATAATAATATATGGAATTTTTGCCATAATAGGTGCGTTTTTTTCTTGGGTAGGGAAAATAAATGAAAAAAGGAAAGAAGATATTCGCAATCAAGTCATAGAAAATTTCCAAAAAAATTTTGATATCAAATCGGAAATTGAAAAATATAAAAATAAACTGAAAAAGATTGATTTTCAAAAAGCTCCCACCGCAGTTGAAAACTACATCAATAAATATGCTGAAGAAAAAAATGTAAAAACAATTGGTGAATTTGGAAAATTTTTAAGTAGATGTCCATCATGTGAAGATGGTAAATTAATCGGCAGAAAAGGCCCACATGGTAGCTTTATTGGTTGTTCAAAATTTCCTAAATGTAGATATACAGAAAATGTAAAAACTGCTAAAAAAGAATACAAAAAAGATATCGAGGAACAACTTATAAAAGATATTAAAAAAGCTTACACATAAATATGTCTTATTATGATCAAATAAAAAATGAGCTAACAAACTTAATCCAAAATTTAAAAAACTCTGGTTCAAGTTTTGATGCTTCTTTTAAAAAATTCAAGGAAGAAGAAACAAAATTGCTCAAACTCAAAGAAGAAATAAATCAACTAGCAAAAGAAAGGCAAATGGGTTTCCCGTGGCTTGCAAAGGCGTATGATGATTTTTTTAATCTTCAGGATAAACAAATGGTTGATTTTTTAAAGTATAAAAGACAACCAGCTATTAAAGTTAGTGAAGTAGTAAAAGAATATTCAAGATTAAAAAGAGCGGCCGAAAAAGAAAAAAGAATAGCACAATATCTTGTTCACTACTATGAATCAGTTGCTCCATTTCTTATTGACCTAAAAGAAGAAGTTGACTTGGGAACAGAAGAGGACAAAAAAATATTTGAAGAATTTTCCGATGAGGAAAGAGATGATGAAACCACAAATTATTTAACCAAAGAAGAGTACAGAAAACTCCCGTCAGTCGAAAGAAACCAAATGGCCTTAGATAGATTTTGGAAAAGACCAAAATCAAAATGGCTAATAGGAAGATTATATGAAAGATATGTTGGTTATTTATTTGAAAAAGAAGGCTATGACGTTGAATATGTTGGAATTTTTAAAGGATTTGAAGATCTTGGGAGAGATTTGATATGTAAAAAGGGTAAAAACATAACAATAATTCAATGTAAAAACTGGTCAAAATTTAGAACTATTTACGAAAAACATATTTTTCAATTTTTTGGAACAGTATTCCAATACAGAGATGAAAATCCAAAACATAATGTCAAAGCCATATTTTACACCACAACTTCATTGTCAGATTTAGCTCGTCGTTTTGCAAAAGAACTCAACATTCAATTAGAAGAAAATCACCATTTTAATATTGAATATCCAGCTATTAAGTGTAATATTGGACGTACATCAGGAGAAAAAATTTATCATCTTCCTTTTGATCAGCAATATGATAAAACAAAGATAGAACCTCATAAAGGAGAGTTTTATTGTCAAACAGTAAAAGAGGCGGAAGACGCTGGCTTCAGAAGAGCTTTCAGATATAGACAAAACAAAAAATAACTATGAATACAAATTTTAACAACCAAATAGCAAATCAATACACGAGTAACTCACAAAAAATTCGTGTATTAACTGAAGACTGGGTAGACAGAGAGATTTTTTGTCCTGCTTGCGGTAATAATATTGATAATTATGAAAACAATCGGCCTGTTGCCGATTTTTTCTGTCCTACCTGCAAAGAAGAATACGAACTTAAAAGCAAAAAAAATTCTATTGGAAGTAAAATTGTTGACGGTGCTTATAAAACAATGATTGAGAGATTGCAGAGCAATAATAATCCAAATTTTTTCCTACTTAACTATAATATTAAAAATTATTCTATTCAAAACTTCTTCGTAATTCCAAAACACTTTTTTGTCCCAGAAATAATCGAAAAACGAAAACCATTATCTGATACAGCCAGGCGCGCTGGTTGGATTGGATGTAATATTTTGCTTAAAACAATTCCTCAAACTGGAAAGATATTTTATATCAAGAATCAAAAAGCTGAATCTAAATCTAAAGTTTTAAATGACTGGCAAAAAACTTTATTTTTAAGAGAACAAAAAGAACCATTATCTAAAGGCTGGGTACTTGATGTTATGAATTGTATTGATAGACTCGAAAAAAATGAATTCAAACTAGATGAAGTTTACAATTTTGAAAAAGATTTAGAATTGAAACATCCTGGCAATAATCATGTTAAAGATAAAATCAGACAACAATTACAATTACTTCGAGATAAAGGCTATTTAAGTTTTGTTTCTCGAGGAAAATATAAACTCAATTAAATTTATGCGACATTTTATTTTTTTAACCCAAGAGGGTTATACATTTCAACCAAATAGCGAGTCGGCAATTCCTGATATTGAAAATTTACAAGTACTCGGGACTGCGAGTGGCACGGACGAGCAAAATGCTTTTGATAATTTTATAAAAGAGAGTGAATATTTGCTCGATACCGATTATAAGGAGGTTGTGGCGATGGAGCTAAAAGATGAAAGGCAATACTATTTTAAAATAAAGTAGATTTTATGCAAGAGACTGTTCATGTATACGCAAATAATTATTTAAGAAATTTGCATTCAGAAATATACAAACTAAACAACAATCAAACCTCTGAAGATTTTCTAAATTTCTTTATCAAGGATGATGTATTTTCTATTGATCTAATCTGCAAAGACAAAGGTCAAATTGAGCTATACATTAATGAAGTAAAAGAACTGTTTGGATTTAATAAAAAAATAATGTTTGTTGAATTCAATGACATAGTACAGCGATGGAATGAAATAGTTTATCTGATTAAAAGAGAAAAATCGCTGGAAAATTATTTTTATGAAATAATTAGGTTTAGTATTTTGGCAAAAAAGCTCTACAATGAAAAAATTGGTATAAAAGAATATGAGATAAATGAATCATTTCATTTTTATGATCTACGAAGTACTGAATCGGTAATTCTTATAACAAATAATCACCTGCTTTTAAAAACCGAACAACAAAGGAGGCGATATATCAACAAATGCGTAGACTATATTAATAATTTAGTATCAGACAAGCACAAAAGGAAAAGCATCCCCAAAAAAGTAAAAAACGATCTGTGGATCAATTACTTCGGTCAACAAAACGCAACAGGGAAATGCTATGTTTGCAGAAGTGAAATACACATAACAAAATTTGAGGCGGGGCATGTTGTTCCCGACTCAATGGGAGGTTTACCAACAGTAGAAAATTTAAGACCGATTTGTGGCGGATGTAATAAAGCTATAGGTAAAGAAAATTTATACTCATTTAAAGTAAGGTATTACCCAGACAACAAATAACAAAAGATAACGCCAATTAATCCCGTGTAGCTATCAGTTCTAGTGCCTAACCACCATTCTCCCAATTCTTCCCAATTCACCCCATGTAACCCCGTTCTTGCCCAATTTCACCCACATGGGAACCCATAGACACGGATAGCCCAATTATAACGAACCTTGCCCCACTTTCGGCACGATGTAATACCGATCCAACTCTTGAAAATAGGTTATAATGAGCTTCACTACCCCCCGCACTAGTAAATTTTTCATCTATCAACAAATTCTAACATTTTAAATTTTTTATTTAGTCTTGTGGCCGTGCTGTGCCTTGTGTTTGTGTTTGTTATCTTGACAGATAACTGAATATGTTTTAAAATTGTGGTAAATTAGCGGTAATAAATACGCTCTTTCTTTAAAATTCTAAAGGAGAAAAATCATGAAATCAGATGAAGCTATTGTGTATGCTTGGGCAGTTTTTGATCAAAAAAATATCGGCGGCCGCGCGTTGCCATCATCAATGGATAGATATGACCAAGAGTATGGCTGGGGCGCCGAAGATTTCGAAATGGCAGCCGGCGGAGAGCTTGTAAATTTTTTTACGCTTGGAATTAATGCTTTCTTTTTGGAAGAAAATCGAGATGTTCCGATTGCTGTGCGCATGAATAAAATGTCGAATAAATGTACCGGAGAAGGCCCGATTGTCAGCGGGTTTCCGGCTGATGCTATGATTTTTTATCGACTAGGAAACAAGTTGATTGATGTTAGTCTTTGCGGGATTTATAATACCTTAACAGGCGGGCTTCTTTCCAAATTTCCCACATTCGATCAAGAACTGCTTGATTATAAATCTTCTTGTATATTTTTTACTCAATATTACATGAGAGAATCCGGAGTAAATTATATTGACCTAGAAAAAGGAATTCGTGACGGAAATTTTGTAGTTCAAAAAGCCACAGGAGAACAGTCTGAAAAAATGTTCTTTAAACCAAGCGGCTGCTTGAATAAAATAAAAGAACAAACCTTTAAATCCCAGCCATTTAAGGTTAATGATCAAACTTTTACAATAGCTAATACAAAAATGAGGGATTGGTACCATGTAGACAAATCCGCGATTATTGACGGAAGCGGAAAGACTGTCATAAAGGGAAGGCCGTTGAGATATATTGTTGACGCTATTGGTTTTCCAAAAATTTTTTTACCAAACCTTAACCTAAAGTAATTAAACAATATTTAATTGTTTATGAACTCAATATCCCTCTTTAATTAAGAGGGTTTTTATTTAGAACTAGATTGTGTCTTTTTTCTTGCTTAAAATGTTATAAAAAATTATAATATAATTATTAATAATTTATCAAAATTTTTATGTCCCATGATATTGAAGCAAGCTATGTTGATGATTACCACAATGAAGAAAAGCGATGTCCTAATTGTGATAGTTATCAGAATGGTTTTTGCACAGAGTTGGAACAGCATGTTCCAATAACGGCACATTGTGATTTTTTTAGATCAATTGATTAATTTAAATTTTTGATCAAAAAACAAGATATATTGATGTTGTTTTGTTTTTTATTGACAGAATTTAAAAAATATGCTATGATAAAGACATTAATATTAATCATTATTAACAAATTTTAACCTAAAAATTATGAGAAATTTTAATCGAGATCGAGATAATAGGGGCAATAGGTTTGGTGGAAGATCGGAAAGGGTAATGCATAGCGCCATATGTGATGAATGTGGTCAAGACTGCGAACTACCTTTTAAACCTACTGCCGGCAAGCCTGTTTATTGCAGTGACTGTTTTAAAGATAAAGGAGGCAACAGGCAAAACAACGATAGATATAATAATAGGGGCGGTGACGGTGACAATAGAGGCAATAACCAACCATTAAATAATCAACTTAATGCATTAAATGCCAAGCTGGACAAGATTTTAGAATTGTTGACCTCTAATGCTTCTCAGGCATCAAAATCCAAAAAAGAAATAGTTGAAAAAAAGAAAGAATCAGTAAAGAAAGTTTTAATTAAAAAAGATGAGCACAAAAAGAAAAGTACTAAAAAAGCAGAAGTGAAAAAACCTAAAGCTAAAAAGAAAAAATAGATAAAATATTATTTAAAAAACACCTTGTCGTTTTCGACAAGGTGTTTTTTATCGTATAGGAATTTTCCCCCTAATCCCATATCTGTTATATGGCTTCATCTTGTGGGGGATCTCCCGAAGGGGGATTATTTTTTACTATTTATCAAGAGTAAAAGTGTTTAATATTAGATATTCCATTATTCACCACGCCCCCGCCTGAGACGCCTTGGGCGGAGACTTCAAAAAGCCTTTCAGGCTTTTTATATAAATTGAATTATTATTTATAAATAATAATTTAGTTGACTAACTATTCTGTGGTGGTGAAAGAGTTTTCGGCCGATTCGGTTGAATTATTTGCCGCATCAACTGATATTACTTTAAAAAAGTATTCAGTCAAAGCGCTTAGACCGGTTATACTCAGGGAGTGAGATGTGGTTAATGAGACACTTTCTGTTTCGTTAACAATAGAACTACTGGCGGTATTTAAGGGTTCAACGGAGTATATTAATTTACTGGTAGCTGTTTCATTGGTAGTCCATGTAACCGTAGCGGTTTCAGGGGTGGTAGAAGCAATAATATCAGTAATCTCCGGTGCAGTGATGTCAGCCTCTGTTTTGGTGGTAAAAAAATATTCACCCGAAGTAGTGATATTACCAGCTTCATCAGTTGATTTTATAATATAATAATATGTTGTTTCCGCCGTTAGACCAGTTAATTCAATAGAGTGAGAAGTAGTTTTGATGCCGTCATTTATTTTTGTGGTGGTGCCGGCTCCGGAAATATTTTCAATAGCATATTCTACAGCACTATCAGCTTTTTCATTTGTAGTCCAAGAAATAATAGCTGAATTTATTTGTGGATTGGCACTAATATCGGATATTACCGGAATTGTTTCATCAGAATCGTCTTGATTGTCAGTGTTATTATTGTTTGTGCAGGCGCCCAAATAATCTCCGTGTTTAATGTGTCCGGAAAGAGCGGCTCTAGCCACGGATAATGTTTGTCCTTTGTGGCAAATAGTAATTTTGTGGTCGGTAACAGTTGTGTCTTCTTGAGCGCATTCAGATATATAATCATCGCCCAAGCTAGAAACCTCAAAACCCCATTGTGCAGCTCTTTTTTGTAATCGATTTACTGCATTTGTTAAGTATTTACATCTTTTTTCCAAGGCGTTTTGAATTCTGTTTTGAATTTTTTCTTTAACTTTTAATCCTCGATTATGACTGATAGTCGGCACCTGTTCTTCTTCTTCATCCGGATTAAAATCGTCTTCGGTTTCAATTGGATCACCGATGGTGTAGTTGGTGAAAAATGAATCCGGTATATCGTCAATCATTTTATTCCAATTATTGCCGTAAAAATATTTAGCCAGTTTTTCTGTTTTAATCCAGTGCAATATTCCATCCGCACTCACGGCATAAACTTTGGGGTCGGTTGTGATTTTTATTAGAAGTTTCCCTGGCTTATAACGGGCATTTCCGCCCAGATTATATTCGTATAGATCTTCAAGTTCAATTTCTTCTACATTTGAGAAGTCGTCAAACCAACTAAAGTAGGTTTTATCATTTGGAAAAACATAACGTTTTCCATCTTCGCCCAGATAATAAAGGGATGATAGCCCTTTACCCTTGATAACTGAGCCAGCCCTTAAGTCTTTTTTAGCAAACACTTCTTGCGGTACAACCATGGTTACACCAAAAACAACAAGTATCGCCAAAATAGAAAAAATAAGATTTTTTTTCATAGTTTTTTCTTTTATTGAGTTTATTATACTATTACTATAATATAATTTTTTTTATATGTAAAATTATTGTATTAGTTCACCACATATTGGACAACATAGCCATTATTGATTAAATAATCCACAGGAGTCTCTAAATTTAGCCCCCAATGGAAACGTTTAGTGTTATACCAATTAATCCAATTACCCATTTTTTC
>Ga0208373_1003336_pt1 | contig 15934 bp, 12 predicted proteins | sample RifOxyC2_FD_184036 | JGI IMG/M metagenome (GOLD analysis project Ga0208373, IMG submission 184036) | Soil microbial communities from Rifle, Colorado - Rifle Oxygen_injection C2 (SPAdes) | ecosystem: Environmental > Terrestrial > Deep subsurface > Rock core/Sediment | place: Rifle, Colorado...
ATCATGCCCGCCAATATCCAGCCCTGAAGATGCATCGCCCGGGCGATCATCGCCGAGTTCGTGTCCTGTATTTTCCCGCTCGTCAATTCGTTTCCGATTGTCAGTATGCCGATCCTCATAAATTGCTGCTCCTATAGCTTGAACCAGTAGATCAGAATCTGCAGAACAATATTTCCGTAAACCCCCGCCGCGAGATCATCAGCCACTATTCCGCATCCGCCGGGGAGGTTTTCCTGAAAAAAACGCGCGGGAAACGGCTTGATGATATCGAACAACCGAAACAAAACAAAACCGATGACTATGTGGGGCAGCGTCGGCGCAACGAGAAACAATGTCCACTGGAGACCGGCTATCTCATCGATCACGATGCACTGGGCGTCCTTGCGGCCAAATAGTCTCTCCGCTTCGTTCGCTACATACCAGGCAAGAAAGCAGAAGGCCAGAACCGTAATCAGCCAGATCGGCCATGTCAGGGACGAAAAAACCAGATACAGGGGAATCCCGACCAGCGTCCCGACTGTTCCCGGCAGGAAAGGCGCAAATCCGCTTCCCAATCCGGTTGCCAACACCTTGATGAATTTTTCGTTCAGGCGCCTGCCCTCTCTTTAGTTTTGTAAAAAATATCCGTACCGTACCTGGCACTTCGCCGGCGGTAAACTATCCTTTTTTGCATCCTGCTGTCAATAACCACTTGTCTGCTTTTTGCAAAATTGTCTCCAGCGCCTTGTTTCTTGAGGAACGACGCATTTCCGGCGTTGTACTCTCGCGCTCATTACTGGTTGACAGGTGTGTGATATGGAGCACTTCAAGCAGCCGTATAACGATCATTACGGACATCCGCCGGGGGATGCTTGTCTGGAATTCAGGGGGGTTTAATTATTTGCCGGAGAGGGTGTGTTTTTTGTGCTTTGGTCCGGGTAGCGCAGCATCAGGCTCAGGATAAGACCCAGGAAGGGAAGAACAGCGATGGACTTCAGGGCGAACGGCACGCCGAAATGATCCGCCAGCACCCCCAGCAGCGTTACGCAAATGCCGCCTGCCCCGATAGCGAAGCCGACCATAAGACCGGAGGCGATGCCGAGGTTATGGGGAAGCAGATGCTGCGCCATGACAATGGTGACGGTGAAGGTGGAAACCACGATCATGCCCAGCAGCCCCAGCACTAAAAATAATGCCAGGCCGTGGGTAATGAAAATAAGCGGCAGCACCACAGCGGTAAGGAACATGGCGATGGTTAAATAGCGTTTGTGTCCCAGGCTGTCGGCAACAGGGGCGCCGCCCAGCGTTCCCACAACCCCGCCCAGCAGAAAAGCAGACACCAGCGCACTCGCGTAAAGGGGGTCTCCCTTGAGATAACTTATGTAATAAAAAGGGATGTAGGTCATCAGTCCCATTTGAATCCAGGAACGCATCATCACGATGCCAATGAGAAAGAGTACCGACACATAAGTCGCACGCGGAATCTTGTAGGAGGCATCTTTTACGATTTTCCGGGCGGCCTGACCGGTCGTGATTTTTCCCCAATAAAACAGGATGATCATGGTAAACAGCAGGGAAGGGATAATAATGGCCGGTAATGACGAAAAACCCAGGTATTTAATAATATAAACGGAGAGTATGGGGCCCAGGGCAAAGCCGAGATTTCCTCCCACCGAGAATACGGCCATGCCCATGACCGGTTTCTCCCCGGTAAAACTGGCGGCGGTCTTGTATCCCTCCGGATGGAAGGAAGCAACTCCGAGACCGCTGATAATCACCAGCACGAGTACCAGGGCGTAACTTGAAGGCAGGGGTAATAAGGAGAAGCCGATGCCGGCGCAGAGACATCCTACGGGAAGAAGAAAAGGCTTCTCTTTTATGTCGGAAAAATATCCAAAGAGGGGCTGAACCAGGGAAGATGTAAAGTTCCCCGCCATCATGATAACGCCGGTCATCGTGTAGGACAAGGACAGGTTCTCTTTCAGAAAAGGCAGTATGGCCGGAAGCGCCCCCTGGTATATGTCGGTTGCCATGTGACCTAACGAAAGCAGGAGCAGTATCTTTAAGTTAAACTTTTTCATTGCTCAGTCGGCAACCAGCCTTTTGCCGGCGGTGAAGGCCTGGGGCAAGGCTTCCGGATACTTGTGGATGTCGCCGTTTTCGTCCACTTTTCGAAAGAGGAGATCGCCGGTGTAGGTGGCGTTAAAGGCGTCAAAGAAGTATTTTATGGTCAATTTGGCGCCGTCGAAGAGCTGTTGCCCCTTTGTCCCGCCGACGGAGATAAAAAACCCCTTTCTCTTTTGCGCCTGGTCGCCGAGCGCCGGATCGTGGAGCGTGTATTTTCGCGCCCAGAGCGCCTGGGAGCGATCGACCAGCGCCTTGGCCCAGCCGGTCACCCCGTAAAAGAATATCGGCGATGCGAGAATGACGATATTCGCATCAAGAAGGCGCGGATAGATTGCCTGCATGTCGTCCTGGATCACGCAGATTCCCTCCCGGGAACAGGCGTGACAGCCCCGGCACGGGGTGATTTTAAAATCGCAGACCCGCAGCGATTCCACCTTTGCCCCCGCCTCTTTCGCCCCCTTCAGCGCCTCAGCGAGCAGGATGTCGGTGTTGCCCCCCTGGCGGGGGCTTCCATAGATTCCGAGGACTTTTATATCACTGGCCATTTTTCACCTCAAAATTTTTCGCCGCGGAGGAAGGAGGCGGCATTCCGGAACAGCAAAAGCCCCATTCCCTCTTCGGGAAGCTCCTCCCTTGTCCAGCGGGGGTGGTTCGTCCGGTGCAGGTAGGCCTCCGGATGGGGCATCAGGCCGAAGATGCGGCCCGTTTCATTGCAGATGCCGGCAATTGCGTCTATTGAGCCGTTGGGGTTCGCCGGGTAGGTCATGGTCGCGGCACTGCAGGTCGGATCGCTGTACTGAAGGGCGATCAGGTTTTTCCTTTTGATTTCTTCCAGGGTTGTTGCGTCGTTCGTTATAAACTTGCCTTCTCCGTGGCGGACCGGCAGATAGATGCCGGAGATGCCGCGGGTGAAGACGCAAGGCGAATCGGCATTGCCGATGAGTTGGACCCACCGATCCTCGAAGCGGCCGGAATCGTTGAAGGTAAGCGTTGTGGTTTGCCGGTTGTAGATGCCGCCCAGTCCGGGCAGAACCCCGAGTTTGACGAGGAGTTGAAAGCCGTTGCAAATCCCCAGGATCAACTTTCCCGCCGCGATGAACCTCTGAAACTGGTCGTACAGCCGTTCGCCATCTCCAGACACCCGGGCGTGGAGAATCCGGTTGGCGCCGGCTTTGGCGGAGCCAAGGTCGTCGCCGTCGAGAAACCCGCCGGGCAAATTCAGAAAATGGTAGTCATCGAGCCGCCTGGCGCCGCAGAGAAGCTCGCTGATATGGACGATATCAACCGTGTCGAAGCCGGCGAGCCGGCAGGCATGGGCGGTTTCCATCTCGCAATTGGTTCCATTGCCGGTAATAACGATAGCCTTTATTTGCCGGGACATATTTTTGTAATTTCCTTTCAGGTAAAAATAACCATTTATCGACGCCAAACTGGCGCTGCCAGTACAACCCTGCCGCTAAAAGGCGAGGGGCCGCTGCCAGGCAGCCTTCAAAACGGAGAGTTTCTCCGCCACGATGGTGTTTCCTGCCAGCCCTTTTATCGTCAAAAGGTCTTGTTCGGCAACCTTTCCGATCACGGCAAATATGGAATCTCCCATAATGGCTTCGAATTTTTCCTTATAGTCCGGAGGGACTGTCGCGACAAAGCGGCTCTGGGATTCCGAAAAGAGGAGCTCGTCGTCCCGGACTATTCCCTCCGCGGGAATCATTGTCAGATCAAGTTCAATCCCCAGCCCCCCCGCGAATGCCGATTCGGCGAGCGCCACGCCGAGACCGCCGTCCGAGCAGTCGTGGCAGGAAGCGACAAGTCCGTCCCGGATGGCCAGGCTTAACCGCTGGTACAGCAATTTTGCCGTTTTTGGCCTTACCTTCGGGACGCTGTTGCCGATTGCCCCGTTTTGGGCGTACCATTCCGACCCGCCCAGTTCCCGCCAGGTCTTGCCCAGAACATAGACAAGATCGCCCGGTTTCTTGATATCCATCGTCACGGCCTTGCGGACGTCTTCGATCTTGCCAATTGTTGAGAAAAGGAGCGTCGGCGGAACGGAGATCCGCACGCTGCCGATCTGGTAGTCGTTTTTCATGCTGTCTTTGCCGGAGATGCAGGGTACGCCGTAGGCCGTCGTAATGTCGTAGAGCGCCTCGTTGGCCCGGATTAGCTGGGCGAGTTTGTACTCGCCGTCGGGATTCTTTTCGGTCTGCACCGGGTCGCACCAGCAGAAGTTGTCGAGGCCGGCCAGCATATCGAGCGAGGCGCCGGTCGCGATGGCGTTTCTAACTGCCTCGTCGATTGCTGCCGCCGCCATGTCGTAGGTGTCGATATCGCTGTAGCGCGGGCATATCCCGTTGGCGACGACAATCCCCTCAAAGGAGTCCAGAAGGGGCCGGATGACCGCGGCATCGCTCGGGCCATCGTTGGCGACGCCAGTCAGCGGCTTGACGACGCTTCCCCCCTGAACTTCGTGATCGTACTGGCGGATAACCGACTCCTTCGAGCAGATGTTCAGTCGCGACAGCATGCCTTTCAGCTCCGCGCCCAAATTCCCCGGGACCGGGAAATCCGGTTCCTGGTGACGCGGGGTCTTCCAGGAGGCTCGGAGATTCATCTGCGGAAGGCCGTCGTGGAGAAAAGGGAGTTCCAGCAGGGCAACGGTCTTTTCCCCGTGGCGGACATGAAACCATCCCGAATCGGTATAGCGGCCCAGCGGGGTGGCCTCGACATCCATTTTTCGGGCCAGGGAGAGAAATTCATCAATTGTTTCAGGAGACACGGCCAGAGTCATCCGTTCCTGGGACTCGGAGATCAGTATCTCCCAGGGGGCAAGCCCCGGGTATTTGAGCGGCGCCCGGGCCAGGTCGAGTTCGCAGCCCCCGGAAATCCCCGCCGTTTCCCCGACGGAGGAGGAAAGGCCACCCGCGCCGTTGTCTGTGATCGCCCGGTAGAGGCCCCGATCCCTGGCGATGAGCAGGAAATCCGTCATCTTCTTCTGGGTTATCGGGTCCCCGATCTGAACCGCCGTCACCGGGGAGCCTGCGTGCAGTTCCTCGGAGGAGAAGGTTGCCCCGTGGATGCCGTCCTTGCCTACCCTGCCGCCGGTCATCACGATGATATCCCCGGGGAGGATTGTTTTGAGATGGCTTTCTTCCCCCTGGATCCGGGCCGGCATGATTCCCCCCGTGCCGCAATAGACAAGCGGCTTCCCGAGGTAGCGTTCGTCGAAGACAATGCAGCCGTTGATGGTCGGGATGCCGCTTTTGTTGCCGCCGTGTTCGACGCCTTCGCGCACCCCCTCATAGATCCGGCGCGGATGGAGTATCCGGGCCGGCAGTGGTTTTTCGTATTGGGGCGGGGCGAAACAGAAGACATCGGTATTGAAGATCAGCTTCGCCCCCCGGCCGGCGCCGAACGGATCGCGGTTCACCCCGACGATGCCGGTAAGCGCCCCGCCGTAAGGATCGAGTGCGGAAGGTGAGTTGTGGGTCTCGACCTTGAAGACGAGGTTCCAGTCTTCGTTGAAGCGGATGATCCCGGCGTTGTCGGAAAATACGGAAAGGCACCAGTCGTTTGCCCCCATCCGTTTGCGGATCGCATTGGTCGATCCTTTTATGCAGGTGTTAAAAAGGGAGTTTATTTTCCTGGGTTCGCCGCTCCCGTCATCATAGAGGATGCGGGCATTGAATATCTTGTGCTTGCAGTGCTCGGACCAGGTCTGCGCCAGACACTCCAGCTCCGCGTCCGTTATTTTGCCGGAGAGTCCCAATTTCTTTCTTCGGGCGACAAACGTTTCGTCCTGCAGATGGCGCTGGATGATTTTCATCTCCTCAAGGGTGAGGGCCAGCAACCTTTCCTGACTGATTTTCACCAGTTCGGGGTCGGAGATGTTCAGGTCTATCTCCATTGTCCGGGGAAGGTCGTCGCCCATTACCTGTGGGATGTAAGGCTTTATTCGGGCGTCTGGATTCCATGCTTCCCCGGGATAGATGTCGTACCGTTGAATGAGGTCGTTGGCGAGGAGTTCCGAGGCGATCCGTTCGGCATCATTTTTTGATAGAAAGGGCAGGGCGCCCCCGCATACTGCGTACTGGCGCGACGTATAGACGCGCACCTTCTTCCCGGTGAGAACGGCAATCGCCTCACCGGCGGTTTTCCCGATATTGTCGGTGACGCCGGGGCGAAAACCGACCTCGATGAGCCAGTCAAAGCTGGCGGCTAATGGTTTGTTCAGCGCGTAATTCTGGACTACCGGATCAGACAGGGGGCCGCCCGCTGCTTTTTCGAGTTCTTCCCGGTCCAGATCGCCGTCAAGCGTGTAGATCTCAAACGTCCGCACCGAAGCGACACTTATCCGCAGGTGGCTGATTATTCTCTCTTTTATCCTCTCGCCGAGGGCGTCCCGGATGCCGTTTTTAAAACCAATCTCGATGCGGTTGAGCATGTTCAAACCCCGTTTTTCGTCTTTCGTTATGTTCATCAAAAAAACGTGTTTTCAATACCAGATAGACGGGCAAAAAACAACGGGAATAGTAACCGGCGATATGAACGCGGCCAGGGGAATGAAATTCTTACTTGAACCCGGACTCCTCAAGGAGGTACTTGTCGTCGCCGGGGTCAGGTTTGAATTCCAACTGGAGCGTCCTGGCTTCCCGGATATAAGAACCCTCTGCAAGACGGATTTCTCCATCCGGCGCCACGACGATGGCGGATGGGCCCTGGACCGGGCAACGCTGCTCGCAGTATCCGCAGCCGTTACAGCGGGAGGCGATCACCACTGGCCGCCGATACCCTTCCACGGGCCGAAAAACAATGGCGTTATACGGACAGATCTCGTCGCAGATCAGGCACAGCTTGTTCTGGGCCCAGACCAGGCAGCTCTCCTTGCGCAAGACGGCCGTTCCGATTTTGGCATGGGTCTTTTCCTCCAGCGACAGCGACCGGATTGCCTGGGTTGGGCAAACCTTCCCGCAGACATTGCAGTTCGGCTCGCAAGCCGCCATCCGCAGTTCCAGCTTCGGGGTCCAGAGACCCGCAAAGCCCGATTCCCAGAGGGAGGGTTGAAGGGTATTGGTAACGCAGGATTTCATGCACTCCCCGCAGCGGATGCAGGTGCGCAGAAACGCGGTTTCCGGAAGCGCTCCGGGAGGGCGAATAAGCTGTCGCCTGCCCTGAAGAGAAGCAAATGGTGTGCGCAGCGACAAAAAACCGAGGGTCAGCCCGCCGCCGACGGAGTAGACAAACCCCCGGCGGGAGAGATCGAGGCCGGAATATTCACCAACCCCGGAAAAAGAGACGGGAAAGGAGATCGCCTTCTGCGGGCAGATCCGGGCGCACTCCCGGCACTGGATGCAATCCGCTGAGCCGGTTTTCAGAGGGTCTTCGCCGATCGCCCCCATCGGGCAGCCCTTTTGGCAGACCATACAGCGGTTGCACTCCGCGCTGACCCGGCGCCGGAACACCCCGAGCGGCGAGATCAGGCTGAGCAAGGCCCCCAGCGGGCAGAGGTAACGGCACCAGAAGCGCGGCGCCAGGCGGTTCAACCCGATTACCGCCCCGAAGATCAGTAGCGTCACGGCCGCCATGTAATAGACGGGTTGCGGGTAGTGCAGATGAGAGAGGCCGACCCATCCCCATCCCTGGAAAAGCGGGCGGAGAATATCCAGCAGAAGATTGATGATGGTCAGCAGCAGCGGATAGAGAAAAAAGGCATAGAAGCGCGTCAGGAGCGCGATCGGGTCCATGAAATAGACCAGAGCCGCACCCGTAGCGGCGGCGGCGAAAAAGACGATAAGCAGGGCATATTTCCCGCGGCGCAGGGTCGAATCGGTTCGCAGAACAGCGCGTCTGACCTTCCGGAAAAGGAGAAAATCAAAGCCGTCGATGGCGGCGCCGAGCGGACAGATGTAGGCGCAGAAAAACCGTCCGGCGGCCAGAGTCGCTCCGATCAGAATCAGTGACCAGAGGACACGACCGATCATCTCGCGCGAAGCGAGGAGGGCGTTCAAACCCAAAAGCGGGTCGAGTCGCAGGTACAGATCGGCGGGGAGCCAATCCGGGAGCCGATAGGAGGCCAGTGCAAAGAAGGCGGTAAAGAGAAGAAGCGACAGCGCCTGGATGGTTTTCCTCATACTGTTCCCTTGTAGATATTAAGCTTTTCCACGTCGATCTTTCCCAGACCCCGCTGATAAGCGGCAAGCAGATGCTCCACCTGGCGGCCCTTGAAGTTCTGGCCATACCAAGGAACAATGCCCACCCCATAGGAATCAACCGCCACCGGATCCACGCCGGCAATGATCAGGTTCGGCTTCCTGACGTCGCCGGGCCCGCCGGGTCCGCCGGTGACCATGGCCCGCGTAGCGTCGATGATCGTCAATTGTGGTTTGATCACCGTTGCCAAATCCGCAATCGCCTGGTTGATGTTGAACTGGGAATGGAAGCTCTCCCGGTCCCAGATCAGGCCCATGAGGCCCTTCAACCCGAGGCTGACGCCCGTCGTGGAATGGGATTTTGCGACCGGAACATTGATCAGCACGGCATTGTCGAGAATGTCCATGACAACCTCCACCCGCTCCAGAACCTTTCCCTGCGGGATTCTGATCTCACGGAAGAATTTTCGGTCCTGCAAGGCAAGGACGTGGACACCCGGGATATTCCGGCACGCATCGCGGATTCCCGCCCGTTCGAGGCAGAGCTCCGCCCTTTGCAGCGTATGATCCAGGACCAGAACCTCCTTTGCCCCCGCATCGATGCAGGCCCGGGCCACCGCAACGACGACCTGGGGATGCGTCGTCGCGGCGAAATCGGGCGTCCGGGCAAACGACATATTCGGTTTGATGATGACACGCTGCCCTTTTTTCACAAAGCGTGCGATTCCCCCCAAGACCTCCAGCGCCTTCCTTGTTGCAGTGGCCGGCTCGCCGGAAATCACGGCGAGATCCACCTCCTCTGCCGCATGCAGAAAAGAGGGATAGCCGGCCACACAGGTGGCTACGCCTGCTGCGGTCGTTATGATAAACTGCCTTCTGGAAATGACTCCGCTATCACCACTCATAATGGGCTCCCTTCCCCTGAAAATGCAGTTTAATGTTCATAAACCCCCATGCCCGGGGCGGGCACAACGAAGGCAGAAAATATCTACCGGCGGTTAACCCGTAGGGGCAACCCCCCGTGGTTGCCCAAATTACCGTTGATGATTACAGGGCAGGCACAGGGGCCTGCCCCTACACGTGCATAAATTGTTTATTTTTTCTTTGCCAACCCCTCTGCAAAAAGTTTCAGAACCTGGGAGCGAAGGGTTTCGTCGGCGAGATCCAATGCGCCCCAGATATAAACCCCCTGCCAATAAAAATCCATTCCTCCGTGGTAAGGATCTTGCAGTTGGTAGCGGCCCTCTTCGACCTTATCTTGAAGATTTCCGGTGTGCTTGAGGTACTCCTGAATCATCTTTCGGCAGTCTTTGGGGTCTGTCCCCTCGATAAGAAAGAGTTTGAATTTCCTGCCCGCAAGTTCGTAATCAGTCGTAAAGCCGGAATGAAAAAAAGAATAGCCCAGAAATTCCCTGGCGATAAATTTTTCGGAATTTTTCTTTTTCCCGGCACGGGGGAAGGAGGACAAGATGAGGGGGAGCGATCCCTTTCCACCCCAATTGTCCACAAGCTTTTTGGCAAAGGCGAGCAATACCGCCTGCTCCTCGGGGCCGACGTCAACGCTGCTCATTTTTACATAGCAGTCGGCTGTTAGAAAGTTCAGAACCCCTTTTTCGCTGTAGCCCTGAGCCCCAACCTCTATATAGCTCGCATTGTCGAGGCGTTCCTGGCTGTAGATTCCAAAGGCGTGGACGGGGGTTTTATGGCGGTAAACTTCAATGGTTACGGAAGCTTTCTGATTATTACGGTATTCAGCGACCTTTAATTCCTGAAAATCGTACTTCAGATAAAGGTCCGCCCCTCCGTCAATGTAGTCATACAGATTCGTCCGCGAAAAAGTTTGAATTTCCCCGGATTGTTCCCATCCGGCCATTTCCGGAAATGAATACGCTCCGCCGCCCCCGCCTGAGGCCCATAAGGAGGCACTCCCGACCAACACCCAGCCGATCAGAAGAAAGGGGAAAAATAGAAGCCAGGCTTTGGGTACCGCACTGAATTTTTTCATGCTCTTACTTCCTTATCGACTTGTTTTCGATCAGGCAATGAATTCTGCGGGCACATCCCTGAGACGGATCACATCCCGAATCTTTCTGGAAACGTTAAAGCCGATCGAACATTTCACCAGACATTCGGCGCAGTCCCCGCACATCCGGGGAGGAAGATTCAGCGAAAGCAAAAGGTCCTGGGAATGGCTGAGATTTCGATAGCCGTAAACATACATGTAAGCCCTCATCAGGTCGGGGATGGGGAGTTTTTCGGGGCACTGCTGCAGACACTGGCCGCAGCCCTGACAGTACAATCCGGTCTGAAAAGCCGCCCATTGCAAATGGGCCTTCTCGGACCGCGTAAGGGCCGGATCTTCCATGACCGACAGGTCAAGGTTCATCTGGTCGAAGGTTGTAAACCCCGCGATGATCGTGTGGACATTGGAATCCTGCAGCACCCATTTTAAAGCGGGAACGGGTTCTACGGGTATTTCCGCCCGCTCCTGCAACTGCACGCCCCCCATTGCCTTCATGACGATCACCCCCATGCCGGCCGCGGCAGCCCGGGCAATGCCTTCCCTGATCTGTGCCTGGTGCTGCTGTTTGAAATTGTAGGTGGTCAGAATCACGTCGTAGAATTTCGAATCGACTGCGGCCCGAATCACCTCCGGCTCATTTTTGTGGGTGGAGATTCCGATGAAGCGGATTTTGCCAGCTTTTTTGGCCTTTTCGAGCGCCTTCAGAACCGGTTCATGGAGAGCGGATTCCCGGACGGAAACCCCGTGATGATGGTAAATATCGATGTAATCCAGCCCCAAATTTTTCAGGCTGGCATCAATTTTCTTCTGGAAGTCTTCTTCCGTGGCCTCTTTCGTGTAGAGTCCCGTACTGCGGTCTGTCGGCGGGTGCGCTTTGGTGGCAAGCACGTATGAATTCCGGGGCCGCTCCCTGATGACTTCGCCGATCATCTTCTCGTTTGTGCCTCTTTGATAAGTCGTGGCCGTGTCGAGGAGAACCATGCCGGAATTCAAGGCAGCGCGAACAAGATTGGGATTGCTGGAATTCATGACCCCCATGCTGATCACCGGAAGCTTTATTCCTGTTTTTCCCAGGATGCGATAAATGAACTTTTTCTCCTTTGGTTTTTTCCCCGTCGTTTCTTCCGGCTTTATTTCATTGGCAGAGAGGAAGAAAAATCCGCCGCAGCCGGCAGCCGTCGCCTTGATAAACTCCCTTCTGTCCATCCCCTTGTCGACCATATAACCCCCCTCTGTTCAAAAAATCCCTGGAAAATGCTGATTTTTCTCAAATCCACTCCCAGGCCGGGGTGTTATCCCTCCGCGCTTGTCCCCAACGAAGGGAATCATCTTTCCAACACCTCCGGCTCATCCTAAACAGGCGCCCCCGATTCTCAGGGCAGAAATAATATAGCACGGGGAAACGGTCGGGGGAAGGGGGAAATATAATAGATATACCAGCGAGATAAGTACATAACTATGCAAAGTCAACAGCAGCAAGGGTTCATGGTTATTTCTTAATGAGTCCGAATGGTTAATTGCGATGCCTTAGGCATCATTTTCATTCTGCGACTAATTCGGACCGGAAAATGTCTCGATTGTGCGCCTCTACAATTAGCCAAGCGCGGACAGTCCTTTACGATCAATGAGATCAAGAAGCCGCTGCGCAGGGCCGCTTGGATTTTTTTACCCTGCTCCCATTGCTGCACCGTTGTTTTGCCGAGGCCGAGAATGGTAGCAAACACTGCTTGGCTAACATGGTTAGCTGTCCGAATACGCCGGATGTCTTCAGGCTGGAATGGACGTTGCGGTGGCAAGCAAAGTGCGTCGATTTTGCGCAGAGTAATTTCATCCATGGCTCCAACCTTGAAAAGGTCACGTGCCATTTCGTTTGCGATGTTCAAAATTTCACTCATAATGTTGTACCTCCCATATCGAGCCGCTCGTCAACAGTTCATCTACTTGTCTATCGTTTGCAGACAGGAAAGACTCCGCAGCCAAACTTAATATAGTTCGGTATCCTCCACTTTTACCGCTGCCTGTCCGTGCTAAACGTTTCTTGAATAGGTAGCCACCAAGATCGGCGTCATACCTCCCGGCGATAACTTCCGCCGCTGTGTTGTACAAGGCAGAGTCCGATATGTCCTCTGTGCGCGCCCACCGGTCGAACCATTTGTTTTTAAACACTCGCATCGGGTATAAATATCTCGCTTAGTGGGACAGTTTGCAAGTCTTTTTTGCTCTCTCCTGGCGATATCGGAACTCATAAGACCGTCAATGCAACCAGTAATGCCTAACCAAAAAGACATATCCCGGTTAAGTATAACACAAACAAACGGCAGGTAATAATTAGAGCTATCGAAGATTATCGATAGAAATGTTGAACGGGCCGGTAACCGGCGCTGCTCCAGAACATGGAACAGCGCCCGAGTTGACCGGGTGGTTGGGCTGGCTTCACTATAGATTACGGCCGACTAGCCGCAGCCATGGGCTATTTCCACTCGATCTCATATGCCACGTATGTCGTCGAGCCGACGTTTTCTATGGACTGGTTGGTAGCCCCTTCGTGCCAGCGAAAATCGCCTGTCTTGGTTTCTAATGTTTCGGTGCTCTTTCCCTGCTCCTGGACGGAAATAGTGGCCGGGGAAACAGATATTCTCATCCACGGTGAAGTGCGTGAACGGACACCAGTTGACTGCTTTGGATCGACGGATACCCGATAAACCTTCACGCGATCGTTCTCGACAACCAACTTGTGTCCGGGTACGGCGTCCAGAACCGCTGGGACACCAGGCGGCGAGGCAGAGGCGAGCACCTCGACCGCAATGAATCGAAGAGGGGTCGTGTCAACGTTTTGAATTCGGTGTGTGTACGGAGCATTCGTCCCTTTGGTGAACCATGCGGCTCCTGTGGGGGCGGTAAACTGTTGAGGCGTTAAGCCCAGAATCTCGTTCATTCCGGTTCCACCGCTTGCCGCGATGGTGACACTGTCGAACGAATGCTTGTGGAAGAGACAGGTGACACCAGGGGAAAATTCAGCATCATAGATACGCGCATTCTTGTTATGAAAAACTACGCGATGAAGAGGCTCCTGCTCTACAGGTACAACAGCCTGCGGCGTCTGGGCAAACAGCGGCTGCGACGCCAAGAAGAGACAAGCAAGTATGATTTTGGCAGTCATCTTGATCATAATTTCCTCCGTTCTGTTGAGAGTATCATTTATATGAATGATGTCAGAAATAAGCTTTATCGCTGGCTTTACATAGATAGGGCGCCTCCAAAGGGGGAAACAAACCTTTGGAGGATTCATAGGGGCAGCTTCCAGATTATTCCTTCCATAGTCCCTCCATGATGGGAGGAAGTCTCCCTGAAAAATTTCTCGCAATTATCAATTCCCTGATATATATGTAACGGTACGAACCGTCATATTATTTTTATGTTCTTTTCTGACCCGCTAAATAACCCCGATTTGCAATCGGAGCCAGTGGGGGAAAAATGATCGAAAGTTCGAAGCCTTCCATTCAGATTGACCTGAAGGAATTCAAACTCCATCTTCATCTCAACGACAGAACTCGCCGGACCTTTCATTTCGACTCACCGTCCCGAAGATTTTATCTCTCCGTGATTGCTTTAGTCGTTAACGAGATGAAAAAAATGGGGGAAATCAAATCCATTCCTCTTCGGAAACACCTTGACCTGCTCTCCTTGCTTAATGAATCCATCGGGGGTGCAGCCGGATCCTCGGATATGGAAAATCTGCTGCCGCGAATCTACAGGAAATGGAAGAGCGCCCTTCCAAATTTGGAAGAAGCGCCTCTTTTCAAGGTGCTGGGGAAGAAAAAGGAAGAAGGAGATGGGGCAATCGGTAAAGTCTATTCATTTACCGAAGCAGAAAAGGATGGTTGGGCGAACCTCTTTGAGTACATGGGAAGCGATGAGAATGTCAGGCTGAAGTTCGCCATAGATAAAATTGGCGTAAGTTTAAATGAAACCTCGATTATCTTTGGGGATTCATTAAACGGGGATGCGTGGGATCGATTTATTTCCAGCCTCAAAAAGGATGGAGACGGCAAGCCTGAACCTGTGCAAGAAAATGAGGCTCCCGAGCCAGCCCCGGCCCCGTTTTCTCCCGCCAAAAAAAAGAAAGTCGCCTGGCTGGCCCAGAATCGCTGGATCATGCTGGTCGCCGTGGTAGGAATCCTGGCGGGAGCTTTGGCGATTTGGAAAGCCTATCCGAGCTCTGGGATCAAGGTTGCTTCCGTCAATCGGATGCATTACCCCCTGCCCGATAAGCCGTCGATTGCCGTCCTCCCCTTCGTAAACATTAGCAAAGACCCCGAACAGGAGTTCTTCAGCGACGGCCTGACCGAAGAAATCATCACCAACCTTTCCAGGAGTCCTTACCTTTTCGTGATTGCACGCAACTCCACATTCAAATACAAAGGCAAACCCGTAGAAGTCAGCCAGATAAGCGAAGAGCTGGGAGTGCAGTATGTGCTGGAAGGGAGTGTCCGTCGATCCGGAGAAAAGGTCCGGATCACGGCCCAGCTCATTGACGGGGTAAAAGGCCATCATCTCTGGGCTGAACGATTTGACCGGGAAATCAAGGAGATCTTTACGGTCCAGGACGAGATAGCTTTAAAGATCGTGAGGACCCTCCATGTAAAGATGCAAGCGGGACAGTTCGGGAGCGAAACGGGAAGAGGAGCAAAGAATTTGGACGTCTTTTTGAAATCCATGGAAGCCCGCGCGCAGGTCCTTCGCTACACCAGAGAAGGCAACGCCCGGGCCCGGAAGCTCTTTGAAGAGGTAATTGCCCTGGACCCGAGTTACGCCAGAGGGTACTCGGGGCTCGCCATTAGCCATGCGTCGGAGGTGTGGCTGGGTACGAGCAAATCACCCCGGGAATCGTTGGCGAAGGCCATCGGTTTTGCGGAGAAGGCTGTTTCCCTGGACAAAGCGGATGCCACTGCCCATGCCGCTCTGGCCTATTTGTTGGGGATGACAAGGCAATACGACCGTGCCATCGCCCGAACGGAACTTGCATTGGCCCTTGATCCGAATTCATATTCTGTTATCAACAACTGCGGCATCGCCCTGGCCTATTCGGGAAAACACGGGGAAGCGCTTCCCTTGCTTGAGAAGGCGGCACGCATGAATCCTGCTATGGCCCAATCTTTTGTCGTTTCCTCTATGGCCTACCGCATTGTCGGCCGGTATGACAAAGCGTGGGGACAGGCTAAAAAGGCGGTAGAACGGGACCCCAAGAGTTCGCTTGCCCAGGTTGCCCTTGCGGCCACAAGTATTTTATCAGGTCGGGAGGATGAGGCACGCGCAGCGGCGGCAGAGGTTCTCAAGATCAATCCGACGTTTTCTGTGGAACGGTATGGAAAGGCACTTCCATTCAAGGATAAATCTCAGATAAACATCATGACAGACGCCTTGCGCAAAGCGGGTCTTAAGTAAAATAAATCCTCACAATTTATCGATGGTTCTTACCGTAAAATTCCAAAGCATTATCTGCGCATGCCTTGCCGAGCTGCTCCATGAAATGAGGTTTCACGATCTTCGGTCGCCTTCAGCGTCTCCGCCTTAAATCATCCGGCACGCCGGAGGTAAAGATTTCGGGGGGCAATCGAAAGCCCGCGGTTTCCAGGCGCGGGGTGAACCTGGGGCGAATACCCGT
>Ga0208373_1003337_pt1 | contig 15929 bp, 5 predicted proteins | sample RifOxyC2_FD_184036 | JGI IMG/M metagenome (GOLD analysis project Ga0208373, IMG submission 184036) | Soil microbial communities from Rifle, Colorado - Rifle Oxygen_injection C2 (SPAdes) | ecosystem: Environmental > Terrestrial > Deep subsurface > Rock core/Sediment | place: Rifle, Colorado...
TTCTATATCTGTCTTTGGCGCTTCATACTTATTTTTATCCAAATCCTTTTCTTTCGGCTCGGGCAGGCTTAATCTATCCAGCTTCCCGTTCTGATTGAGGGGCATTTCTTTCAAATATACGAAAATATCTGGTACCATGTAATTTGATAATATCTCTTTTAAATAATTTCTTAATTTTTGCACCTCTATTTTTTTCTTTTTAGTCTTACTGGTATAATATGCTATTAAATATTCTCGCTTACCATCAACTATAACCATACATTTTTCTATATCTTTATATTCTCTTAGTTTGCTTTCTATTTCACCCAACTCTATTCTATATCCTCGAATCTTTACTTGATGATCACTACGACCAATAACCTCTAACTCTCCGCTATCATATATCTTACCAATATCTCCGGTCTTAAATATTGTTTTTCCTTTAACAAACGGATGTTCTAAAAATACTTCCTTGGTCTTCTGTGGGTTATTTAAATATCCACTCGAGAGACTATCTCCAGAATAATATATATCTCCCCTTGTGTTTGGTGGCAGTAATTTTAAATTCTTATCCAATATATACACCTGACTATTCTGAGGCACTCTTCCTTCCGTGATTTTGTTTATTTTTTCATTCTTCTTCCTATCTATTTTATTCTTAAATATTATCCCCGCAAATTCCGTCATTCCATAGGTAGTAAAAATATTGATACCCTCATACTCTTTAAAAAATAAATCTGTAGTATCTTTGTTTAACTTCTCTCCCACCGGTAATAATATTCTTAGATCCTTTAATAATGCTTTTTCTTTGCTGTTATCCTGTATGTAATTTAAGTATGTAATTAAATTCTGCAAACCAACATCCAATACAGTTACCCTATCCCGGTCTACTGCCTTAAATAATTTCGGCGCATTTCGTACTATCTCTTCACCGTATATTATTAACTTCGCTCCACTGGTCAGGGGATTATAAAATTTAAATGTCATCGCCACAAATCCTGTTAATACACTTAAACATAAAACATCCTTTGAGCTAATATTCATTATATTTTTTCGGTGATAAATACTATTCACTATATTTCGATGGCTCAACATTACTCCCTTAGGCCTTCCTGTTGAGCCTGAGGTATATATCATATAAGCTAAACTTGTTGGCTTAACTATAATATTAATATTATTTTTTTCATATTTATCAATTTCTTTATCGTTAATATTAATAATATTAAAATTTTCAGCCATCAATAATTTATTCTTTATTTTGGCTGATCCGCCCCTGGTGGACCAATCTCTAATTGCCGCCTTTTTAGAAACCAACACCACCCCTATCTGGGCATCTTTTAATATCTCCTTTATCCTTACCTCTGGATAACTTGTATCTATTAACAAACACGAACCACCCGCTTTATGCACGGCTATAGTCGCTATAGCCAAATCAAGATCTCTTTCTGTGGCTATTCCGACAACTTCTTCTAATTTTAACTTTGTTTTACTTCTTAAATAATGAGCTAACTTATTTGCCTTATCATTTAATTCTCTATATTTTAATCTTTGTCCTTCATATTCTACTGCCATCCGTTCCGGATTTATTTTTGCTTGCTCTTCAAATAATTCATGTAATAATTTATCTTTGGGGTATTTTACTTTTGTATCATTTATTTCCTTTATTAATCTTTTTGCTTCTTTTTTTTCAATTATTTCCAAATCATTTATATTAACCTCTGGATTATCTATTATTCCTTTAATCAATATCTGTATCACAGACAAAAAACCTTCAATTGTCCGCTTATTAAACAAATCCGTATTATACTTACATGACAAAATAATGCCTTTTTGCTTGGTCTCAATGGCGCGTATTTTCAGAGAAAATTTACTAGTAATACTAACACGTGGTTTGATCTTAAATTTTAGTCCATCTAACTTATTATTGTTTATATAATCTGATTTTTCTTCAATTTGGAACATCACATCAAATATTGGACTACGGCTCATATCACGTTTAATCTTCAATTTCTCTATCAAATGTTCAAAAGAATACTCTCCGTTATCACTGGCATCAATTATTTTTTCTTTGGTTTTTTCTAAAAATTCAATAAACTTTATATTCTTTGAGAGATCACTTCTAATACTTAAGTTATTTAAAAAACAACCTATAATATCTTGCGTTTCACTATATCTTCTATTTGTAATCGGAACACCCACAATAATATCCGTTTGGCCGCTGATCCTATATAAAAAAACATTAAAAATCGTAAATAATAATGTAAATAATGTAACTCGTCTTTCTTTAGATAAATCTTTTAATCTTTGAGTTATCTTTGGATTGATCACAGTTTCTACTACTTTACCACAATGTGTTTGAATTACTGGTCGTGATTTATCTAGTGGTAATTCCAATACTGGTAAATTTCCACTTAGTTCATTCAACCAATATTTTTCCTGTTTTTTTAATCTCTGTTTATTATTTATATTCTGTTCCCAGTCAGCATAATCCTTATATTGTATATCTAATTTTTTTAATTCTGGTTTCTTTCCTTGTGCTAAGGCGTTATATGTTTGAGTCAATTCCTGAAGTAAAATATTATTAGATACTCCATCTGAAATTATGTGGTGCATTACCATTATCAGTGTGTATTTATTTTCTGAATATTTAACAACTGCTACTCGCAGCAAGCTATCTTTCTCTAAATTAAATGGTCTTTGTGTTTCTTCCTGAATAATCTCCGCCTCTTTCTTTTCCTTATCTTTAATTTTATCTAACTCGTAGCTCGTAATTCGTAATTTATAATTCTTCTTTATTATCTGCACCGGACCCCCCAATATTTCTTTAAAATTTGTTCTAAAAACCTCGTGCCGTTTTATTATTTTATCAATTGACTTCTTAAATATATTTATATTAAAATTTCCTTCTATTTCTATTATGTTATTAATATTATAAGTTGCTGAATTTGGCTCAAACTTATATAATACAAACATTCTCTTTTGAGCATAGGTCAATTTATAATACTTTTTATCTTTACTCTTTTTGATAACAATCTGAGACATGCCATTTTTCTTCTTATCTATTATTCTGCCCAGATCACTTAAAACAGAATATTGAAATAATTCTTTCAATGGTAAATCTATTTTAAATGTCTTATTAATATTAGCTAATACCTGTATGGCTTTTAATGAATGCCCGCCCAGATTAAAAAAATCATCATTAATTCCAATTTTTTTAACATCTAATACTGTTTGCCATATCTCAGCTATCATTATTTCAGTTGCTGTCTTTGGTTTTATATATTTATTTTTATCAAAATATTCTTCCTTCGGTTTTGGTAACCTTGATCGATCTAATTTACCATTTTTATTTACAGGTAATTTCTGAAGGGGCACAAAAACATTAGGTATCATATATTCTGGTAGTCTTTGTTTTAAATAATCTTTCAGATCTTTAGCAATACTCCTAAAATCACATAAATAATTATTTGTACTCTTTTTAATTTTTGTTCCTTTCGGATCCCCAATTAAACGAGTAGCGTACACAACACAAAATAAATTTTCTACATCATCTCCCCGATCAACGCCAACCCGATATCCCTTCTTTGTTAATAACCTGATAATACATTCAAAATCCCCCTTCTCTTTGTGGACTTCTAAAACAATTTGTTGAATTTTATTCCAATCTTTATTATTTATTCCTAATAAAACATCTTTTTCACTTCTTTCAATATCTATTTTTAACAAATCAATATTTTTTATACTATTTTCCGCAATTACATCCGATATTGACTTTGTCTTGATTTGAATAATTTTTCTTTTTAGCTTTGCAGATATCAAATCATTTATTTTATCCTTATCTATTTTATTATTTTTTAAATACTCACTATTATAAACAAAGTCTCTAATGTTTTGTTTATCTTTTTTAAAATCAGCCTTGGCACTTGATAATATAGACATCTTGGGATAATAAGTAAATTTCTTTGTACTGGATTTATCAGAAATACCATGGTTATAAACTTTAATATCTTTATTATAAATTTTTGTATTGAACTTCAATAGATTAAAAACATCCGGTATGGGTTCAAAAGCATATATCTTGGGATCTTTAATTAACTCTTCGATCCTCAAAGAGAACAAACCTATATTTGCACCCACATCAAATATACAAGCATTTTTTTTAAATTTAAAACCATATTTCAAATAAATATTATCCTTAAAAATCTTATTATACATGAAATCTGTTTCATTTTTATTAAAACTAAAAATACGTAAACCATTTAATAACTGATATGTTTTTTTAGCAATCTTAATTTCTAGTTTTGATATCGTATTTAAAATATAAGCATATTTGTCTTCTAAAACATAATACGCTATCAAATATTTATTTTTTTTCTTAGTATCAAAATTACGGGTTTCCATTTGTGCATCTACAACTGCATCTTTAACATAATTATGTTTATCCAAATTAAATTCTATTTCTCCCGGCTCTATTCGATATCCCCTTATTTTAATTTGATTATCTATTCTACCCAATATTTCTATATTTCCATCTTCATGTATTTTAGCCAGATCTCCTGTTTTATATATTTTCTCTCCTTTTTTAAAAGGATGATCCAGAAATACTTCTTTGGTTCTCTTTATATCATAAATATATCCTTGCGCTAATACGTCACCGGATATATATAATTCACCGGGTATTCCCACTGGCAAAAGCTGTAATTTGTTATTTAAAATATAATATTGAGAATTCTGAATTGGTCTACCATATGGGATACTAGACCATCCCTTCCTAGCCCCTCTTACTTCATGATAATTTGACCAAACCGTGGCTTCCGTCGCCCCCCCCAAAGCAATAACTTTTACCGAAGTAAATGTTTCTTTTATTCTGCTTGGCAGATTCAAAGGAATCCAATCACCACTTAATAAAACCAATCTTAATAAATTTCTCTTTTTATAAATCTTAAAAATTTCTAAAATAGACATTACTTGTTCCATTATCATGGGGGTTGAATTCCAAATTGTTATGTTTTTATTAATAATATATTCGGCTAGCACTTTGGGGTCTTTTGTTTCCTCATCTGAAATTACTTGAATAGAGGCCCCACTTGCTAACGTGCCAAAAATATCATATACCGATAGGTCGAAACAAAAAGGAGAAACAAAAAGTAATTTATCATTAATATTTATTTTAAATTTAATATTTAACCAATCTATTAAATTAACCACTGAAAAATGTGAAACCGCCACCCCCTTAGGCACTCCAGTTGATCCGGAAGTATATATAATATATGCTAAATTTTCTGAATTAATAAATAAATTTAAATTATCCACGGGATACTCATAAAAATTAATTTGATTAATATCAATCTTTTCTGTTTTAGATAAATTTTTTAAATATTTTTTGGATGTAATTACGAATTTTATATTTGATTGATTTATTATTATATTGTTTCTAACTTTTGAATTATTAACATCAAAGGGAATATATGTACCACCTACCTTTAATACCGCCAAAACAGATATTATCATCTCTGGTGATTTATCTAATAATATACCGACACGATCATTTATTTTTAATTTCTTTTTGGATTTTAAAAAATGGGCTAAACTATTAATTTTTTGATTTAATTCCTGATAATTTATTTTCTTTTCCTTGTATTCTATGGCTATTTTATCGGGATGCTTTTGAACCTTTTCTTCAAATAATTGATGTAGGTTTTTATTTTTAAAATATTTCTTTCGGGTATCATTAAAAATATGAATTAATTTATATCTTTCTTTCTTATAAATTATATCTAAATCCTTTATTTTTTCTTCCTGATTATTAATAATATTCTTTATCAATGTCTCTATATATAATAAAAATCTTTCTATGGTCTTTTTATTAAATAAATCTGTGTTATATTCACAAGTTAATATTAATTCATTATTTAGTGTTTCTGTAATTATAAACACAAGATCAAATTTAACAACATGATTATCTGTCTTTTTAATTTTTATTTTAAGATAATCATTATTCAATTTGTTTCTACGATCATTCTTATTGTTCAATTCAATTATTTGAAATGAACAATTAAATATCGGATTAATACTCATATCTCTTTCCGGATTTAATTTTTCTACTAATTTTGCAAAGGGATACTCTTTGTTATGTAAAGTTTCTAAAATATTATTTTGTGTTTCTTGTAATAAACCCTCAAAAGTTTGATCACTTTTAATCTTCGTGCGAATAGCAAGCATATTTATAAAAAATCCCATGTTACTCTCTATTTCCATATGGTTTCGGTCACTACTCGGAGTACCCACTATAATATCATCCTGATTTGTAATTTTATATAAGAAGACATTAAAAATTGTAAATAATAAAGTAAACAAAGTAACATTATTATCTCTGGATATTTTTCTTAAACTATCTGTTAATCTTTTATTTAAAATTATATTTTCTTTATCACCTTTAAATTTTTGAACCGCCTGTCTGGGTCTGTCTATTGGCAAATTTAGTATTGGAATCTCACCACTTAATTTCTTTAACCAATATTTTTCCTGATCTTTTAATCTTATTTCATTCTCTTTGGATCTTTCCCATTCCGCATAATCCTTGTATTGCAAATTTAACTTAGGAAGAACAGGTTCTTTTTTATCAATTAAAGCATTATAAATAATCTTTAACTCTTTATAAAATAAATTCATTGACCAATCATCTGTCACAATATGATGAATTGTCAATATGAGTATATTTCTATTTTTATTCTGTATTAATATAGCCCTGATTAAAGAATCTTTTTCTAGGTCAAACGGGGTGTTGATCCATTTTTCTATTATTTCATCTATTATTTTATTATTTTTTTCTCTTATTACTTTTAATTTAAATTTAGTTTCAAAATTAATAAATTGTATCCCCGTGCCATTTATTTCTTTAAAATTTGTCCGCAATATTTCATGACGCCCAACTATCAAATTTAATGATTTCCCAAATATTGATATATCTAAATTTTTATCTACCTCTCTAATATGATGAATATTATAATATACTGAATTAGGATCTAACTTATACATCACAAACATCCTTTCTTGTGCATATGAAAGTTTATATCCTTTTATTTTTTTATAACTGTTATTAACCATAAATAATTTATATTTTTTTTGATATCCTTAAAACATCAAATGCTATACGATCAACAAAGGCTCTGCCCAAAAAAGTTAAACTAAAATCACCATTTTCTTTTTTAATAAACCCCAAAGACAAAAATGATTCCAATGTCCTATCCATAAACAAAGACAGTTCATTCGGTATTTCCTTTTGTTGAAAAGTACTACCGGATTTTAATCTTCCTAAAAATCTAAAAAGCAAACTCTCTTTAGAACCAAATCGTTTAACTTTTTTTATTGGTAATTCATTGTTTTTAATATTATCTAAATATTTCTTTTGTTCATCTGTATTACCCAAATACCCAAAGGAACCATAAGAAAAGGCTCCTAAACCAAGACCATAAACAGGCATAGCTTTTGACCAACGATCTTTATAAACCTTAATGTCATTTATTTTCGGCTTTACAAAAAATCCGACCAAGGGCTCTATAAATCCCTCTTTTAACAAAACTTCCCGAGCCTCAAAATACATCATGGCTGTTAATTTGTCATAAGGTAAAGAATTGATATTGTTTTCATGCTTGTTAAACATAAGAGACCCTTTGTCACGATATGATTTACCGAATCCAAAAGTTGATAATTTATAAATAGTTATACCACTTGTTTCCAGGGCAATAGATTTATTAACAGTATTAATCCACTCATTAACAGTTTGATTGGGAAGCCCATAAATTATATCTATATTGATATTTTCAAATATATTTTTTGCACAATTTATAACATCTTCCACCATTTTACTATCATGCCTCCTGTTTAATTGTTTTAAAATTTTATCATCCAATGTCTCTACGCCAAAACTTAAACGAGTAATTCCTTTCCTCTTAAGTAAATTAAATTTTTCTTTTACTCCTTCTTCTGGACAACACTCGAATGTCGTCTCGCACTTTTCATCTTTTTCTAAAATATCATTAATACTTGATAAAAAAATGTTTAAATAATCTAAACTAATAGCACTGGGTGTTCCCCCTCCGAAATAAACTGATTTAATTTTTTTATTTGATAGATCTATCTCTTTATTTAAAATATTGAATTCTTCTAAGGTATTCTTTAAAAAATCATTAGATTTGTTATTATAAAGATGCAAAAAATAATTACAATAAGCGCAACGAGATCCGCAAAAAGGAACATTAATATAAATAGACATCTCTTGTAATTTTTTATATTCCTTTATAATATCCGACAAATTATCAACCATGTCTTCAATATTAGCTGCTGCTAAATTCGGCGGATTATAAAAACAATAGTTATCGCTATTTTTATCTTGAAAATAAATATCTGGAATATTATTAATAAGCTCTAAGTATTTTTCCATAAAATTTTTAAATTTAAATCAATGCTTTGTACACACTATAAATAAATGACAAATATTGTGTTTATGTAAAATCTCAATTTTAGAATTGTTAAAAGAGTGCTTATGTTCTAAAATTTTATTTTTTACTTTAAAAATTTTCCAACCTCGACCAAAATGATTTAAAATTTCTTCTTTACTGGGATAATATTTTCCTTCTTCCATTCTAGTTCCCTCCATTTGTGAAAAAAAAGAAAAATACACCATTCCCTTATCAGTTAAGTGCTCTTTTGCTTCATTAATAATATTCCCGACACCTCCTATGCCTATTTCATGAAATATATACACACAACACAAAATAAGATCAAAATTATTATCAGGAAATTTAATACTACTCAAATTACCCTTAGATAAAATAATATTTTTTATTAAATTTTTATCTATTGCCCTATTTTTAACTTGATCCAACATCACCCTGGAATTATCAATACTATAAACCTTAAAACCTTTAGATGCTAAAAAGAAAGTATTTCTTCCGTCCCAACAACCCAATTCTAAAACATTAAAGCCATTTAACGAATTTGAATCCACTAGAGCAACCAACTCTTTTTCTGGTTGACCAATAACACTATTTTTTTCTTTGTATTTTTCCCATTTATCTTTTTTAACCATAATAATATAAATATAAATTATAACATTGTATATCCCTTATTTTACATCAGAATTAACCACTTGAAAAGCTAAAAATCAAACAAAAAATAAAGTAGCTTATTACTTTAGTAACAACAAAATAAGCTACTTTTTGTCAATAAAAATTCATAAGTTATTTTATTAAATACATCCCACCTTTTGCTTTATTAATTTTTACTGATTTCACTATTTTTTTAATCCCTATTGCTTTCACTAATTTACTAATACTGAAATTCTTGAATAAATCCTTAAGGGACAAATCTATTTTAAATTTCTTATTTATTCTCGCCAATACCTGTATTGCTTTTAATGAATGGCCCCCTAAATGAAAAAAATTATCATTCAATCCAACAGTCTTTATGTTTAATACTTCTTGCCAGATTTCTGCCACCTTCTTTTCTGTATCTGTCTGGGGTGATTTATATTCATCTACCCCCATATCCCCTTCTTTTGGTTCGGGTAAAGATTGTCTGTCTATCTTACCATGAGCATTTAACGGAAATTCCTTGAGGTAAACAAAAATCGTAGGAATCATATATTCTGGTAAAATTTCCCTTAAATATTCTCTTAGGTTTTCTGGGGTAATTTTATTTTTAGCGGTATAGTATGCTATAAGTACATCATTTTTAGTAGTTACTATACACCTTTCAACATCTGAATGCTTTTGTAAATTGAACTCTATCTCTCCCAATTCTATTCTATTCCCATGAATATTCACCTGATAATCATTCCTGCCGATAACCTCTATGTTGCCATCCTCACACATTCGAGCTAGATCCCCCATCTTATATATCCTTTTACCCTTACGAAACGGGTGACACAAAAATGCTTTCTTGGTTTTATCTTTGTTGTTCAAATAGCCTTTTGATAAATTTTCTCCGCCCACATAAATCTCTCCAATAATCCCCCTTGGTATTGGCTTTAAATTATTGTCTAATATATATACTTCCTTCATAATCGGTTTTCCTGATAATATACGATAATGGTCTGTTTGTTTCGGTATTTCATAATGAAGAGCATCATCAGATATCTCACTAGATCCATAAACATTTACAAGTGGTATCTTGTATTTTTTATAAAAATTATTAGCTAGTGCGGGCGGAGTTATTTCTCCGGTTAATTGTATCTCTTTTAGGCTTGTTAATTTACTATATTTATTATTTGCTTTGGCTATATCTAAATATGACCATAAAAATGATGGTACAATCTGAATTAAATTAACCTTGTCTTCGTCTATTTTTCTAAAAAATCTACCAACATCTTTTATGGTCTCATTTCCGTAAATTATTAATTTAGCCCCTGAGACAATTGGAACAAACATCTGCCATATTGATATCACATATCCAACCGGTGCGGTTTGAGCTACGATTTCATCTTTTTTTAAGCTCCTATTTCTCTTCTCTAGTGCGTTTAATTTCGTGTATGTATAATTTACTATTCCACCCTGTGTTAGCATGACCCCCTTGGGATTACCGGTTGATCCCGATGTATAAATAATGCTGGCCAGATCATCTTTTTTTAATTTTATATTTAAATTTTTTGAAAATATTTTTTCTATTTCTTTCCCTTCTTGATCCAGTCTCAACACTTTTTGCTTAGTTATTCTTGGTAACTTATTGAATAAATCTTTAGTAGTAATCAACAGCGAACTATCTGCATCTTTGAATATATGATTGATTCTCTTTTTTGGATAGCTTGTATCTATTGGCACAAAACAAGCTCCTGTTTTTAAAACTCCCAATATACTAACCACACTATCTATCGATCTATCTAAAAATATACTAACCACCCGCCCTTTTCTAATTTTTTTAACCCTGCTCAAATAACATGCTAATTTATTAACCATCCTATTTAACTCTTGATAGCTCAACTGTTGTTCGGCAAATTCTACAACAATCTTTTTTGGGTTTTTTAAAACTTGTTCTTCAAATAATTCATTAATTGTTAAATCTGAATATTTTATTTTCTGACCAGTAAACTGTTTTATAATTCTATTTGCTTCTTTTTGATTTATAGTATCAAATTCATCAATTTTCTTATCAGGATCCTTAATAATATTTTCTATTAGTATTTTAAAAATATTTAAAAAATTTTTAATTGTATCCTGTTTAAATAAATCCTTATTGTATATAAAAGACAATATAATATTATTTTTTTGTGTTTCTATGGATTTAAATTTTAAATCAAAGTTTGTATTAACATTTATTTGGGGAATTTTTTTAAATTTTAAATTATTAAATTTGCTGATTCGAGAATCTTTAGCATCAAATTGAAACATAACATTAAATATCGGAGAACGGCTCAAATCTCTTTTGATCTTTAATTTTTCTATTAAATTCTCAAATGGATATTCACCATTATGAGCAGCAGAAACAATATTTTCCTTTGTTCTTTGTAATAAATCAAAAAATTTAGGATTATTTGACAAATCATTTTTAATACTTAAATTATTTATAAAAACACCCATTACATCTTGTATCTCAAGGTGGTTTCTGTTGGTAATTGGCGTACCAACTATAAATTTATCTTGATTTGAAATTTTATACAAAAAAATATTATACACAGTAAACAATAGTATAAAAAGTGTGTTATTTCTTTGTTTAGCAAGTTTTTTTATTTTTTTAGTTATATCTTTGCTCAATACCATCTTTTCTGTCTCACAACTATATGATTGAATTGGTGATCTTAAATAATCAGTGGGCAAATCAAGAATTGGTAATTCTCCACTTAACAGTTTTAACCAATATTTTTCTTGTTTCAAAAGTCTTGTTTTATTACTTCTGGATTGTTCCCATGCAGCATAATCCTTATATTGAATTTTTAAACCGGGCAAATAAATTCTTCTATTGTTTAAATAAGCATTATACACAATTATTAGTTCTCGATAAAAAATTTCTAAAGACTGGGCATCGGATATAATATGATGTAAAGTAATTATTAAAATATTTTTATCTTCTTTTTTATTTTTCTTTGATCTTTTAACAATCGTTACTCTAATCAATGAATCTTTTTCCAGGTTAAAAGATTTATTTATTATCTTCTTAATAAAATTATTAATTGATTCATTGTTTTTTAAATTAATTATTTCAACCTTTGTTTTTGGTCTATTATGAACTATTTGTACCACATTTCCTTTTATCTCTTTAAAATTTGTTCGAAGTGAATCATGTCTTTGAATAATATAATTTACAGCTTTTTGTAATTTTAGAATATCTAAATTTCCTATTAATTCACAAACTCTATTAATTTTATAAAATGAAAATTTTGGCTCCAAATTATGAAGTATAAACATTCTTTTTTGTGCATAAGACGATGAATAATACTTCTTTTTTTTGATAGGCTTTATTGTTTCTTTTGATTCTTTTTCTTTTTTAATTTTATTCCTTTCTAGAGCAATATTACTTATTTGAATTAAAATATTATTCACTGTTGGTTCTTTTATAAAATCCTTAAAACTTATTTTTATCTTAAATCTTTTATTTATAATATTAATGTATTTCTTTAATATATTAACATCAGAATATTTAAGCAAATTTTCCCGTTTATCAATTTCTTCTAAATTAAAAATGCTTCGTGATAAATCATTAATAAATTGATTTATTGTATTAATTTTATAATTTTTTTCCATTTTTTTATCTTATTTTTTATAACTATAATTTATTTTTTATCTAAAAAAATTTTTCTAGATAGGCCTCTTTATATTTATCAGGAATCTTTTTTAAAAAATTATGATATATTTCCCAAACTTCTTCTGTGGTCTGAATGGCAGTTTTATCCAATTGCTCAAAAGGAATAAACCAGCTTAAGTTATTAATTTTATTGTATGGTATTTTAATTTTATATTTACTGGGGTTTAAAAAAATATCAGAATTTTTTATTAATTTAAAATTACTTATTCTAATATAAATTTTTTCAGGATCTTTAAACCTCTTTACCAACTTATAAATATAATCTAAATCAAATAATAATTCTTCTTTGGTTTGAGTTGGTAATCCGAAAATTAATTGAATTTGTATATTTATATCATTCTTTAAACATATTTCAAAAATTTTGTTGGCATTTTCTATTTTTATACCTTTATTTATTAATTTAAGTAGTCTTGGAGAGGTTGTCTCTAAACCAAAATTCAACCTTCCTTTTCCTTTTCCAAAACCAATATTTCTGGCTCTTATTAATAAATCCTCATTAAGCCACGGCTCAAGACGCAAAAAAATCCTATAGGCAGTGTGTAGTTCCGGAATTTTCTCCATTTCACCAACCAAATCATTTAATAATGGTTTGGGCATAGCACTATCTAAAAAATATATTAAATAATAATCACGAATATTTCTATTTATGCTTATTAAATCTTTAATAATATCACTTACTGGACGATAAATTAAATTTTTTGCATTTGAATGATGATAACTAGAACAAAAAGCACAACGATTCCAGTAACAAACTGCGCTAGAAGCCTTTATGACCGGCATTTTAGTTCCTTTTTCATAAATGGGGGTGGGGTATTCACTAATGGGCGTACTATAATTCATTTTATTTGATGCGATATAATCTTTATCTTTTAAATAAATTAAATTAGGAATATTTTTTTTATCTTTACCCAGCAATAAATCTTTTACAGCTATTTCACCATCTCCCGCAACCAAATAATCAATAACTGTATTTTGTTTCAATAAATTAATTAAATGGTTTATTTCTCTTAATACATATATTCCCCCAATAATTATTTTAATATTTGGATTTATATTTTTTATATAATATGCTGATAAAAGTGTGAAATATAATTGATGAGGATACGTAACGGAAAAACCTACTATATTTACTGGTTTTAAATTTTTATAAATATTAAATAATAACGATGAGAGCAAATTTTTTCTGGTAACAATATCCCATATTTCATTATCTGCTCTTTTAATCACCCCGCAAAAAAGGTTCTTATAATATTTTTTTTCATTTTGTATATTAAAATTAATTTGTAATGATAATTCTTTACAATGTTTTCTTAATTGATTTGCATACTCTTTGTTATTAAAAATTAAATCATTCATATTCAATATATTTGAATTAATTTTATATTTCTCTAAATATCCCCTAATGTATGCGATACCGGCCGTCCCCATACTTATTTCTGTCGCGAGTGGGTTAACAAAAAGTATTTTATTTTTATTTACTAAATTATTCATTGTTTTATTTAAGTTTAAAAATTTAATATTTCTACCATCTCAGGAAATGTTTTAATAAACGATTCACTTCTCTGTTGATCAGCTGTCTTAATTTTATTTTTTCTTAACCTTTCTATATCCCTACTCCACCAATCTTCCTTATTCATATAATTAATAATCTCCGTAATAACATGGTTTAACTTTGTATATTTTTCTAGTTTATATTTTATTTTATTTTTTTCTTTTGGATGTAAAGTTCTGATATTAAAAAGGCTCTTTCCTGTTAAAAAATGATAACCAAATATTAACTCATTAAGATTTTTATTCTTATTAACCATTTTTACATAATTAATTAAATCAACCATATAAAAAACATTAAATATGCTAATAGTAGCATCTAAACGTACGAAAATCCTATTTTTTAATGGAAGATTTAAAAAATATAAGACATTTTTTTTTACTTCTTGCCATTTGGCAGGATATCTTTGGTATTCAAATCTATCACCAACATCATCCACGCTTAAACTCAATTTTATCAACTTAAATTCATTCCACAATTTTAATAAAGATGGTGATGGTATTCTCGTGGCATTAGTATGATACCAAAGCGTTATATTTTTTGATTTATTTTTTTTTATTAATTTTTTCAAAAGAATTTCATGATTCTTTAATAACAATGGCTCACCGCCAGCAAAATTTATCTCCAATGCATTAAGAAAAAAATCTTGATCCCAAAATTTCCTATTTAAAGATTGAGTACTGTTTTTCAAATTTTGATAAGCTCTTGTGTCCTCTATTTTACAATTCTTATAAATGGACTCCTCTCCGGCAAACATACTACTATTATCCGGTTTACATATCCTACATTTTAAATTACATAAATTACCCATTGCAAGCTCAAAACAAACTGGTTTTTGAACTTTAAAATTTTCCTCCACCAATGTCTGATGAAAATCTTTAAATCTAGACAACCCCCCCAAACGGAAAGATTTAATATTGGAACTTTCAATGTCCCAACACTGACCACACTCCTTTACTTCTTTATTGTTTAAAAAATCATTGCGCAATTTTTTATAATACTCAGATTCCCACACATCCATCAAACTATCATTATTTATATGATAATAAGAACCATCGGGTTTTTTTATACTATCATGCAAACAACATGCCCGATATGTTCCATCTGGATTTACCTTTATACTGGAAAATGGCACAATACAAAAATAATTTTTAATGCTCATATTTTTAAAAATTAATGTTTTTCTCAATAATAATTTTGTTAATTTGATTTACTAGTTTTTTAAAAACTGAATACCTAAATATATCTCTAAATGAAAAATCAATTTTAAACTCTTTATTTATTTTTGCTAAAAACTGTATCGCTTTCAAAGAATCTCCACCTAAATTGAAAAAATCATCATTTAATCCTACCCTCTTAATATTTAACATATCTCGCCAAATTATCGCTACTTTTTTTTCTGTATCCGTTTTTGGTGCTTCATATTTATCTTTAAATAAATTTTTCTCTTTTGGTTTGGGTAATTTATCTCTATTTATCTTCCCATTTTGATTTAGGGGAAATTCTTTTAATTCAATAAAATATGACGGAATCATGTATTTCGGTATTTGTCTCTCTAATACAACTTTTATATCCTCTATCGAGATGTTATCATTGTCTTTTA
>Ga0208373_1003340_pt1 | contig 15921 bp, 18 predicted proteins | sample RifOxyC2_FD_184036 | JGI IMG/M metagenome (GOLD analysis project Ga0208373, IMG submission 184036) | Soil microbial communities from Rifle, Colorado - Rifle Oxygen_injection C2 (SPAdes) | ecosystem: Environmental > Terrestrial > Deep subsurface > Rock core/Sediment | place: Rifle, Colorado...
CATTGTCCAACGATTTAGATTGCTTCGTCAGCACCTTCATGGCGCTTCCTCGCAATGACGGGTGATTACTCCGTGTTCGGTTTTTCAAGTTGCAGGGGCTCTATCTGTCTTTCGCCATCTGTAATTCTCATCACATCTTTGTCCATTTTATTAAATTCTTTGTAAGCAGTGTTGTAAGAATTCACGGTGGTGGAAAGATTGTTGCCGAGCTTTTTCATGTATTCATCATAAGCCAGAATGTGTTTGCCCAATTCTTCTACGCGCTGTCTAATTTCTTTTGCAGATTCTTCTATTTGCATCGCGCGTAAGCCTTGCATTACGGTTTGTAAATATGCCAAAAAAGAAGTTGGTGAGACAATTACCACATGATATTTATTGGCCGCGCGTTGAATTAAATTTTCTGTGTCCTCGTCTTTTAGTGCGCCGATTTTATTTATTAACAAATCATAATAAATCGCCTCATGGGGAATAAACATAAATGCAAAATCCATTGTCCCCTGCTCTGGTTGAATATATTTGGCGGTTTCTTGAATACGCATTTTTAAATCATTCACAAACGATTTTTCCAAGCGTTCGCGTTCGGCCTCGTTTCTTTCATCCACCAAGCGATTATAGTTTTCCAAAGAGAATTTAGAATCAACGGGGATGATTTTGTCTTTTACAAACACGACCGCGTCAACAATTGTGCCATCGGGAAAAGGATATTGCATTTGATACCCACCGGGTGGCATTATATTTTTTAGCAATGTCTCTAAATAATATTCACCCAGAATTCCGCGCTGTTTGGGATTTTTTAAAATATCTTGCAAGCTTTGTAGTTGGTCGGCAAAGTTTACGACTTGTCTATTGGTTTCATCAAGCTTGGTTAATTTTTCCGTCACGTCAGTAATTATTTTTACGCTTTGGCCGAATTGCGATTGAATGGTTTTGTGCGTGTCGGCCATTTTTTGATCCATGTTGCGCGTCAATTCCTGCAATTGGTTTTGCAATAGCAAAAATAAATTCTGCTCGCCTTCTTTTGGTTTTTGAATATCTTTGAAGCGTTTGTAGATTACAATAAGAAAGCCAATGGTGGCGATTAGTGATAGAGAAATAATGATAAGTAAAAATGTTTGCATATAAATTTGTGGACCTAGGCAGAATCGAACTGCCGCCTCCGCAATGCGAATGCGATGTCATACCACTAGACTATAGGCCCATTGTGCCCCCAGTACGAATCGAACGCGCATTTTGTCCTTAGGACGGACCTGTTCTATCCATTGAACTATGGGGGCATTGATTAATGTTTTGGACTATCAAATTATATATTAAAAAGTATTTGGTGTCAATGGCTGTTTTTAAAGTATTAATAGCGCAAGATTTGTGTTAAAGATTGTGCTATTTATTTTACGACATTAAAATATACCAAATTTGAGCTTCATTCTAATTATTTTAAGTCACACTGGGGTGAGGAAGGCCATCTTAACTGTACTTTTCGTAAGCGAAAAGTACCAAAAGCTTTTGGGGGTGATAATCACATACGTTCCGCCCTCAGAATCTAGCGAATGAACGGGCGGAACTCCTACGTCAATAAATTCATTCCACTTTGCTTAAATGCATTTGTTTTAGTCAATTGCTTCCCCGTAAGTATCACCCCCAAACCCCCGGACAAAGCGATGATAGGTAATTTGGTACAAAAGTATAGACTATTGTATACAAATATGCTTCAAAACCACTAAAAAGGTGGTTTTTGAGTTTTGGTCGTGCTATTTGAGTCACCGGCCATGTGGCAGGTGTTCCACGAGGAACGGTGTATCATGAATCACGATGCTGATAACATGATGCAGTAGGTGAGTAAGTTTATATCATTTTGGTCACACCACCCGCATTAAGAGTCATAAAATTGTTCCACAAGGAACTTTTTTGTTATGAAATATACGGTATTTAATGTAGATTTGATAAGAAAGCCACCAAATAGTGTCGTAAAACAAAAAAGCACCCATAATGAGTGTAATCTTCCCTGCCACCACCTCGACGAGAAGTAAGTCGTCGAGGTGGTGGGTCGCGTGGTGTTGGTCTAGTCCTTCTTGCGGATCCGTCTGACCCTGCCGTATCTGCAGGCGACTTTCCAGACCTTGGTTGTTGAAGCGGGGTTAAACTGCGCCCTTCCTCCAACATAGTAGTGAACCTCTGGTCGGGAGCGTTCCGGGTCGGTCTGTACCTCTGTACTTCTGGACAGCTTACAGAGGACTTCATTGGGGTTTACACTATCTGGTCTTCCTTTTCTACTAAACGGGACGAACAACGCCCCGGTTTTCAGTCTACCAAACGTAGAGCCCACTTCAACGAAAAATGAATCCATCACCACTTCTCCTCCTTTCCTCCTTACCTTGTTTGCGGGCCCACGATCCCCATGATCGTCGGTCCGAAAGAACGCACCTGGGTGAGATTATAGATAAAAAATTTTTATTTGTCAAGTTGTTGACATTTTTTTTGATTTTGATTATAATATCTGCAAAGAAACGGGCCTGTGGTATAACGGTAATACGCGACCATGGCATGGTTGAGTCCGGGGTTCGATTCCCCGCAGGTCCACAAAAAATCCGCCCAAGGCGGATTTTGTGATATAATACATTCACTATGTCTTTCACGAAAAAATATTTTGCTTGGATTGTATTGGCCAGCGTGGCGGTTGGATTGTTGTGGCCGATGCCGGGCATGTATATTAAACCGTACAATGCCGTGATTTTGATGGTCATGATGTTTTTTAGTTGTTTAAAAATTGATTTGCGCGAATTAAAAAACGTAAAAAAAGATTGGTGGCGGTATTTGGTGATATTAAGTTTTTCCTTCATCTGGCCGGTGTTAGTCGCGTATTTGGCGCGAGGATTTTTTGATAAAGAGGTTTTTGTCGGCTTGATTATCGCCGCGGCAGTTCCGTCAGCTGTGTCAGTTGTTTTTATGGCTGATTTGCTTGGCGGGGAGCCAACCAAAGCGCTCGTCGCAACAACACTGGCGCATTTGGTTAGCCCGATTGTTACGCCGTTTTTAGTGTGGCTAACCACGCGCACCGTGATTGACGTGAGTTTTTTGGACTTGTTTTTATTGATTGCAAAATTAGTATTAATTCCATTTGTTTTGGCGCAAATTGTCCGTTGGTTTAAATGGCACGAGACGTTGGCCAAACAATCACAGCTTGCGAACACCGGTTTGTTATTTTTTTTGAATTGGGGAATTGTGGCGCCGGCAAGCACGTTGGTGTTTGATAATCCAATGGTGGTATTGTGGGCATCGGTGGTGGTGATTATAATTTTGCTTGGCGTGATTCCGGCGGATATTTGGTTTGGGCGAACGCAAAAAGAAGATGTGACTTGGGCAGTTGTAAATACTTATAAAAATGCCGGATTGGCCTCTGTGATTGTTTTAAGCGTTTTGTCGCCAGCCGGGTTGCTTGGTGTTGTCGGATATATTTTAGTAACCAACTTGGCGGTGATTGGTTTGCAGTGGTGGGCGATGAGGAGTTTATAATTATTATTTATCTCCCCTTCTCCTCGTAGGAGAAGGGTCAGGGATGAGGTCTCAACGGCGCTTACTTTTACACATCATGCAGTCTAAAACAACTAAACCTCGTTTAATAAACCAACCCGGTGAATATCTCAAAAGGCGTCGCCGGTCTCTTCGTCGCCAGATTACTGATGGCGAGTACTCACTTTGGTATTGGCTTCGCAATAATGAATTTAATCACAAATTTAGAAGACAAGTGAGTATTGGTAGTTTTATGGTGGACTTTTATTGTCACAAACTAAAACTGATTATTGAAGTTGACGGTGGAATACACAATGACCAAATAGAATATGATGCCAGACGTGAAGCATGGTTAAAATCACAAGGATACAGCATGATCAGAGTATCCAACGAAGATTGTGTTCACTTAGCAGATAAGGCACTCAAAAATATTAAAACAAAAATCACAGAACTAACAAAAGCCCGTTAAGACCTCACCCCTGCCCCCTCTCCTACGAGGAGAGGGGAAGGTGAACCACCCCCTTCATTCCTAACCGCCACGATTTTGTTTTTGTTTGACAAACATCAGCTTTCCAACTACAATACCCCCAACTTACAACTTATAACTTATAGCTCGTATGCTCTCAATCGGTATCGTCGGTCTGCCAAACGTGGGAAAATCCACCTTGTTCAACGCGTTAACGCGAAGCAAGCAGGCGGACGCGCAGAATTATCCTTTTTGCACTATTGATCCAAACATTGGCGTTGTTGAGGTGCCTGACGAGCGTCTAAAATTGTTAGCAGATGTTTCAAAATCAAAAAAAATCATTCCAACCGCGATTCAGTTTGTGGATATTGCCGGCCTGGTCAAGGGCGCGTCCGAGGGGCAGGGTTTGGGAAATAAATTTTTGTCGCACATCCGCGAAGTTGACGCGATTGTGCAAGTGGTGCGTTCGTTTTCCGATGGCAATGTTATTCATACTCTAAATCGGGTTGATCCAAAAGAAGACGCTGACATTATAAATTTGGAGCTTGTCTTAGCGGATTTGCAGACAGTTAGTAAACGTTTGAGTAATGCCAAGCAAGCGGCCAAAGGCAAGACAGACGCGAAAGTTAAAACCGAGATTGGTGTTTTAGAAAAAATAAAATTGTGTTTGGAAAGTGAAAAACCAGCACGCGGGCTTGATTTTAAAGAAGAAGAAATGGAAGTGGCGAAAGATTTGCAGTTGTTAACTATGAAGCCGATGTTGTATGTGGTGAATGTTGATGAAGTCCAAAATCGTAGAGACGCATTGCAATGCGTCTGTACAGATGGGGAGATAGAGATAAGCGCGAAGTTGGAGGCAGAGGTGGCGGAGTTGAGCCAGGAAGATGCGAAGGCCTATCTTAAAGAGCTTGGAATTGAGCAAACAGGGTTGGATAAGTTGATTGTGGCGAGTTATAAATTGCTGGACTTAGTAACGTTTTTGACTTCCGGCGAGCCGGAAACACGGGCGTGGACCGTTAAACGTGGCGCCAAGGCGCCAGAGGCGGCCGGAGTTATCCACACCGACTTTATCAAGGGTTTTGTCAAAGCAGACGTGTGTAATTGGGAGGACTTTGTAAAATATAATGGCTGGGCAGGTATTAAAGAGAGTGGAAAGTTGAGGTTAGAGGGCAAGGATTATGAGGTGAAGGACGGTGATACTGTTTATTTTCATATAAACGCTTAGTTTTAGCAAAAAAATAACCCCGCACCATGTTCAGGTACGGGGTTTTGTTTGGGTAGGGGCGCCGCTCACATCGGTCCCTGCTACGAAGGCGTTTTAAGGCGCCCATGTCTTTTGTCTATGTGAAACCCCATGGTCCAAAAGGGCCGTGGGATAGACGAAGACAGGACAGGTGTGAGCGGCAAAATGGAAGGGAGAATAACGTGGAGCCCTACCCACAGGTTACACCGGAAATGGCAAATCCGGTGTAGAAGGGTTGTGGGTTTGGCTTCTCCCCACCACGTGGTCAATCCTACAACATCTTGGTTTGTTTGTCTATTGTATACACTACTCTATACACTGTGGATAACTTAGTGGATAAAGTAGTCCAAAAGTGGATAAGTATAGGATAGTGTATACAAATTTGGCTAATTGTATAGAGTAGTATATACTTATCCACACCCCCTCTTGACAAAAGCGTGGAATCGTGGTATACTTAATACATAGTTCTTTGAAAAGCGTGGAGTTCCTCACAATATCTTCTATTTGTGACGAACCCACCCCCTTATACTACTATATTTCGGACTAACCCTTGTCCAAGGTAAAAAAGCGCTGTAAAAACAACGCAAAATAAAAACCACAGGCAAAGACCAGTCCGAAACGGTATCTCCCATTTATGTGTTATGTGCTTCTATAAGCTGTAACACGCGGAGTAATACCAAGCGGTGGTAAAGGGGTCTATACATCCTTTTAGGATGGCTTGCTTAAGAGATTTACATCAAATAGGCGCACCTAAGGGATGATAAGGCGGCTCGCCATACATTTACTTAGGGCGTTTGACCGCCTTTTTTTTATTGCGACGAATTTCACAAATGGGCTGATGCCCCGCGAATAACACGAATACAAGCTTGCATTTTTTTGATGGATATTATATACTTGGGGCATAAAAGTAATTTGAACTATATGGCTAAAACAGATAGCTTCTCGCAAGAGTTTTTGCAGAAGATCGAAGAACAATTAAAACAAGAAAAGGTCCGGCTTGAAAAAGAGCTGGCCAAGTTTACGACCAAAAATCAAAACGTGGCCGGCGACTTTGACGCGACTTTTCCGGAATATGGCGACAAAGAAGACGAGAACGCGTTGGAGGTGGCGCAGTATACCACAAACAAGCCGTTGGAAATTGCATTGGAAAGTGAATTGCGTGATGTGGGTAAATCACTCGATCGTTTGAAAAAAGGCGACTACGGTGTGTGCAAGTATTGCAAGAAGGCGATTGATGAGAAGCGATTGTTGGCGCGGCCAACCTCTGGCGCGTGTGTATCGTGTAAAAAGACCTTGACCCAGGAAACATAATCGGCCTCGTAGTTTTTGTTTTTCTCGCGCTGAACTCGCTCGCTAACGCTCACTCAGACAGCAGTCGCTTCAAAAAACAAAAACTACTGCGGCCTTTAATATATGAAATATTTAGTCCGCCCAACAATGATTACATTCGTGGGCGGATTTTTTTTGTGCGCAGATCAGATTTTTAAATACTTCGCGCGCGTTAATCCGGACTTTTCATATTATATCTGGAAGCCGTGGTTTGGATGGGAAGTATTTTTGAATAATGGGATTGCGTTTTCTTTACCCTTCCCAAATTGGCTGATTATTTTAATTACGCCGGTTTTGTTGTTATTGCTTATCGTGTGGGCACGAGACAAGAAGCGCGGTCAGCTGTTTTATTTTGGAGTCAGTTTGATTGTCGCCGGCGCTGTTTCCAACTTCGTTGACCGAGTTTTGTGGGGCGCGACGATTGATTATTTGCGGGTTTTGACTGGTGTCATAAACTTGGCGGATGTAGGGATTGTGATGGGGGCGTTTTTGGTTGTGCTGAAAGCAAAATAATCAGATAAATTAAATGAGAGTTTTTTAAATTTATGTCTCCAAAACTACTTCTAAAAGGAATTGGCGTAAGTGTGGGAAAAGTTGAGGGAAAAGTTTGTTTGATCAGGTCTGCTGAAGATTATTCAAAGCTAGAAGATGGCGATATTTTGGTGGTACACCTTACTGACCCGAGCATGACTTATGTTATTAATAAATCAGCCGGAATAGTTTGTGATATTGGCGGAATGACTTCTCACCCGGCAATTATTAGCCGCGAATTAGGCATCCCAGCGGTTGTTGGGACAGTAAATGCGACGAGCGTGTTGCAAGCTGGCATGTATGTTGTGATTGATGGGGCCACTGGCGAGATTTTTCAAATAAATAAATAAAGTATGGATTACCAATGGGTTGAAGAGCTTTTAAAGTCATTGATAAAAGGCCATCGTTTAATGGATCCGACTGCTTGGGCATCTCCAAATCCGTTTTTACTTGACCCTTTGTTTGAGGATTTGTGGTTAGAAAAAATACAAGAACTAAAACGGGCGGCCACGGAAAAGAAAATTAGTTTTAGAGCTCTGGCCGAAGCCATGCCGGGGCCGGCTTGTGTTCGCAAAGAATTTCGCTGGGCTTTGTGGGGCATGAAACTGTATGATTGGCCAATTGAAAAACGGATTGAAATTATTGAATTTTATAAAAATATTTTAGCCGCCAAAGCTCCGGCGGATATTTTTAATATCCAACAGGCACTTTGGCATTCCGAAGAAGAGATTAATGAAATTGTTAAACAAACAAATTGGCAAAAAGCTACTCCAGAAAGCCGGCGGATAGTAAGTCAGTTGTCGGCCAATTGTCCGCCGTTGGCTTGGGGGCTTTTTACTGATTTCTTTTACCACCGAGCTTACGAGGTTTATGGCTTGTATAAAAATGTAGAAAAATATCAGCCAAAGTTTTTAACGAACAGCTCATTGATAATTCGTCAGTTTGGGCCATTTGCCGCGCCGGAATTGTGGTCGCATACTAAAAAGTATCCGGCATATCAAATCGTTATGAAGACAATTTATAGTGATATTGAAACTGACTTTGATTATATTAATCATTTTACCAGCCCCAATAATTTACCCGAAAGATTGTCCTGGTTTTGCGTGGAGATAGATGGCCAGCCAGTCACTGATTTTGAAAAATTACGGGCGATTAATCAAGAAATAATGAGTTGCGCGGTGGAACAAGACGGCTATCTTAAAAAACTTGATGGCGAGGGTCAGAAGCGACACACCATGATGTCTAAAATGTATTCTTTTAAGGAATTATTTAATAAAGCAGGATTATCTTGGGAACCGAGCCAGCGTTTTTTTGAAAGAATAAAGGATCGTCCGCTTTTAAAAATTAACTTCTCAAAATTTAAAGACGCGAATGACGTTGAATCTTTTTGGCGCGAGCTTTTTGATCCATTTCATCCACTTGCCCGGCCCGAATTATTGGAAGCAAAAAAACAAATATCTAATTTGAACTTCTCTTGCTGTGGATAAATGATTTGACAGCCGTGTCTATTTATGATAGTTTATAGTTGATACTAAACTATCAACCATAAACCATATGCTTACGGAAACAGGTAATAACATTGTTAAATACATTAAAGACCGCCAAGAAGCGACCGCCAAAGAGTTGGTGGATTTTTTGTTGATTAGCCCGCAGGCGGTTTTTAAGCAATTGAAAAAATTGCAAGAAAGGGGACAGATTGCAAAGTTTGGTTCTCCGCCGAGGGTTTTTTATGTTTTGGCTGGCGAGAAACAGGCAGAGGTTAGATTAATAGACCAAGATGTTAGTAAGTATATTAATAATAACTATCTATACATTTCTCCTGATGGTTTGTTTTTGGAAGGTGTTGGTGGTTTTACGGCTTGGTGCGAAGGAAATGGTTTTGAGCCAAATAAGACGGCGAGAGAATATGTCGCGACAAGCAAGAAATACTCGGCTTTTCGTCAGCATGGCCTGATTGACGGACGTGTTAAGCTCAAGCAAACATTTAAAGATGTTTATTTGGACAAACTTTTTTATTTGGATTTTTACAGCATTGAAAGATTTGGCAAGACAAAATTGGGCGCGATGTTGTTGTATGCCAAGCAAAGTCAGGATAAAAAATTGATTCAAAAAATAGGCCAGATGACGCAAGACGCAGTCAAAAAATTAATAAAGAGCGAGAATATTCAAGCGGTTGGATTCATTCCGCCGACAATCGGCCGGCGCGTGCAATTGCAAAAAGAGTTGGAGAAAATTTACGCGATTTCTTTGCCAAAAATTAAAATATTAAAGGCGATAAATCAAATCGCCGTACCGCAAAAGAGCTTGAATAAATTGTCAGACAGAATCACCAACGCTCAAAACACAATTTTTGTTGAAGGTGGACAGACACACAGGACGGTGTTGCTGATTGACGACGCGGTTGGTTCCGGCGCCACTCTAAACGAAACCGCGCGGAAGATTAAAGAGAAGTTAGGCGGAGGGAAGACGAAAGTGATTGGATTGGCGCTGACAGGTAGTTTTAAGGGGTTTGATGTGATTAGTGAGGTTTGAAAACAAAAAATCGCCATTTGTAATGGTGATTTTTTGAACTTCCCCCCTTTGTGTTGAGAGGTAGAGACGCATTGCAATGCGTCTCTACCCCATCAACGGATTTTTTTGCCTCTGAATCGAGGCGAGGAAAGAACGAGGAAAGGACGAGGACTACTTGATGGGGCAGTTGAGGCTGAGAATCAGCAGCGCGCGAATGGCGATGGCGGCCGCCTCTTCTTCGCCACGCACTTCCAGCTCGTTGGTGATGCGGTTGCCGTAGATGGCATCCACGGCTCCAGCCCAGATGTCATGGCCATGCGTGGTGCACCACACGAACATGGTGGCCTCTTCCATTGAGTAGAAGAGGACGCCTCTCTGGACCAGCTCATCATGCATTGCCTGCAGACGAGGCGGAATGTAGCCGTTCAGATCGGGCCTGGCCTGACCTTCGTTGAAGCAGGTGGTGGTTATGCCTATGCCAACGTGGTATGGCAAGTTCAACATATTGGCTGCTTCCACCATCGCGCTGACAACGCGATAGTCCGCGATGGCCGGGTACTGAATCGGCGCCCAGCTTTCACTCGCGCCGTCCAGACGCACCGCGCCAGTGCAGATTGCCGAATCGCCAGGCCTCGCGTGGCTCCAGAGAGTCGAGCAGGAGCCAACCCGAATGATCCGTTTGGCTCCAGAGTAGACCACCTCGGGCAGGACGATTGCAGTTGCCGCGCTTCCCATTGATGTAGTCACGACAGACATGGGAATGCCGAGTGCCTTGCCAGTGAAGGACTTGAGACGCGGTGATCTCCCACAAGCTGTGCTTCATCGAACAGTGTCTTCGCGATCATCTCTGCTCTTTCGGGCGCGCCGACGAGCAGGCAATTTGGGGCAATATCGCCCCTGCGGGTCTGTGTGTGATACGTACGTCCATCAGGCATGATAGGTCTGTTAGCTTCCATTGAAACACCTCTTCGTGTGGCTGAATTGCCATTGGTCAAACTTTACATTGTTTTTTAAAAAAAGTCAATGGTATGTAAAAAGTTTGATGTAATTAGAGGATTAAGAGATGTCTATCTGGCGTGGTGAAGCAAGATTTAAACTCCGGGAGCTGTGGCCAAAGCTCCCGGAGTTTTTTTATGAGATTGCCTGCGCGACTTATTCACAGTCCCATTTTTATCGTCTTTCGTAGAAGTGGTTTATATGGTGTACACGTTTCTATTTTTTATCATTTTTAATAAAGAAATGAAATATCTTGACACAAAAAATAAAATAAAAAACCACCTTCGTGGGTGTTTTGATGTGTTGACCGCCCCGCCTGATCAACACGTTGTTGTGTGTGATCTGGCGGGGGGGCCTCGGTTTGTCATGCCTCGCATGACGTCCTCCTTCACTTTGTCTCGGTCTTCTCGGTGGCCTCGAGAATCTCGAAGATGAGCTGTCCTTCCTTCTTGATGAGACGTACTCGTCCTTGAAGGCCACGAAAGGCCGTGTTGTCCCAGACCGCCACGCCGTCATCCCGAAGGATGAACTCTGTGTCGTGCTCGCAGAACACTCCCGCGAGAGCGAGTCCAAACTGACCCTCAAGGGCGACCCCCCCTTCTTCAATTGAAGAGGGATCGGGCGGTACAAACCGCAGCGCAGGTGGAACTCCGCATCCAGGGAACAGTCCCATTATTTTTTTCATCTCCTCCTCCTTTGTGATAAGTTTATTTATAACATAGAATTTGTTTTTTGTCAATATTAGAGATGAAGTGATATAATGGGTGAAAGAAGGTTTAAACCTAAAAATAATTTTTGCATAATTTCCGCGCAATTTCTGTTTAATTTCTTTTCCTGTAGAAACTACACAGAAATTAACCACAGAAATTTAACGGAAATTTAAAACAAACTATGTTCACCAAAATAAATTCCGCCACTGTCGTTGGGTTGGACTGCGAGGCCGTGATTGTTGAGGTTGATTTGGGCAAGGGGTTTCCGAATTTTCAGGTTGTTGGTTTGCCGGATACCGCGATTCAAGAAGCAAAAGAAAGAATTAAGACCGCGTGGAAAAATAGTTATTTAGAATTTCCCAGTGGCCACCGAATTTTGGTTAATCTCGCTCCGGCGGACGTGCGTAAAGAGGGCTCGGCATATGATTTGCCAATGGCGGTTGGTATGTACACGGCTTTTGAATTGCCGGATGTTGATTTGTCTGACTCATTATTTATTGGCGAGCTGGCGTTAGATGGCACATTGCGAAGCACAAGCGGGATTTTGCCAATCGCGGTTTACGCGCGGGATAAAGGAATAAAAAAAATCTTTGTGCCATCTGTCAACGCGCGCGAGGCAGGACTTATTCCGGGCATTGAAATTTATCCTGTTGAGTCGTTTCGCCAGTTGGTAAATCATGTTGCCGGCAACGAACTCATCACTCAATTACCGCCACAAGATTTGACGCCTTGGTTAGACGAGAATTTGATTGAAATGGATATGGCGCATGTGAAAGGCCAAGAATTTGTAAAACGCGCGCTGGAAATAGCGGCATCTGGGGCGCATAATATTTTGTTGTCGGGCCCGCCCGGGTCTGGGAAAACATTGCTCGCGCGCACGCTTCCCTCAATTTTGCCAAAAATGTCAGTTGAAGAAGCGATTGAAGTGACAAAAATTTATTCTGTTTCCGGATTATTGCCGACAGACAGGCCGTTGATTGCCAATCGGCCGTTTCGCGCGCCCCACCATTCCGCGTCTGGCGTGGCTCTGGTGGGTGGAGGGAAATTTCCAAAGCCCGGCGAGATTTCGCTCGCGCACAGGGGCGTTTTGTTTTTGGATGAATTTCCGGAATTTCCGCGTTCTGTTTTAGAAATGTTGCGACAGCCGTTGGAAGACGGCATTGTTACTGTTTCCCGTGTGCAGGGCACGGTAAGTTTTCCCGCGCGTTTCACTTTGGTCGCCAGTCAAAACCCATGTCCGTGCGGATATTCATCAGATCCTGATAGGCGTTGCATTTGCACGCCAATGCAGGTGGCGAACTATAAAAAGAAAGTTAGTGGGCCATTGTTAGACCGCATTGATTTGCACGTGGAAGTCCCGCGCGTGAAATTTGAAAAATTGTCGCAAGATGAGTTGGCCGAGTCGTCCGCGAAAATTCGCGAGCGGGTTGAAATGGCGCGCGAAAGGCAGAGAGCGCGGTTAAAAAATTCGCCGTATCAGGCGAATAGCGAAATGAGGAATAAAGATATTAAAGAGTTTTGTAAACTTAATGACACTTCAATTGATTTGCTCCGGCAGGCAGTAACTCAAATGCATTTATCCGCGCGGGGCTATCATCGGATTTTGAAATTGTCTCGCACAATCGCGGATTTGGGTGGGTGTGATGATATTGATACAGCGCATGTGGCGGAGGCGTTGCAGTACCGAGCTAAAGCTGAGTAAAAGAAGCGCCTTGCCCTGAACCCGAAACGCCGGAGGCGGTGAGTGGTTTAGGGTTGCAGTATAGAGCGAGGGCGGAATGATTTTAGCCCCGGAGGGGCGTCTGATAGTAGCCAGGGCTTTTAAGCCCTGGGAAAGATTCATATTTAAATCACAGTCCCGGAGGGACGACTGAAATATGCCCAGCACCTATTCCAATCTATTATTTCATGTTGTTTTTAGCACAAAAGAGAGGGTGCGGCTTTTAAACAAAGACGTGCGAGACCGTCTCTATCCATACATATCTGGCATTGCTAACAAAAATAATTTTAAAACATTGATTGTCGGTGGCACAAATGATCATATTCGTGTTTTATTATCATTAAAACCAGAAATCTCTGTTTCCAAGGCAGTACAATTGATTAAGGGTGGGTCATCCAAATGGCTACATGATAATTTTCCGGATTTAAATATATTTTCTTGGCAAGAAGGTTACGGCGCGTTTACAGTCAGTATTTCTCAAATTGATGTTGTAAAAAATTACATTGCCAACCAAGAAGAGCATCACAAAAAAATGAGTTTTGAAGAGGAATATTTGGAATTATTAAAAAGAAACAACATTGATTTTAATCCAAAATATCTGTTTTGACGATTATTGAACGATCATCCGTCCCTCCGGGACTAAACAATTTGTTGATCCGTTTCCAGGGGCTAAAGCCCCTGGCTACTATCAGTCGCCCCTTTGGGGCTCAAAGTGAGAGGACAATTTGAACGTCTGTACTTAACTGGACTTTTTAATTTCATTTAAAAAAACAAAAAAACATCCTTTTCGGATGTGAGTCGTCCCGGGCAGGAGGAATCAGCAACACTCCGCTTGCGCGGATTGTCACATTTTCCTCCTGCCTGGGTTCCGGGCGTTGCGTCTGATGAACAGAGCCGCTTGGGCTAGTTCTTGGACGCCACGTCGACCGCACCACCACCGATGCGGCGCGTCATGACGAAACCTCCTTTACGGAGCGCTCTTTTGCGCAGAGAGCAAACGCCTTCTAACCAACGCATTGGAGTAAATTAATACTATCAAAAATATTTTTTTTTGCAAGCTTTTATGTGTGGATAAAATATAGGATTCGCTCTGTGGATAACCGTATTGACATTGTATTTACAATGTAATATACTGTATTTGTAATAAATTAAGCATAAAATATGAGTAATACAGTCCAATTGCGAGTTGATAGCAAAACCAAACGAGCGGTAGCAGGTATCTTTCGTTCTTTGGGTTTGGATTTAAGCACCGGAGTTAAAATATATTTTCAGCAGGTTTTGAATCATAAAGGTATACCATTTCCGCTTATTACTGAAAATGGATATACCGCCGAAGAAGAGAAGCGGTTATTGCGTGAATCATTTGATACTAAAAAATTGTATGAAGCAGGAAAGAGGCGCGGGCACAGGTCAGTGAAAAGGATGTTCGCGGAAATAGCCCACGCTTAATTCTATGCAATACGAGTTGCGCTATTCTAATCAATTCAAAAAACAATACAAAAAACTGCTTCGTTCAGGCAGAAAAAACATTATAGACGAATTGGAAGAGACGGTTGGTTTGTTAGCAAAAAAAATCGTTTTGCCCGTAAAATATAGAAACCACAAGCTTACTGGAAATCTGCGTGGTTTTTGTGAATGCCATGTAGCGCCGGATTTATTATTGATTTATAGAATTTGTGAGGATGTGTTGGTGTTGGTGTTGGAATTGGTGGCGATGGGGAGCCACGGAGTGTTGTTTGGTTGACTATTTAAAAAAAAACACCTATTCTATGGTGCTGTGGAACTTCTTTGGGGGCAGTGAGAACAGGCAATGCTGTTTCACCGCCCCCAGGAATTACGATCGCAACGGTCTGAAACCGTTGGAGTTTGAAATGTGCGTGTGGACGGTCCGGCTACTTGCCGGTTTCGCAGGTGACGGTGACCTTAATCGTGTCTTCGTTGATCCGTTCGAAGACCGCCTTCAGTGTTTCTGCCTCCACTTGCAGAGCTGTCAGAAGCATGTTGAGCTCTGTCTGCATGAGACTCTCCTCAACCCCCCCTGTTTCCTTTTCAGAGGTTTCGATGTCTTTGCTGTAGACGATCAGGATCTGTGTGGAGACACCGCCGGCCCTGACGAAGTTTACTGCCTTGATCGCAACCTCGTTGAGTCCTCCTCCGCTGTTGGAGAAGTAGCTAGCCTCGAGAGCCAGCGGTTTGAGTTGTTGCAACAGCGCATTCAAGATTTCCATGGATCATCCCCCTTTAAAGGTGTGTGGTACAGTGAACACCGTGTCCAAAGTACACCCAATAATATCATAGGATCACGGTGTTTGTCAATTGGTGATGGATATTGGTGATGGATATATTTAAAAACGGCTCTGTGGCCGTTTTGTGTTTTATTTTACTTCCGGACAATGATCCCAAATAAACTTGAACCAAGTGCGGTAGCAATCGGCGAGTTCTTTGTTTACAATAACTACTAAAGTTATGCTGTCGTCAATATTTTTGAGGGATAGTCCGGAAAAAGTTACTACCCTGTCTCCAAAAATATCAATCGCTCCCACGGTGGAATATTTTTGTGGCAAAAATTTATATGGCTTCCCGACATTTTTTAAAATATCTGGAGCCATTTTTTTTATTTCGGCGTCAAAGATGTGATGATATTTGATTTTCTTCTTTTCGGCCTCCTTTAGAAATCTTCTAATGAATGTTTGTAAATTTTTATCAAACCAGCCACCCTTGGCTCCAATAAAATAAACATCTTCACCAACTTTTAAAATATCCCGTAAATAATTTTTGAAGCCTTCCACGCCTTTGTAAATGTAAACCGCCTCTTTTGCGGCATGTTTTTTGAATTGGATCAAAATCGCCGGCAGGATGCTTTTTAGTTTGCTGTCTTTTTCCCAGATCAGGTCATTAAGTTTGTTTGGTT
>Ga0208373_1003342_pt1 | contig 15906 bp, 9 predicted proteins | sample RifOxyC2_FD_184036 | JGI IMG/M metagenome (GOLD analysis project Ga0208373, IMG submission 184036) | Soil microbial communities from Rifle, Colorado - Rifle Oxygen_injection C2 (SPAdes) | ecosystem: Environmental > Terrestrial > Deep subsurface > Rock core/Sediment | place: Rifle, Colorado...
ATAAAACAATGCAATATCCGAATATTTAGTCCCCTTACCGGCAAGCCCCTTTATCAATTTTGCGATCTCGTCTGCTTCGCCGTGTTCATCTTCGCAAGAAATTACCTTGATCTTCTCGCCCAAAATGTTTTCCGTCCAGAGATTCTTTTGTTTTCGATATTTGTTCTGCTGAATCACGCTGGAGGCTGCATGAAGGATGTGTTTCGTAGAGCGGTAATTTTGTTCTAACAGCACCACCCTCGCATCGGGATAGTCCTTCTCAAAATCCATAATATTTCTGATATCTGCCCCGCGCCAGCCATAAATCGACTGATCAGGGTCTCCCGTTACACAAATGTTTCTATATTTATCTGCCAGAAGTCGCGTAATGGTATACTGGGTATAATTGGTATCCTGATATTCATCAACAAGGATAAACCTGAATTTATCCTGATACATCTCAAGAATATCAGGATGTTTCTTAAAGAGTTCTACAGTCTTAATCAAAAGATCGTCAAAATCCAAGGCATTATTTGCCTTAAGAAGGGACTCGTATTTTGCATAAATTTGGGCAACGGTACGATTGTAATAACCAGAAGCTGTCGAGGCGAAGGTTTCTGGTCCGATAAGTTTATTTTTTGCATTACTAATGGAACTTACGATGGTACGGGGTTTCCATTGTGCGGTATCCAGTTCAAGCTCGGCCATAATAGATTTCACCCGGTTTAGCTGGTCGATCGTATCGTAGATGCTAAAATCCCGTGAATACCCCAATCTATCGATGTTACTTCTCAGAATTCGGGAACACATCTTGTGGAAGGTGGAAACCCAAAGCCCTTTATGTGATGAAAACTGTTTTACACGGCCAAGCATCTCATCGGCTGCCTTGTTGGTAAAGGTAATGGCCAAAATGTTGTAAGGATTTACACCCTGAGACATCAAATAACCGATGCGGCGGGTAATCACGCGGGTTTTCCCACTACCAGCCCCCGCCACCACCAAAAGAGGTCCCTCGATGTGTGCAATAGCCTCTCGCTGCTTGTCTGTAACATCAATTAATAGTGACATATATCTTGAATATTTTACCACAGAAAGACACGGAATATCACTGAAATAGTCGGAAATTTGGGTAGTTACAGGCTTCCGCCTGGAGAGTTTGAGGCTAAAGGTTACGACTACCAGTGTAATTCCGTGAAAATCCGTGGTGAACTATTTCCTCATTTTTTTGCAATAAGGCTTGCAATAGCCTTTTTATTATTCAAAACAAGTTCTCGGTAATAAATAATTTTAAGGTCTTTGAATAAGTCTAAAAGTTCATTGGGTTTTAGTAAGTAATCCTTATTTTTTGGGCCTTCAAACCCTCGTTCCCGGTTCTCAATAGTGTATGTCTCATAGATAATCATTCCGCCAGGTTTTAGCGCCTCTTTCATTTGAGGAACAAGGCCGCGCTGAAGATAATAAAAACATGCAATCACATCATAAGTATCTTTAGGTAATTTGTAAGTCTCCAAATCAGCAACAAAGGCATGTATCTTTACATTATTCTCTTTTGCCAGATCCAGTGCCTTTTTGACAGCAATTTCAGAAATATCACAGCCATCTACATTAAACCCATTTTTTGCCAGGAATACGGCATTGCGCCCCTCTCCCATTGCAACATCCAGCGCCTTTCCTCGGGGCAGGAGATCAATATGCTCCCTTAAAAATCCGACTGGTTCTTTTCCAAAGATATAAGCCTCCGTTTCGTATTTCCTGTCCCAAAACATCTTGTCCTGTTCACCTGCAAACAACGAGGACAAAACATGGCTTTGTAGAATGCAAGCAATTATTATACACGAAAAATTAATAGAATCAGGAATATATTTTTTACAATTGCGCATGCGATGTCGTTATTATTTTTTATAGTTAAGCTTCTCAATGCCTTAGGAATGGTTTCCATAATTTAATCGTATAGGATTTCATTTTATTTATGCGTATTACAGGGTGGCATAAAATCCCCCTTAAAAAAGGGGGTTAGGGGGTTGTAATTCTCATTCCATAGAAAAAACACAGCCCCCTGTTCCCCCCTTTATTAAGGGGGACTGTCTTGAGAATTTTTCCTGTACAGGGCCTTTGCTCCGATATCTCTTCTATAGTGCGCCCCATTAAACGATACCTTTTGAATTGCCTCATAAACATTCTTTTGCGCTTCCTGTAAATCTTTCCCCACTGTTGTAACGCCCAAAACACGCCCCCCGTTGGTTACAACCTTCCCATCTTTAAGAGAAGTCCCCGCATGAAAAACCTGGACATTGTCTAAACCCTTCAGCGCTTCAAGCCCTGAAATTGGCAATCCCTTTTCATAGTCATCGGGATAACCGTTAGAGGCCATGACAACACAAATAGAGGCACAATCATGCCACTCAATTTCCACATCCTCTAAATTGGTTTTTGCAGTTGTCAAAAGGAGGGGTACCAAATCACTCTTCATCCTCATGAGAATGACTTGCGTTTCCGGATCACCAAATCTGACATTAAACTCAAGCACTTTCGGGCCATTACTTGTGATCATTAATCCAGCATAAATGACACCTCTATAAGGCCGATTCTCCTTTTTCATGGCATGGACAATGGGAACAAGGATATTTTCTTCTATCGAAAATTGCATATCCTCTGTAATTAGAGGTACCGGCGAGTATGCCCCCATACCACCAGTATTGGGACCCTTGTCGCCATCGTAAACTGCCTTGTGGTCTTGTGCAGATGCGAGCGGAACGATCTTCTTCCCGTCTGTAATTGCAAGAATCGAGACTTCTTCTCCCGAAAGAAACTCTTCAATGACGATCTTATTTCCCGCATATCCGAAGATTTTTTCTTTCATAATATCATCTATGTGTTTATCGGCATCTTCCAACGTCTTACATACAAACACACCTTTACCCTTAGCCAACCCATCGGCCTTAATAACCAAAGGAAAATCACACGTTGCAATGTGTTTTTTAGCCTGTTTCAAATCATCAAAGGTTTTAAAGTCAGCCGTGGGAATGCCGTGTTTTCTCATAAGGGTCTTTGCAAACACCTTGCTTCCCTCGATGATCGATGCCCTTTTGCTAGGGCCAAATATATGCAGATGCCCATCCCTGAACCTATCGACGATACCGGCTGTCAGTGCATCTTCAGGACCAACAACAGTTAAATCGATTTTTTGCTTCAGTGCAAAATTATAAAGACCGTCTATATTTTCCGCCTCGATATTCACGCATTCTGCAACCTCCGCAATTCCCGGATTTCCCGGCGCACAGAATATCTTCTTTACCATTGGCGATTGTGCAATCTTCCAAGCAAGTGCGTGTTCTCTCCCTCCACTTCCAACAATCAATATTTTCATCTGGTTTTACACCTTAATTGTTCAAGGCATCGAAACTGGACATATTTATTGGTTAATATCTTTCAATTTTACCGTTTGAGTTATTGTACCAGAACACGTGAGGGAAAAGGAACGTTTTTTTATCCTTGACACTTAATTAAGGACTGCTATACTGATTTAACAATATTTGTATGCAAACAAATGCAAACAGGTATGTATCCACATAATAACGCGGGGTAGAGCAGTCTGGTAGCTCGTCGGGCTCATAACCCGGAGGCCGTGGGTTCAAATCCCACCCCCGCTACCAATTTATTGCTAATGGCTAGCGACGCGAAGCCTCAGACCAACAAAATACACATGAAAGATCGGGGAAGGCTTTCGCCTCCCCTCCCTCCGAACCGTACAGGCGGGTCTCCCGCTTACGGCTCTCCAGTCAGTGGTTACCCCTTCGGGATTGACAGACTAATGCATGGGCTGCGGTTAATGTGAACAACCCAAGGTTAGCAAGGTACGCATTTGGCCGTCTCTGATGGCCTGCGCCCCGGCATCTTCCTTTACCTCCCCGACTCTTTCTCAGGATGCTCCTCAGTCTCATTCGTATCCAACTGTCTATTCTTGGAAATGTCGTTTTGTGGCTGTGTTTAAAGTATTCATACCAGCCCCTGAGGCGCTTTTGTTGAGTTCTCCTATCATACATTTCATGCCCTCTCCTGATGTCTGCGTCTACTGCCCATGTGTATCCATTCTTCAAGAGTTTTTCTCCTTGCTTCAGCACATCTTTACATCCTCGGTCTGGCCGAAATCTGTAACTCTGTTCCGCAAACGTCCTCTCAAATATCGGGTGGTTGTTATTCGTCCACAGTTCTGGAATCCAATGAAGTAAAAATTCTAAAAACGTTTTTCATGGGATACGATTGCTGAGGAATATATCAAATTGTTCAAAATGAGTTTGGGAAACGATTACTTTGTCGAATAATGCCGTATAAAGCGTTGGACTAATGGCACTCCCTGTGTTTTTGGGATGATTTTAAAAGGTCTCTTTGTTATACTTTTGTTAAAATATTTGAAAGAAATTAAATAACCACAGTTTCTTTTACAATACCGAGAAAAGGATTCAGCCTGTGCACCTAATACTACTCTTTACAATTACTTTCATTACATACGCCAATTCACTTCAAAACGGCTTCGTTTATGACGATGTCTTTACCATAACCGATAATTATTTCATCAGGGATTTCCGGAATCTTTCAGCCTTATTTACCAACGACTATTACAAATATTCAGGTGAAGTAACCTATCGCCCTGTCGTTACCCTTTCCTATTTTATCGATTATTTGATATGGCATCTCAACCCTGTTGGATATCATCTGACCAATATCCTACTCCATGCAGTTAACGCAATACTTGTTTACTTCCTCCTATATGCCATTACTAAGCATCGTATCTTAGCGTTTTTGACAGCCATCCTTTTTGCGTTACACCCCATATTAACAGAGGCTGTAAATGGAATCAGTTACCGGGAAGACCTGCTGACTACTGTTTTTTTCCTTGGTTCTATCTTACTCTTTATTCAATCCGTAATCGTTCGACTGAGTGCTCACGACAAAGTCCGCAATCCGCAATCTAAAATCAATGATTATTTATACCCACTTTCCCTGTTTTCATATCTTCTAGCCCTATGTTCCAAGGAAATGGCTATTACTCTGCCTTTTATTATTTTTCTTTTAGATTGGGTGTTTGAGGATATGCAGAGGGTAAAGAAAAATATTTTGAAATATTATTCAGGATTCGTACTTATCAGCGGTTTTTATCTGTTTTTGAGGTTTGTGTGGTTTCATAACCCGGTAGAAAAACAGTTAACATACCCAAACAACAGTTTTCTGATAAGCCTGCTAACCATGCCAAAGGTTCTTGCGTCGTACATAAAACTATTGTTCTTCCCCACCAGTTTTAATGCAGATTATATCATACCTCACACAACAACTCCGTTCGCTACAAGTTTTATCTGGGGCATCGTTTTTTTGAGCGTAATCGGGATTATTACTTACAGATTTTATAATCGCTCAAAGCGTCTATTTTTCTTTATGCTCTGGTTTTTCATTACCCTGACTCCAACCATGAATATTATCCCCATAGCCAACATTATGGCTGAAAGGTATCTCTATCTTCCCTCGGTTGGATTTTGTGCGATACTGGCATACATTACAATAGGAATCTGGAGGTATGCTTGCACATTTATTTCATGGGAAGGTGGGAAGGTGGGAAGATGGGAAGGTGGGAATCTAAACGTCTCAACTCCTCGTTTCAATCAACTGCTTCTTGTTTTTGTAACATGTTTGATATTAATTCCTGCTGTGCCGTATTCAGTGTTTACTATTAAGAGAAATAAAATTTGGAAAGACCCGTTTATTTTTTGGTCAAAAACCATAGAAGATTCACCCAATAGTTCCAGGGCACATAACAATCTGGGTATGATTTACCTTCAAAAAGATAGAACCGATTCAGCAATTCGCGAATTTCAAGCGTCGATAGCCATAGAATCTGACCCTGAATATCATCATAATTTAGGGATGGCTTATCAGAAAAAAGGCATGAAAGAAGAGGCATTACAAGAATACCATCGTGTTCTGGCAGTAAACCCTAACTCCGCCCTTACCCACAATAATATGGGAAATATCCTAATAGACAAGGGACGTTTCGATGAAGGAATTTTAAAATTCAAAGAGGCCCTTCGGCTAAAACCAAATTATTATGATGCCCATTACAACCTGGGACTTGCCTATTTTAAGAAAGGATTTTTAGACGCCTCGATAGACGAATTTAAACTGGCCATCCATTACGAACCAGATCATGCCGAAGCGCACAGCTGCCTGGGCACAGCTTACGCCAATAAAGGACTATTCAATAAGGCAATCCTGGAAATTGAAGAGGCCATTCGGCTAAAACCAAATTATCCTAATGCTTACAAAAATCTTGGAATAATCTATCTAAACTACAAAAAAGATGTTCAAAAGGCCGTGTACTGCTTCAATGAGTTTTTGAGGCTGGATCCAAAAAATAGTGAAGCGGGCATGATTAAAAGAACTATTGAAAAACTTCAGTCACCGCACTAAATATGATACTTTTTCTGTGTCTTTTGTAATCGTATATTGATTTCTTTCTCTCTCTGCTCAAATCCTTTTTTCCCAAGCATTGCAAAGGCATTTATCTTCCCTACCTCGACACCGGGCTGGTCAAAGGCATTGACGTTATAAAACTTGCCAGCAAAGGCCGTTTGTAACTCGTAGAGACAGAACAACTGCCCCAGGTTAAATGCAGAAAGTTCATCTAAAGAAAGGGTGCAATTGGGACGTCTTTCCTCCGCCAGGGCGAGCCGTGTCCCTTCGAACTCTGCATTGAACAAATCATTCAATGAATGTCCTTTTAGGTATATCAGCTCATTTTCAATAGTATTTTCATTTGCAATAGGGACATTTTTATTAAATCGTTTAATAACCCAGAAGGTTATGACCTTATCATAAGGCCCTTCCATATAAAGCTGAAGCTGTGAATGTTGATCCACAACACCGATGGCCTTTATCGGCGTTGAACCTGTATGGACAATTTCCTTGTTTAATGAAAATCTCTTCCCCAAACTTTCCGCCCAGAGCTGGCAGAACCAATCAGACACACCACTGAGTGCATTGGAATACGGCATCGTGACGAATATGTTCTTTCCCTTTTTTCTATGGCTCAAAAAAGAGAGCACAGCGCCCATCAGAGCAGGATTTTCCCAGAGATTATCAGACTGGCACGCCGCGTCCATATGCGCCGCTCCGGCTAATAATTCACTTATATCGACTCCACCCATTGCGGCGGAGAACAATCCGACAGGGGTAAGCACAGAGTATCTTCCTCCTACACCTGCCGGAATTGTAAACGATTTGAAACCTTCGTGTTTTGTGATGGCTCTTAAAGTGCCCTTTTTTTCATCCGTGGTAGTGATAACATGCTCTCTGTAGTTATTGCCAAGTTTATTCTGTAATAGTTTGGTAATAATCAGGAACTGGGACATGGTTTCAACTGTAGTGCCGGACTTGGTAATAAAATTGAACAGGGTTTCTCCTGGTGTAACAATGTCCAAGAGTCCGCTGAATCTATCAGGGTCAATGTTGTCGAGAACAAAGATGCGAGGGATATTGTTCCTTTCCACATCAGTAAGGAGGTTATGAAAAGGATGATTCATGGCTGTATGAATAGCTATGTTGCCTAACGCAGAACCTCCAATACCAACAACCACAAGGTTTCTAAATTTCCCTTTGATGGATGTTACCGTTTTAAGAACCTCCTCAACGGTTTTTTTATTATACGGTAAATCAAGGAATTGTAACTTGCCCGCAGAACGCTCTTCTTTCATGTTTTTAACATACGCACTGGCAACCGGCTTAATGTCTTTGAGATCATGATCGGTAATCCCATGTTCTGAACCAATCATCTCAGCCATCATATTATTAAAATCAAAGTGTATTGATTGCTTACCTTCCACTTATATCCTCGTTTGTTAAATTAAGTCGCCTTCGGTAGCTACTACAAATAATCCCTCACTTGATTGGAGGAACCGAGGGAGGGTGATCAATCTTTTTCCTTCACCCCCATCTGCCCTCCCCCATCGTTCGGCTGAGCTCACGACGAAGTCAAGAGGGAGGAACTAATTGTTTGAAATTCATCAGCCCATATATAGCAACAGCTACAGGCTCAAATTACCGTTAAACTGCAAATGTTTATCTATCTTATTTCTTAACTCCTCTTCATCCAGTGCAAAGCAGGGGTTAATCTCGATTAAACCAATGACATTCCCGTGATTATCCATAGGAATAGAAATACCCGCATTACGCAGCCATCGACCGAATAAATTAACCATGTCCTGTCTTGCGGTAGCAGGAGAGTTCTCCCCATCCATATTTTTTATCGGCGAAAATTCATCTTCGCGAAGCACTTCCATTATCACATCCTTCTCAACATATTTCATCACATCGAAGATAAAACTCTCAAATTTAATGGCATTGTTTGTCTCAGGATTGATCGTGTCACCTTTTTCGTCAATATAAGGCTCCTTTTTCAAGGCGGCGTGGAAAGGAAGGGCGTCTCCTCGGTGATATATTTTTTCAAGAAAATTAATATTAATCATGTGCACCGCGATGTTCCCTGCATCATATTTTAAAGTACCATCCCCGTTCCTTGCATACATATCCTCTCGGCTCAGTTCACTATATTCGATCACCTGTAAATGCCCATTGCTATGCACTACAATGCCGACCTTTTCCTCAGGGTGGCGCTTTTTAACGATTTTTAGTGATATTTCTGCTTCATTCTTCAAATGATGACCAATAAAAACCGGATCAGCAATCTTTATTAATGCATTATCCACCTGACAATAAAAAATGTTTTTAATACCACCTGCTTCCATATTTTTAAGAACGCCTTTCTCCTTGAGGGCAAGGATCATACCCCCGTGACCGTTTGGACTCATTACGATATTCGATTTAGAATTCATCAGTAATTTCCCGTTAAGGTCAACAGCAGGAAGCATACCCTGTGTGAAAAAACATACGCGCTTTGGATCTAATCCAAAGAATCGGTGTGACTGAAAAAAATCTTGCGTCACACGGTCGTTCGTTTCGCTCGTCATAATATACCAGGGAATGCACGTGTGATATTTTTGCTGAACTGCGCGTATTTTTTCCGCATGGAGTTGAAAGACACTCTTGCCGCTAATTGGTGCAATAGGAAGAGCCCCTTTTGGTCCATTGCTTCCCAGCCTTGTTCCATGCCCCCCGGCAACCGTAAGGACAGCAATCTCACTCCTTCGTAAAGATGCTTCTCCGATTTGTCCTACCCTTTGTGCAAGCTCCAGTTCAGAAGCATTTTTAGGAACGGTTATACGGTGAGGCGGAACTAAGTCTCCCTGAAGGGTATTTTTGGTTTTATGGAGATTGTCATTGAAAAGTTTATGTACAAATTGAATGTCAATAGTGGCTGTCTGTTTTAATAGGTGCTTCTTTCCGGAAGGGGTTATTTCATCCCACCACCTGAAAATATGGGACTGCCCCAATTCAAAAGCGTCTTTAATACACCTTTTATAGTTTGGATACTCTTTTTCCAGTGTTTCTCTATTTATCATGAAGAATAAAATTATTAATCTGTGTATATCTGCAAAAAATCAGCGTCCTGTTTACTTTAATAATGGTGAATTATATGCCAACTTCTCCTATACGGCAAGGATTTTTACATCATGTTTACTTTAACCCTTTTAGAAATTTAAACTTGAAATAAATCTGTAATAACAGTAACCTTAATACTTATTTATAACCAAAAAGGAAATTGAATGAAAAAATTTTTAATTATTATCTCTATCATCATTTGTTTCCTCATAGGAATAGGCATATCCGGGTACATTTTTATCAAAAGGACGACTTCGGATGAGGCAATAAAGAGTCGTTTATTAAGCGCATTAAAAGATTTTGGAGAAACAAAAATTGAACGTGCACACATGGATTTTTTGGAAGGGATTATCATTGATAACCTCTCTTTTGCAGGCACCTCCGAAGATGTACTGGGCAAGTCTCTTAAAATCCCCAGAATCGTTATAAAACATTCCCCGCAGAGCCTTCTCAAAGGACAGCTCAATATCAACAATGCGGTCGTTATTGCCCCTGAATTGACCATCGAAAAGCCTACGGATATTTGGTCACTCCTGGATGCATTCAAGGCGAACTTTGACAAGATTGAGATGCCAGCCTACATGGATATATTAAATCAGGGCGTCGAGATCCGGGATTTAAAGATTCATATCAAGGAAGATCCACAAACAAACAGTCCAGAAATTAAGTTGTCGGGTGTCGATATCACATTCCTTCCTTATGCGGGTTCTTTTAAAGATATTATCATCAAAGGAAACATAGATGATGAATTCCTTGGGAATTATTCTTTTACTATGAACCTGCATCCTAATGTTCCCAGTTTAGAAATTGAGGCAAACGCAAAGAATATTATGCTAAACAAGGAATTTTTGACACGATTTCCATACGTTGGCAAGATGTTATGGGATGATTATAAACCCACAGGAAAGATCAATGTGTCTTGCAGGGCAAGTTTTAATAATCAAAACAAGCAAAAGAAAATGGATTACGTCATCAACATCAATCTTAATGGTTTAGAAGCCATGTATGAAAATTGGCCATTTCTCATTTACAATTTGAATGGCGACGCAGAATTGAACACCGAGAAATTGTATCTCAAGGGAATTGTGGGTTATGTCAAAAGTGGAAACTGTACTTCCCAGGCCGAATTTAAGGGAGAATTCGACCTCTATGGCACCAAAAAAACCTTTGTGATGACAATTCCAAATCTGCTTGTAAACCAGGAATTATTAAGAAACATTCCCGCTTTCGGTGAACAGATATGGGCAAAGATTCGGCCTACTGGTCTGGTAGACCTAACCTACCAGTATAATGAAGGGGAAAAACAGGAAAGCAGTTACTTCCTGGCGGTAAATTGCAAGGACTTAGAAATCAACCCGATGGATTTCCCTCTTCCTATATCTCATGTAAACGGGCACGTCAAGCTGGGCAACAATATCATTTTATTTACGGATACGGGTGGCTTTATCCAATGCGGCGGCCAGTCCATTTTTACTGAATTGAATGGCGTCTATGATATAAAGAATGACCGAAAGATATTTAACCTCCACATACCGAATCTGTCCATCACAGAATCCCTGTTGAAAGATCTACCTACCAAGGGAATAGGCGAAAAGTTGTGGACAAATCTGAAACCCACAGGCAAGGTAGACATCATTGCCAATTTCCAGGGTTTTAAGGAAGAAAAGGACAACAATTATTCAATAGAGATCAACCTCAAGGACTGTGAAATGAGTGACAGAAAATACAATATTTTTTTCACTGGGATCGGTGGAAGACTGGAAATTAATAAAAGTCGTTTTTTAAGCAAACACATCGATGCCAAATGTTGCGGCGGGCATGTGGAAGGAACCTTATCCGTCAATATAGATACCGATCCCTATCAATACGAGGGCGAGTTGAATTTCTCAAGAATCATACTGGAAGAACTTGCCCAGAAAGTTGCGAAAACAGAAAAACAGTGGTCAGGGCTTCTTTATGGCAGGATTAAGTATCGGGGAATCGGTACCGATCCAAAAAATTTCTCTGCAGAAGGGCAGTTCAATGTAAATGAAGGATTTCTTTCAGACGTCCCTATCATCTTTACCGTCTTTAACTTTCTTAACCTGAGCTTACCAAAAAAAGAAAGCTTTCACAGCGCCCAGGCAAAGTTTATCGTCAAAGACGGTGTTATCCACATCGATGAAGGAAAAGTTTATAGCGACTCAATAGAACTCAACGGACGGGGAGACATCGACCTTAGTGGAAACCTACACATAAATATTGTCGCAGGGTTCAGCAGGGACTTTTTTTCTCAAATTCCTATTGTGGGAAAGCTGTATGACCTTGTTGTGGGAGGGGTGAGGAAGCAACTGACTATGGTAGAAATAGGGGGAACGTTTTTAAAGCCAGAAACTCATCCCGTACCGTTTAAACCATTCACCAAGTCGATTAAAAACATGTTCGATTTGTTACCAAAGGACGAGCACGAAACTACCACGACAAACACTCTGGAAAAGGAGGAACCGGGAGAAAAATAACCTCTGTTTATAACAGTTTAGTTTTTTGAAAACATCAATAGTTGAAAATGCCTCTGTGACGATATGCAGCGGCAATTCATGAATTACTGCTACATTGCATAATAACCATATCATTGCACATTATTACAGGAATTTTTCAAAAAACTAAACAGTTATCTCTTTTTTAATTTATGCTGGAATATTTTTTCTCGCCTAAGACAGTTGCTGTAGTCGGCGCCTCTCGCGAAGAGGGTAAGGTAGGGCACGACTTATTCAAAAATCTTGTCAGGTACGGATACAAAGGCAAGATATATCCGGTAAATCCTCATACAGATAATATCCTTGGAATTAAAACATATACTGCTCTTAAGGAAATCCCAGATAAGATTGATCTGGCTGTAATTGTTGTGCCTGCTCCATACGTGGGAAAGACCATTGACGAGTGTATTGAGAAAGGAATCGATTCAGTCATTGTCATCAGCGCCGGCTTCAAAGAGAGCGGCATTGACGGAGCTGCCAGGGAACGAGAGTTATACCAGAAGATCAAACAGCATTCTATACGCATGCTGGGGCCAAACTGTCTGGGACTGATAGACACACAGTCGGCCCTAAACGCCTCTTTTGCAGCCGACATGCCCGCACATGGGAATATAGCGTTCTTTTCACAATCCGGGGCGCTTTGCACTTCGATTCTGGATTGGGCGGTGAATGAATGCATCGGATTCTCTAAATTTATCAGCATGGGAAACAAGACAGATATCGATGAAGTAGACCTTATAAAAGCCATAGAAAACGATGCCCAAACAAAGGTTGTTCTCATCTATTTAGAAGGGGTAAAAAACGGCGCTGAATTTATCAATGCTGCCAAAAAAATAACTAAAATAAAACCGATGATTGTCGTAAAATCCGGGGGCACCACGGCAGGTGCGAAGGCTGCATCATCACATACCGGAACGCTAGCCGGCTCTGAAAACGCATTTGATGCGGCATTCAAACAATCAGGAATTCTCCGTGCAAAAACGATCGAGGAACTTTTCGACTACGCCAGGATATTCAGTTTTCAACAGCTGCCCAAAGGGCCACACATAGCATTGATAACAAATGCTGGGGGGCCCGGGATTGTTGCGGCTGATACGGTAGAGCGGTCGAAATTGAAAATGGCATCGTTTTCCAAAGACACTATTGATACCCTTCGTTCTTTTTTACCGGATATGGCAAACGTTTACAACCCTGTTGATGTGCTGGGAGACGCCAAAACAGATCGGTATAAATTCGTTATCGAAAAGGTTGTGGAAGATCCCAATGTGGATACAGTTCTTATTATTTTGACTCCCCAGGCAATGACTGAGATAGAAAAAACCGCAGAGGTAATCACTGAGATTTCAAATCGCACTGACAAACCTATTGTAACCTCCTTTATGGGTGGTAAACGGATTGAAAACAGTTTAAAGATTATGTGCCAAAGAAAAGTGCCAAATTATTCCTTTCCTGAACGCGCAGTGTCTGCCATTGAGGCAATGTATAAATATACCTTGTGGCAAAAACGACCAGCGCCAAAAGCAAAAATATTTGACGTCCAGAAAGAAAACGTGGTTTCTTTCCTTGCGAAGATGAAACAAACAGGCCGTCAACACCTTAACGAAGAGGAAGCCAGACAGGTTATCTCCGCCTATGGTTTCAGGATTCCCAAAAGCATCCTTGCTGCTTCAGAGCCAGAGGCGGTGAAGGTGGCAGCGGAGATTGGATACCCTGTTGTCATGAAAATTTCTTCGCCGGATATCCTCCACAAATCCGATTTTGGAGGAGTAAGGATTGGGATAAAAAATGAGATAGAGGTACGAATGTGTTTTTGCGATATAACACAAAAGGCACGCCGCCTTATGCCCGACGCAGAAATTAAGGGGGTTTTAGTGCAACAAATGATTACCGGGGGCAAGGAAGTTATTCTGGGAATGTCGCGAGATCCACAGTTTGGTCCCTTATTGATGTTCGGTCTTGGTGGAATCTATATTGAAATACTAAAAGATGTCTCGTTCCGAATAGCGCCAATTGGATTGAATGAAGCCGAAGAGATGATTCAGGAAATTCGTTCATTCCCGCTTTTAAAAGGCGCACGTGGTGAAAGACCCGTGGACATAAATGCCGTTGTCGATAATATTTTAAGGCTTTCCCAGCTCGTGACAGATTTCCCGGAGATTATCGAAATGGATATAAATCCATTGCTCGTATTCCCCGAAGGCGGTGGTACAATGGCATTAGACGCACGCATAACGATATCGCAAGCATAGCATATTCTCAAGCAAAAACTGACAAGAGGAGAAAAGCAGATAACTCCATCGGTGTATTGAAATCCTAAATCCAAATATCGAAACCCAAGATAAATTTGAATGGCAGATTATTTAGAGTTTCGAGTTTCGAATTTTGGATTTTGGATTTTGGATTTTGGATTTACCAAATTGAGAAATAACATTTGAGACTTTATACAATATAAACCTTATACTGATATACAAACATATCAAAAAAGGGGGTTGCTATGATACCCATATTTATTGCCTCCGTTTCGCCTTTTTCCGGGAAAAACCTTATTTGCCTCGGTTTGGGGTTAAAATTCAAAAAAGACGGATATAAGGTCGGATACTTTAAACCGGTTGGTTTCTCACCCGTTGTTGTTGAGAATGTGCTTACCGACGAGGATGCCGTTTTTCTTTCTAAGGCATTGGAGGTAAACGACCCGCTTCAAACGATCTGCCCCGTAGTGTTAACTGACGACCTCTTACGGCACTTAACGAGCGGCGAAGACTTAAATATTCGTGAAAAGACGATGACTGCCTTTCATCAAGCTTCTAAGGAAAAGGATATAATGATTGCCAGGGGTTTGGGAAGACTCTCTGGCGGCACATGCCTGAAATTCTCAGAATTGGATTTCATCAAAGAATCCCATGCGAAGGTAATCTTTATAGACAAGTTCCAATCCTATATTGATACGCTTGATGGGTTTCTTTACGCATCCAGGATGCTTGGGAACCAATTGCTTGGTGTAGTATTTAACGTCGTTCCTTCTTCAAAATTAAGCTACACACGAGAAATACTGATCCCGTTTCTCAAAAAGAATGGTATTACTACACTGGGCATTATGCAAAAGGATCCGATCCTTAGCGCCGTACCAATCAGGGAAATCATTAACTCGCTTAACGGAAAGGTGCTTTGCTGTGAGGACAGGGTGGATGAATTAATCGAACATTTCATGATAGGCGCAATGAACGTCGAAAGCGCCCTGAGCTATTTCCGCAAGGTCTCAAATAAGGCCGTTATCACCGGTGGTGATAGAAGCGATATCCAATTGGCTGCCCTCGAAACCCCCACAAAGTGCCTGATACTCACCGGAGAACTCTATCCAAACGCATCAATTCTTGGTCGGGCGCAGGAAGTCGGCGTGCCCATTGTAGTAGTTCGTGCGGACACTGCAAATACCTTAGAAGTCTGCGAAACCCTTTCGGGATATGTCAGCTTACATGACAAGTCCAAGATACGACGCGCCGCCGAAGTGGTAGAACGGGAAATCGACTTTAAAACAATTTATCAGCAACTGGGATTGTCAAAATAAAACAGGCTGATTTCGCCAGCGCTATATTACCCACAAAACACGCGAAAAAGACGAACGGAATTTAGCCATTTCCGTGTCTTTAGTTGGCAAATTGGAATCCCTGTGCTTTAAAATATTTTCTCGACAAAAATTATACGGCGACAACTCACATAACCTGGCGTAGCTGCACCGCAACAAATCCCCTTAAAAAGAGGGATGAAGGGCAATACTGTTCGGCACGGTGTTTGAGGGGGTGATCAGGTGGTATAAATAATAGAGTAGTTCTTTTGAGAAGGAGGAGGGAAAAGGAATGGTGAGTAG
>Ga0208373_1003344_pt1 | contig 15902 bp, 12 predicted proteins | sample RifOxyC2_FD_184036 | JGI IMG/M metagenome (GOLD analysis project Ga0208373, IMG submission 184036) | Soil microbial communities from Rifle, Colorado - Rifle Oxygen_injection C2 (SPAdes) | ecosystem: Environmental > Terrestrial > Deep subsurface > Rock core/Sediment | place: Rifle, Colorado...
AACCTGTAGCCTCCCTTGCGTCTGATGTGGGCGTGGATCTTCTCGTTCATTCGTGGCTCCTCTCGCCCGAATCGCCTGGCCTGTCTAAGTCTTTTCGCCGTCCCTTTCTCATCCCGTCCAACAACGGCCGAATTCGCTGGCCAACATAGAAATACACCCGAACCTGATGCTCGCTGTCCACCTGTCGCGAGGCCTGAGGATTTGACCGGTACGAACACGAGGAGGGAGCACGACTCCCTCGGCGAGAGAGAGGTGCCAGAGGACGCCTACTACGGCATCCAGACCCTGAGGGCCGTCGAGAACTTCCCAGTCAGCGGCATCATGGCCAGGCCGGAGTTCATCAACGCGTACGCCATGGTCAAGAAGGCGGCCGCCCTTGCGAACATGGAGATCGGATGGCTCGAGCCGTATGTCGCGGAGGCCATCGTCGCAGCGTGCGACGAGATACTCGCGGGCAAGCTGCACGACCAGTTCGTCGTGGATGACTTCCAGGCCGGCGCCGGCACATCGCTCAACATGAACATCAACGAGGTCGTGGCCAACCGCGCGCTCGAGCTCGTCGGCAGGCGCAAGGGCGACTACTCCGTCATACACCCCAACGACCACGTGAACATGTCCCAGTCCACCAACGACACCTATCCCACCGCGATGAGGCTCTGCGTCCTCATCATCGCCCAGGACCTGCTGGACAACCTGGAACTGCTCCGGAGGGCCTTCGTGAGGAAGGGCATGGAGTTCCAGACGGTGCTGAAGTCCGGCAGGACCCATCTCATGGACGCGCTGCCCGTCACGCTCGGCCAGGAGTTCATGGCCTACGCCACCGCGATAAAGAAGGCCAGGGACCAGCTCAAGAGCACGCTCAAGATGCTCGAGGAGGTGCCCCTGGGCGCGACCGCCGTGGGCACGGGCGCGAACACGCACCCAGACTACCACAGGATGGTCGTCAAGCACCTCAGTGTCATCACGAGCCTGAACCTCATCGAGTCCGAGGACCCCAGGGAGGCGCTCCAGAGCAGGCTCGGCGTCGCGAGCGTATCCGGCTGCATGAGGGATCTCGCCCTCGAGCTCATCAGGATCTCGAACGATCTGAGGCTCATGAACTCGGGCCCGACAACGGGCCTCGCGGAGATCAAGCTCCCGGAGACTCAGCCAGGCTCGAGCATCATGCCGGGCAAGGTGAACCCTGTCATGGTCGAGTGCATGAACATGATATCGTTCCAGATCGTCGGCAACGACCTCGCGGTCGCGATGGCCGTTCAGGCGGGCCAGTTCGAGCTCAACGTCATGAACCCGGTCATGGTCCACAACCTGCTCGAGTCCATGGTGCTCCTGAACAACTACCTCCCAGTGTTCGTGGGGAAGTGCATATCGGGCATAGAGGTGAACGAGGCGAAGTGCAGGTCCTACCTCGAGAAGAACCCGTCCCTCGCGACCTTCCTCCAGCCGCACATAGGCTACGAGAGGGCGGCCGAGATCGCCAAGGAGGCCATCAAGAGGAACATGTCCATCAGGGACCTCGTCCTCGAGAAGGGCATCATGACGAAGGAGCAGGTCGACGCCATATTCGACTGGGAGTTCCTGAGCGGCGAGAAGAAGGTCGACAACAGGCGTAAGTGAGCTGGCCCTCGTCTAAGAACCTATAAATACGCACCGCCCTTTTTCAACCAGAAGACTCCACGGACTTCGCTGAGTCATGGAGGTGTGATCACATGGACTGGGGTTTGAAGAACAGGATGTCTAAGATCATCAGGCCGGATACCGGAAGGTCGGTCATGCTCGCGGTGGACCACGGTTACTTCCTCGGGCCGACGACGAGACTCGAGAAGCCGAGGGACACCATCATGCCGCTGGCGCCCTACGCGGACGTCGTCATGCTCACCAGGGGGGTGCTCAGGACCTGCGTCGACGCGGGCATACCCAACTCGGTCGTCCTGCGTGTGTCTGGCGGCTCCAGTATAGTGGGCGAGGACCTCTCGAACGAGGAGATAATCACCTCCGTCGAGGACGCGCTCAGGCTGAACGCGTCGGGCATAGCCCTGTCCATATTCGTCGGCAGCAAGCACGAGAAGCAGACGTTGGTCAGTCTCTCGAAGCTCGTGGACGAGGGCGAGAGGTACGGCATGCCTGTGCTCGCCGTCACGGCCGTCGGCAAGGAGCTCGGCAAGAGAGACGCGAGGTTCCTGGCGCTGTCGTCCAGGATCGCCGCGGAGCTGGGCGCGCACATAGTCAAGACGTATTACTGCGAGAACTTCGAGAAGGTCGTTGAGGGTTGCCCCGCACCGATAGTGGTCGCGGGCGGGCCGAAGATGACCGAGAAGGACGCGCTCGAGCTCACATACAACTCGATATCCAAAGGCGCGGTGGGCGTCGACATGGGCAGGAACATATGGCAGTCCGACAACCCTGTCGCGATGATCAAGTCCGTCAGGAAGATCGTGCACGAGAACGCGACCGCGAAGGAAGCGTTCGACATGTTCAAGGAGCTCACCAAGAAGAAGTGAGCCAACTCTTTCATCGGAGTGTCTCCCAGATGCGCGTGGCGATGTACTACAACAACAGGGACGTGAGGCTCCAGGAGCTCCCCAGGCCCAAGGCTGGCCCGGGCGAGATCCTAGTCAAGGTCGAGGCGTGCGGCATCTGCGGGAGCGACGTCATGGAGTGGTACAGGGTCAAGAAGGCCCCGCTCGTGCTGGGTCATGAGATCGCGGGGGACATCGTCGAGCTGGGTCCAGGCGTCGACAGGTACAAGATCGGCGACAGGGTGTTCGTTTCGCACCATGTGCCGTGCAACACGTGCAAGTACTGCCTGAGCGGGCATCACTCGGCCTGTGACACCCTCAGGTCGACCAATTTCCATCCAGGCGGTTTCGCGGAGTTCGTCCGCGTGCCCAGCATCAATGTGGACAGGGGCGTCACGGTGCTTCCTCGTGAGCTCACCTATGATGACGGAGTGTTCATCGAGCCGCTCGCGTGCGTCGTCCGCGGCCTCAGGTTGTCTAGGTTCGAGCCAGCGAAGACGGTCCTGGTCCTCGGGAGCGGCATCGCGGGCCTCCTCAACATCAAGCTGGCCAAGGCACTGGGCGCCGGAAGGATCATAGCGACCGACGTGTCCGACTACAGGCTCGGGGCGGCGAAGATGTTCGGGGCCGATGCCATCATCAACGCGTCCGAGGACGTCCCCGCAAAGGTGAGACAGGCGAACGACGGCCGCCCGGCAGACCTCGTTGTCGTGTCGACCGGCGCAACGCCGGCAATCAAGCAGTCCTTCGCGTGCGTCGACCGCGGAGGCACGATCCTGATGTTCGCTCCCCCGATGCCCGGCGTGGAGATTCCGGTCCCGTTCGGGGACATCTGGAAGGATGAGGTCACGATCACGACTACCTATGCTGGAAGCCCGAGGGACATAGCCGACGCCGTTGAGCTCCTCAGGAGCGGGCAGGTCGACATCAAGGACATGATCACGCACAGGCTCCCGCTCGCGGAGACCGGCAAAGGGTTCGAGCTCGTCGCGAAGTCTGGCGAGTCGATCAAGGTCATAGTGGAGCCGCAGAAGTGAGTCCGCCCTTCTCGAGGAGATGTCCGAGACGCGCGACCGTCGGTTTCTTGAGGCCGCACATCGATTGACGCCCAGGTGAAGCGCGATGGGTGAGGTCATAGATACGTCGTCATCGGAGAACGTGGTCGCGACGAGGACGGGAGGGTCGAACGGCACCGTGGATTCGTTTCTGCCTTGGTACTTCGTGGGAGCCGTCGCGATTGCCAGCGGGGTCGCGCTGGCCGCGGTAGCATTGCTCGGCCCGCTCGTGCTGGGCACGATCGAGTATCGGACATCGGTATCCGGGGTATGGCAGATCGAGGGCGGCGACCTCGTCAACTTGGTGCTGATCACACCGATACTCATCCTAGGCGGTGTCCTGCATCTGATGAGACGGCCCGGCGCCAGATACCTGCTCATACTGTCGCCGGTCACGCTCATGTACACTGGCCTGAGCCTCGGGATGGGGCAGGAATGGGGCAACCCGGCCTACGACGGTAACGTGGAACAGTACGCATGGCTCTTCCTCGTCCTCATCATAGGAGGGCTGATCCTCCTCATCGCCAGCCTATCCATGTTCACAGAGCGGGACGCCCCCGTGTTCAGACGCGGAAGCCTCAGGGTATTCGTGGCCGTCATGTGCTTGTTCCTCATCATGTTCGCCGTGATGTGGCTCTCGGAGCTCATGGAGGTCATGTCCACCGGGGACACCTCGACGGGCTCCTACGAGGCGACCCCGACGCTATGGTGGATCGTCAGATACCTGGACCTGGGCATCACCATCCCGCTCGGGTTCGTAGGGTTGTTCCTACTCCTCACCAAGCCAGAGAGGTCCTATCCCCTCGTTCTCCTCTTCTTCGGGTTCTTCGTGACACTCGGCACCGCCGTCCTATCAATGGGTGTCATCATGACGATGAACGACGACCCAGAAGCGCAGCCGGGGGCGCTGCTGATCTTCGGGGTGCTCGCGGCTATCTCGTGGTTCGGCCTCCTGTACCTCGTGAAGGACAAGCTGCCGACTCGCTCGGCCAGATGATCCCCCGATTGGTGGATCTCAGAACGCGAGGCCCACGCCGAGCACAACGAGGATCCCGAGCGTGTTCAGAGAGAACGCGATGAGTGCGAATGTCCTCATCCTGATGGTGGTGATGCCCGCGAGGAGTGTGACACCGAACTCATCCGGGAGCGGCGACGCGATCATGAACCCCGCGACCCCGAGCGAGAGATAGAACGCTATCCTGGGAGGCATCCGTCGCTTGACCATGCCGTTGAACATCGTGAAGGCTTTCGAGTCCCTGAACCGGTCGATTTCGTCCTGGAAAGTGATCCTGATGAACTTGAACAGCAGGTAGTCGGATATGAGCGCCCCCGTGCCACCTACCACCGCACCGAACAGGATGTTCACATCGTCTGCGATGGTTGCGAGGAGCGCCACGCCGAAGGGTGCGCCGAACCCGAACGCGAACATCATGCCGCCGAAGAATGCAGAGATGTATCCCAGGTCACCCAGGCTGTGGAAGAACGATTGGACTCCTTCATCCTGGAAGAGCCCATAGGCGATGAATGCCAAGGTGGCCATCAGTATGATCTTCGGATACTTGATGAGGACGAAGAGGTCCCACAGTCCGTCTATTATCAGCTTCCCCCGCCGTCTCCTGTGTTCCATCCCAAACGGTATCCGCAGAACGGATAATCAGTCTTGCGGGTGCCGTCCCCGTATGGGCGGCCGCACGAGTGACCTCGATGGCCAGTATCCGACGGAAGCCTTTTTCTACCACTGCCTCGATTCGTCCCTTGCGCGGGATCGCGCGAGGGCTGCCCAAGGCTATGGCATTATCTGTGTGGGTCAATTCTCTTTGATACTGCCGAGAATGGTGCTGGGCTTGTCATGTGGTCCTTCTAGCAACTGCGAGGTAGTGCAACATGCCATCAGTAGCAGGCTACGAGAAGGAGTATGTGTCTAGGACCAGGAAATCGAAAGCGCACTTCGAGCAGGCGAGGAAGCTCCTCCCTGCCGGTGTCGAGAGCAACGTGCGGTTCTTCGAGCCGTATCCGTTCTATGTGAAGAGGGCCAAGGGCCCGTACATATACGATTTGGACGGCAACAGGATCGTCGACTTCGCGCTCGGCTACGGGCCCATGATCTTGGGCCACAACCATCCGGAGGTCGTCAAGGCCGTCAAGGCGCAGGTCGGGAAGGGCACGATGTACGGCGCATCCCCGGACCTAGCTATAGAGTATGTGCGCATGGTCCAGAAGGCCATGCCGTCGATCGAGATGTTCAGGTTCGCCAACTCCGGCACCGAGGCCACGATGCATCCGATCAGGGTCGCGAGGGCATACACCGGCAAGGAGAAGATCGCCAAGGCCGAGGGCGCGTACCACGGAGGGCACGATTACGCGCTCCAGGGTGTGGACATCCCTGAGGGTATGCTGAAAGACAACAGGAACCAACCGTCGGTTCCATATGGTAAGGGCATACCGAAGAGCATCTCGGACCTGGTCGTCCTCTATCCGTTCAACGACTGGGACGCGACCGAGGAAGTGATCACGAAGAACGCGGACGATTTGGCAGCGGTCATCATCGAACCGGTTCAGGCGGGCGGAGGATGCTTCGCGCCAAGGGACAACTACCTCAAGAAGCTGAGGAAGCTGACGAAGGACCTCGGCATCGTGTTCATCTTCGACGAGGTCCTGACGGGCTTCAGGGTGGCACGTGGGGGAGCCCAGGAGAGGTACGACGTCAAGCCGGACCTCACATGCGTGGCCAAGATCGCTGGCGGAGGCTATCAGCTCGCGGGTTTCGGTGGCAGCAGGAAGATCATGGAGGAGATCGTGCCCAAGGTGGACGGAAACGTGTACCACGGGGGGACGTACAACGCACATCCCGTATCCGTCGCGGGCGGTCTCAAGACGCTCCAGATACTCTCAAGACCAGGCGCGTACAAGAAGATAGACAAGATAGGCGATTCGCTGTTCCAGGGGCTCAGGGATGTCGCGGAGGACAGGGGCGTCGATGTCTGGATTGAGTCGGTCGGCTCTTTGGGCCAGATGTACTTCACCGACAAGGAGGTCGTCAAATGGAGGGACGCCATCGACATAGACCGCGAGAAGTGGAAGCACTGGTTCATGTACTCGCTGGGCAAAGGCGTCTTCTTCGGTGTGCCTCACGCGGACGAGCACTTCTTCACATCGATGGTGCACTCGGAGAAGGACATCCAGTATGCGCTGGACGTATCCGACGAAGCGTTCAAGAGGATCGCGAAGGAGTGAGGGCGCGCAGAACCCTCCAAACACCTTCCACATGTTTCTCAGGGGAAAGAAAAATCAACGATGACATTGCTCCTTCGTTCGTTCCCATGAGCGGCCAAGAACCTCCCAGCGAGAGAGTGGATGGACGTCGGCTCCTCACCCAAGAGGAGCGGGACAAGATGATGGCGACCGTCCACTCGATGGTGTTCTGGGTGGGCGTGCTCATACCGGAGTGGGAGCTCGTCGGGGGGCACGAGGTCGAGCTCAGGGAGACCGTCTACAGGCTCACGACCAAGGAGCACCTCACCGACGAGGACATCCAGCGGATAGACAGTCTTACGCAGCTACTCGGCGTGAGGGAGAAAGCGCTGGAGAGGAAGCTCGCCCACGACCCCATGACCGTGGACGCAGCGAAAGCACTCATGGAGGAGGTCCGCGGCCTCCTGAAAGCCATCGACGACCTGCGCCTGGCTGAGACCGAGGACCACGCATCCGTGGGCAAGGACGATGTCATGGCCAGGATAGAGGATGCTAGACGCTGGAAGGACTTCATCGAGCAGATAAGACCGCCGAAATGAACGGCGCTTCAGTGTCTGTGCGCCGCCACTATATCGTCCATCTTCTTGGCGACGCTGGTGTCGATAGGCTCCGTCCTATGCGTCGCGAGGACCTTCTTGACGCGGTCCCTGGCCTTGTTCACCATCTCACGCTGGTCATTCACGAGCCTGTACGATTCGAACATCGCGGCCTTGTCCTTCTCCGGAATGAACAGCTCCTTGCGCATGTTCCTGATGGTGTGTGGCACCCCCAGGAAGTTGCCGCCTGGTCCGACGGATGCGACCAGGTCGCTCGCGAAGTGCTCCTCGTCGAGGTTGACATCGGACATCACTTCCCTGATCGACTCCCAGATGTCACTGTCTATGATGATCTGCTCGAGAGACGCGCCCTTGGCCTGGTCAAGCCCTCCGAGGCCGGAAGAGAAGTCCGTGAGCGACATGTTCGTCATCGCTGAGAAGATGAGTTCCGAGGGGTCGACAGTGATGCCAGGCCTGTCGCCGTGGAGGCCCACCCCGAAGCTCCCGACCATCGTCGGAGCCTCGTATCGCTTGGCCATTTGGCCGACGGCGGCGGCGATGAGCGCCTCCTCCCTGGCGCCGTAGTGTATCTCCCCTGTCTTCATGTTGATGACGCTGGACTCGGAGCTGTAGATCACAGGCGCCCCTGGTCTCACGAGTTGCGATATCGAGAAGCTCGCCAGGTTCTCTGCGTTGACGATGGAGATCGTCGACGCCAGCGTCACTGGCGCTGTGAGTCCACACAACGCCATGGACATCGACACGACCGGTATCCCCGCCTCGGCGAATTCCATCACCGCCTCGACGGAACCCTTCTCGAACTCCAAGGGACAGATTGGGCACTGGATGACCGAGAAGAGGGGGCTCTTCGCGAGCGCGTCCTCCCCTCCAGCGACGAGTGCTGCCACCTTCACCATGTCCCTCGCCTCCTTGGCTGACATCGCCTCTCCCTGGATGTGTTTGGTCGTCCCCTTCATCGAGATGACAAGTTCGTTCAGGCCGTGCGCGTGCTCGGGCCCGTCGTGCGCGGTCACTACCGGCCAGACATAGTCCAGCCCGTCGGTCGCGTCGCACAAAGTCATGAAATCCAGCAGGTCCTTGCCTTGGGTCGGTCGCCTCTCACCCGTCTCCAGGTCTGTCATGTAGATCGCGGTGCCGTTGGTCGCCATGAACGGCGGCCCTTGCCTGGGCGCCCTCATACTCCTCTTCGGGTCCCTCGCGCCCAAGATGAGCTCCTTCGGCATCTTCCGGATGGTCTCCCTGACCAGTTCTTCGGGTATGCTGGCGCGCATCGACTTCGTGTCGACTCTCGCGCCCCCGTCCTCCAAGAGTCTGAGAGCCTTCTCGCTTCCTACCTTGATGCCTGGCTTGCTGAGGATCGTCAGCGTGTTCTCATGCACAAGCTCGATCTCTTCCTTCGTGAGAATACTTATCTGGCCCGAGGCCATTATCCCGCTCCAGGGCATGAATGACAGCGAGGTTAATTATACCATCCGGTTGTCAGGCCACTGCCCTTTGTAGCCGAGCCCGTGTGAGTCTGGGAGAACGATGATTCAGGAGCGTGAGTCAGGTGCTGGAAGACCTCAGGAGAGCCCCTAGGGCGTTCAAAGTGCTGGTAGTGAGCGCCCTCGTCGAGAACATGGCGTTCGGGCTGGTCATCCCCTATCTGGCACTGTTCATGCTGAACGACCTCATGCTCGCCCTTCCACTGATAGGGATAGTGCTTGCGGGCTACACAGTCGCGGGCATGCCCTCGACAATCATCGGCGGAATGCTCGCGGACAGGATCGGGCGAAAGATAGTGCTCGTGTCCAGCCTCGGCCTGATGTCATTGACGATGCTGCTGTACTTCTTCGTCGACAGCTTCGAGGCATTGCTCATCGTCGCTGTCGCGGACTCGTTCGTGGGATACCTCTACATGCCAGCCGCGAACGCGATGATAGCCGATGTCATTCCGTCTCCTGACAGGCCAAGAGCATACAGCACCCTCAGGATATCTTGGAACATCGGCGTCATATTCGGCCCCGTCATAGGTGCTATCATCGTCGCCGCGTATTCGATGCGCCTTCTGTTCGTTTTCGGGAGCGTAATACTTGCCATCGCCTGCATCATGAACACCGTGCTCATCCGAGAGACGAAGCCCAAGGACACGGGTGATGTCATCACCTTCAGGAAGGTCATGAACGTCGCATCCGACCATCCGTTCCTGCTTCTGAGCGGGCTCACAGCGGTGTTCTGGTTCTTCTTCTCGCAGTGGCTCTCGGTCCTGCCAATCTACGCGAACGGGGAGCTAGGGGTGGACGAAGCGGCCTTCGGCCTCCTGTTCGCCGTGAGCGCCCTGATGACCGTGGCATTTCAACTCTGGGTCACCAGCAGGGTGACGAACTATAGGCGCTCGAGGATCCTCCTCACGGGTCATCTGGTGGCATCTTTAGGCTTCGCCCTCGTGTTCTTCGCGACAGAATTCTACACGCTCCTCGCATGCATCGTGGTGATCACCCTCGGCGAGATCGTGTTCATGTCAGTCGTATCGGCCATAATCGCCGACCTGGCTCCAGCGGCAAAGAGGGGGATATACATGGGCTTCTCGGGCCTGATCCAGACGATGGGCGGAGGCATAGGCATGCTGTTCGGCACTTGGCTCCTGGATATACTGCCGGACAAGGCTTTCGTGTGGCTCGCGTTCGGAGGGATAGGTGCGATGTCAGCGGTCGGCTATCCCATCTTCGCGAGGATCGTACGTCCGGACGTCGAGAATCCCAAGGTCAGGTCCGTCAAGACGGAGCCGATGCTGGACTGAATCATCGATGCAAAACAGTTGAAGGGGTTTTTGGAGTTTGTGTCGTCCGAGCAGATGCTGGACTCAGAACCTTCTGCGGCCCTTGTTCATGTAGCTGGGCCGGTCGTCGCTTCTCTCGCGTCCGCCGCTACCGAAGTCGCGCCTGCCGCCACGGTCGCCGCCGCCGCCGCCACTGCGTGGCCTGCCGCCACGGTCGCCGCCGCCGCCACTGTACTGCCTGCGCTCCTGCTCGTACTCCTTCTCGCTCATGTTCGGCTCGTTCGCGGTCGTGTCGAGGGTCTTCTCGGCCTTCGACAGCTGGCCGTACTTGCCGACATTCAGGCGCATGTGCCCTCTTACGAGGGACACGTACCCGTTCTTCACAGCGAGTGTGTCCTCCTTCGCGATGGTCCCGATCTGGTCGTCCCACAGGGACATGACGATCGAGCCCGATTCGTCGGCCAATGTCGCCTCGGCAACCCTTCTCGTGTTGCCGAACCGGCCGGGTATGTCCTTCGGCTCGCTTACATCCAGGCACTTGGCCAGGACATCTACCCTCTTGGACTGCGGGTTGAGGTCCTTGATCTTCGTCTCTACGCTCTGGCCCTCTTCAGGGGCGCTTACAACGCTCTCTTCCATGTCTATTCTTCCTTTTTTGGTGTGCAGAATTGCATTCCGTCGCGGCTACGCGGAAAATCAAACTTCTGGCGTAAAAACATCGCGCTGTTCGGCTTTTCCCGTGTCGTTCGGCACACAACTCGTGCTGGGTACCCATTTATTCCGGTCATTATTAATAACCTTCGCCGCTACCGTCCCTCCGGCACTGTGCCGGAGTACCTGGGTACTATCCCGCTCAATCCGTGTCAGTGGCGGTTCTGCATTGGGAAAGTGCTAAATATGCACCATGCGTACGCCGTTTGCGTTTGAGCAGAAAGATGCCATTGGGGGCCTTTGAGGTACATCTGCGCACCACTCGCGACATCCGTGCTGTGGTATCCCAGGGCGCTTTCGCTCTCGATTACGAAGGGGCCAGAAGGGACTTCTGTTCCTGAGGGGGGATGCACGTGGAAAGCGCTGATGTAGGGCGGACCATTTCTCCCGAACCCTCCCGCTCTGCCCAGACTACTTTTCCCGCCAAGGAGGAGCCTCCCGAAGGCATTCTCCGCCAGGGCCTTCTCAAATCCGGCCTCAGGCACGCCAGGGTCGTGACATCCTCGGGTGAGAGGGCGCTCTACTCGAGGGACCAGTCAGAAATACCGCACTTCCTGAAGCAGCTTCTGTTCGACCCGATGCCCGAGGCGGTCGTTCAGGCGGAATCGGATGAGGGCGTCCTCGAAGTGCTCAGGTTCGCGTCGGAGACTGGTACATCTATAATACCGCGAGGCGCGGGCTCGTCTCCGTTCGGCGGCTCGATGCCCGTCCGAGGAGGGATCGTACTCGACGTGTCCCGGATGGATGAAGTCCTTGGTGTCGACGAGACTGCCAGGACTGCGACGGTCCAGACTGGGGTGCGCTGGGCGGACCTCGACAACGAACTCGGCAAGAAAGGTCTCACACTGATGACGTGTCCGTCGAGCAAGTTCTCCACCGTCGGAGGTTGGGTCGCCACAGGCGGCATCGGCATGAACAGCTTCTCGAGAGGCCGCTTGATGAGCAACGTGCTCTCGCTCGAGCTCGCCACACCACGGAGCGGCATCGTAAGGCTCACGCAGGCGGACAAGGAGTTCCCGCTGGTCTTCGGCAGCGAGGGCCAGCTGGGGGTCGTCACATCGGTCACGCTCCAGGTGAAGCTGATATCCGAGCGTTCGAGGCCACGCCTCGTGATGTTCCCGGACCACGCGAGCGCCCTGTCGTTCGCAGAGGAAGCGGCAGCTGCCGTGAAGCCCGTCCACATCTTCTTCGAGAGCGCCCTAAGGGTATCCTACACGAACAAGATGCTGGACGCCCCGCGGATCACTCCCGGGGATGCGGTGATCGTCTACATTGAAGATGAGACATCCCAAGCGGCCTTCGATTCGCTGCTCGCATCCGAGAATCTCAGGGAGGAGCCGGAGTACCTCGCGAGGTATGTCTGGAACGAGCGTTTCTTCCCGATGAAGATACGCAGATTCGGCCCCGGCATGCTGGGACTCGAGGTCGTCGCGGCCAAGAAGTCGCTCAAGGACGTAATATCCTCCATCACGTCGCTATCGGTCAAGCTGGACCTCGCGCCTATGTTCGAGGTGCACATGCTCCCGGGGGACGAGGCGCTCCTGCTCTGCTTCTTCATGACCGATCAGGGGAACACTATCCTCCTCACGCTCGACGCCTTCAAGTCGCTCCTGCTCACGAGGCTCGCGGTCGACATGGGCGCGAGGCCGTATTCAGTCGGCATCTGGAACCACGCGTTCTCGGATGTCGCGGAGAAGGGCCGCAAGGACGCCATGCGACGCCTGAAGGCGGAGTACGACCCCAAAGGCGTCATGAATCCAGGCAAGTACTTCCACCTTTCAGGCAGGTTCGGTCCGCTCAGCGGGCTCGTGATGGAGCCGAAGCTGATTGGGCCGGTTCTGAGGGCCATCCTGTGGATGTCCCCGCTCGCACTTCCGATTCTGCACATGGCCACGGGATTCGCCCGTGACATGCTGGAGCCGAAGAGCAGACCCGCGGACCTCAGGACCGCAGACGAGTGTGCCATGTGCGGGGCCTGCGTCAGCGTGTGTCCAGCGTACCTCGCGTTGGGCGACGAGCGCGTCACGGCCAGGGGAAAGCTGCTCACGGCCAAGGCCATGGCCGCGGGTTTCGAGATCACGAAGGAGCATGCGCACCGCACGTTCCTGTGCATGAGGTGCAAGGCCTGCGAACAGGTCTGCCAATCCAAGTTGGAGCTGATACCGTTCTACGAGGAGCTGGAAGGCAGGCTCGAGCAGATGCACGGCAGGGACGTGCAGGAGATCGAGCGCTTCGTCAAGTTCGCGGAGTCATCACCTGAGTACGACGCCCTCGTCAAGCGCGGGTTCGTCATCGGCGCCCCCAAGCACAGGGGAGGGGGTGGTCCAGGTGCGATATGAGAGATACCACATACCGATCGAGACCGTGCCGTCGACGGCCCCGCCGGTCCCGAAGTTCATCATCACGCGCGCCTCGAACTGCGTCAACTGCGGCAAGTGCGAGAAGGCCTGCATATACGGCGTCCACAAGAGGAAGGAGTCGGACCCGAGGGAGATGGCTGACCCGCTCAGCCACCTGTGCAAGAACTGCTTCAGGTGCATCTCCGACTGCCCTCAGAGGGCGCTCACGATGTCCCTGGGGCCTGATCACAGGGCCCTCGGACGCGGCATCTGGACGCCGCTCAGGATCAGCACGATCTGGGGCGAGGCGGATACAGGCAAGATACCCGTGCTCGGCGCTGGCTACAGGGGCATGTTCGCGGGCCCCGACTACGACGGCATGTGGACAGACATGTCTGAGATAGTGAGGCCAACGAGGGACGGCATCCATGGCCGTGAGACCATATCCACGAGTGTGGACATCGGGCGCAGGCCGCTCTGGCTCGAGTTCGACGGCGACGGGAGATTGTCCACTGAGCTGCCCCCCGTCATAGAGCTGTCGATACCGATGATATTCGATTCGACCAGGCTCGACGCGGCAGGCATGAACTCTCTGATGGGCTACGCGATGGCTGCGAAGACGCTTGACACGCTCATGCTGGTGCCCGTGGACAGGATCACACGTGAGCTCATGGAAGCCGCGCCCTCGCAGATCGTTCCCGTGCTGTCCGAGGGCACTGATCCCCGGTCAGTCGAGCTCGACCCGAGGACGCGCATGGTCGAACTGCGCATCGGCTCATCATGGAAGATGGCCGCCAAGACGATCATGAAACGGTTCCCGGACAAGGTCCTTTCACTCAGGGTGCAAGCCTCGAAGGGCGTCGAGGGCACGGTGCTCGAGATGCTGGATGCCGATGTGCCCGTGGTCCACATCGAATATGACGAGGACGGACGGGAGCAGGGGAGGGGCGAGACCAGGCACGCTAAGGACTCGCTCAGAGCGGTCCACACGGCCATGACTGCGAAGGGCCTCAGGGACAAGGTCACGATCCTAGCGGGAGGCGGCATCGCCGCCGCGGAGCACGTCCCCAAGACGATCGTGTGCGGCGCTGACGCCGTGACACTCGAGACCGCCCTCATGGTTGCCCTCAGCTGCAGGTACTGCCCGTCGTGCACGCTATCGTCGTGTCCAGCGTCGATCGACAAGGCCGCGCCGGAATGGATCCAGGGCCGCGTGACCAACATGGTCGGCGCGTGGAGGGACCAGATGCTCGAGATGCTCGGCGCGATGGGCATCAGGGAGGTCCGGAGGCTCAGGGGCGAGGTCGGACGTGCCATATTCTATGACGATATCCAGAAAGAGCTGCTATCCACGATCGCGGGAGGTGCCATACGTGGCTGAGCGCCCAGACTCGTACTCGGACGCCTATCCTGAGGTTTCCCTCGCGCCCGCCGAGAGACTGCAGTTCATGAACAGGTACGTGGTCCGCAGGGCCGATACATGCATATCGTGCGGCATGTGCGAATCACTCTGCCCGTACGGCGTCCACAAGCGCATCGAGGGCCACGCCAAGATACTCCCGCCCGACGACAGGAAGTGCATTGGCCCGTCGTGCGAAGTGAACTACTTCTTCTGCGTGGCGAACTGCCCGACCAAGTCGCTCTCGGTGAAGGAGAGCGACAACTACGCGAGCATGGGGGACCCGCGCTGGCCGGTCGAGATGATCATGGCTACATGGCGCCAGGCGGAGACGGGCAAGCCGATCCCGCTCGACGACCCCGGGAACGTCGGCCGATCCGGAGGCGGCTTCGACAAGCTGTACTTCAAGCTCCCTGAGGCCAAGGGTAGGTTCGATCCTGACAAGATCGGGACATCGATCCAGCTCAACAGACGCGGTTCTGGCACGCGCATCGAGATACCGATACCGGTCTACGGCGGGGGCATGTCGTTCGGGTCGATAAGCGTCCACACGATGACCGCGAGGGCCATGGCCGCGAAGATGTGGAACACGTTCATCTGCACGGGCGAGGGAGGATATCCAGACGCCCTCATCCCTTACCAGGACCATGTGATCACTCAGATCGCGACCGGCCTGTTCGGTGTGAGGGAGCAGACCATCCAGCGCTCGCGCATTCTTGAGTTCAAGTACGCCCAGGGTGCCAAGCCCGGCCTCGGGGGCCACCTGCTCGGCGACAAGAACACCCCGGACGTCGCCCGCATGAGGGAGGCCGTGCCGTACACGAGCCTCTTCTCGCCGTTCCCGTTCCACAGCGTCTACTCGGTCGAGGACCACAAGAAGCATCTAGACTGGGCTGCGGCCATCAACCCGAAGGCGCTCCTGTCGGTGAAGGTCTCGACGCCGAACGACGTCGAGATGGTCAGTGTCGGGAGTTACTACGCCGGCGCGCACATCGTGCACCTGGACGGCGGCTACGGCGGCACGGGCGCCGCGCCAGAGATTGCGAAGAAGAACATCGCGATGCCGATAGAGTACGCGATACCCAAGGTGCACAAGTTCCTCATCAACGAGGGCATCAGGGACCAGGTGACGCTCGTCGCGAGCGGAGGGCTCAGGACCGCGATGGATGTCGCGAAGGCCATCACCCTCGGCGCCGACTGCGCGGTCATCGGGACGGCGGACCTGGTCGCGATCGGATGCGTCAGGTGCGGCAACTGCGAGAGCGGCCGCGGCTGCGCGCGCGGCATCGCGACCACCGACCCCGAACTGTCC
>Ga0208373_1003346_pt1 | contig 15889 bp, 10 predicted proteins | sample RifOxyC2_FD_184036 | JGI IMG/M metagenome (GOLD analysis project Ga0208373, IMG submission 184036) | Soil microbial communities from Rifle, Colorado - Rifle Oxygen_injection C2 (SPAdes) | ecosystem: Environmental > Terrestrial > Deep subsurface > Rock core/Sediment | place: Rifle, Colorado...
ACGCAACTCAAGAACGCAAGTTCTTGCTCCCCGTAGGACATTTTGCCTTTCGCAAAATGGCCGTCTGCCGCCAAGAATGAATGGATTGCGAAGTGATGAGAGTAAAAAAGGATTTTTTGGATGAAGCCCCTTGTGCATAATAGTTCACTATCCTGAAGCCTGCGACCTTGTCGCATGGCCAGAGACGCTAGTCTCGCTGCCTGCAACCCTGTCGCCGCCTGCCCCTTTGCAGTTGTGAAGGGCATCAATCATGGGAAAAGGCATTCCCTAAAAGCTCATTACCAACAGCTTCCTTGCCAAAAGCGACGCTGCTGCCCTCTCTCCTCCTGCCTGTGGTGAAATTGCTCTTGAAAATTCCATCGTGCACTGCATTGCCGCCCCTCCTTCAACCCTGCAGGTGCAGCGCTCAATAATGAGGCGATAGCTGCGGCAATGCCAGCAACACATGCCCTTGCCAGCAAGCGCAGCCCGAGCCGTTTTTGTTTTCGCCTTTTTATTCATTTTTCTTTTCTCCCTCGGAATTGGCAATGAGATGATGGCCTGCAACGACAGGGATGTAGTTACGCATTGGCTATGGAAGCGATGGGAGGAGTGCTAATGCCTTTTTTTGAATGAGCTTTTAGGGAATGCCCGCCCCCATGAGACTGCCTCCTCTCCCCAGGGCTTTTCAGGAGAGTGAAGGAGTACATTCATGCAAAAATCATATATACTCCCCTTCCCCATCACCTATGCAATGGCAGCAACAATCCTTGACGGCAAAGCCTTAGCCAGGGAAATAAGAGACAATCTCAGGAAACAGGTAAAATCCCTCACCGAGAAGCCTGGCCTTGCCGTCATCACGGTAGGAAATGACCCTGCATCACAACTCTACGTAGGAGGGAAGGAGAAGGCAGGCATCGGCGCTGGCTACCATTTTGTCTGGAAAAAATATAAGGAGGACACCGACGAGATCACCCTGCTATCGGAGATTGACAAGCTCAACCAGGACAAAAAAATCCATGGCATGATCGTGCAGTTGCCACTTCCAAAGCACCTCTCGCCATTCCTCATCATTGATGCCATCAGGCAGGAAAAGGATGCTGATGGCTTTCATCCCCTCAATCTTGCGAATCTTTTTCTGGGAAGGGATGCTATCCTTCCAGCAACCCCTAAAGGCATTATGCGCATCCTTGAGCATTACAACATACCGCTGGCGGGAAAACACGCGGTTGTCATAGGCAGGAGCAACATCGTAGGGAAGCCCATAGCATTCCTCCTGCTGCAGAAAGATGCGACAGTCACCATGTGCCATTCCATGACTGCTGACCTTGCTGCGCTCACGCGGCAGGCAGACATCATAGTCGCAGCAGTTGGAAAGGCATGGCTTGTGAAAAAGGATATGGTGAAGCAGGGCGCAGTGGTCATTGACGTGGGAATGAACAAAAAAGGCGATAAGATTATCGGCGACGTAGCCTATGATGAAGTCAAAGAGGTCGCTTCTGCAATCACTCCTGTCCCTGGTGGCGTAGGCCCCATGACGATTGCCATGCTTCTTGAGAATACCCTGAAATGCATGGAAGTGCAGAAGAAGCTATCAACGAGGTGATTTGGTCGCTTCAACTCTGTTTTTTGATTTTTCAATGGTGATTTCTCTTCCCTATTCCACAAACTCAATTTCCCTTCCAAACAGCACTCCCCTCTTCAGTTCAACAGGCCTCCAGGAATCCTGCACAAGCCCTGCATCAAGCCACTCTGCCAGCTCCTCAGGGTTTCCTATGGTCGCTGATAATCCAAGGATCTGCATGTCATGGGCTATCTCGCGCAGGATGGTCAGCACAATCTCAAGGGTAGGTCCCCTGCCATGATCATTGAGCAGATGGATCTCATCAGCTATCACCAGACGCACCTGGCCAATCCATGGCGTCTTGTGCCTTATCAGGCTGTCCAGCTTCTCAGATGTCGTGATGATTACCTCGTATCGTGAGAGGTAGGTATCAGAGGCATCTAAGTCCCCTACCGAGATGCCCACAGAAAAAACCCCCTTGTATCTCTCCCTGAAATCCTTGTATTTCTCTCTAGCGAGCGCCTTCAATGGAACGATGTACAGCGCCTTTCCCCTGCCTTCCAGAACCGTCTTCTGGATGGCCAGCTCTGCAATCAATGTCTTTCCTGAGGCAGTTGGGGTGCAAACCACAAGATTCTTCCCTTCAAGAAGCCCCGAAGCTATGGCCTTCTCCTGCGCTGGCCGAAGCTCTGTGATTGATTGTGCAAGGACGGCATATCCTTTTTCAGGCAGCAATCCTTTGAGTTCTGAGAGGTGCATTGAAGGAATCAACCAGATGGCGTTTTAAAATGTATCTCCCCTTTCCCATGCAATGATAGTTTCTATGGTGAGGCCATTCCTTGAACCTCTTTGGTTAGTCTTGCCATTTCTGACCAAAAACCTTTATTAACAACCTCCAAGCAAATCAGTTCCATGCCAGTGAATGATACTGATTACCTGCTTGTTCTCAAAGGGATGCTGGAGCTTCCTTTCCCCTGCGGAAAGACACTGCTTATTGATTACCTTCGTGGAGACGAGAGCAATGACTCCATTACACGGAATAATCTTAATACATTGGACTCGTTTGGTTCCCTTGCATACGAGCAGCATGAGCTCGCTGCAATGGTTGAGATGCTCGCAAGAAAAGGGCTTATCCAGCAGACCCCTTTGCAGCACAACCGCTTCATCAAGGTCCTTCAGGTGACGGAAAAAGGCAGAAGCGAAGTGCGAGAGCCAACCCTGCACAGCAAAAAGAGGCTCTATAGGACTGCGTTTGCAAGGACCTGCATCACCGAAAAAGAGCGCTTGGCATTTGCAGCACTGGGCCAGTTCCTCCATGGCTACAATGACGAGCAGAAGAAGGCCATCATCTCCAATGCAAAAAGCATCCTCTGCATAGCAGGGCCTGGCTCAGGAAAGACCACCGTCCTCACTAAACGCATCGAGTACCTCACGACGTTTCGCTCAGTTCCTCCCAATGCTATCCTTGCTATCACTTTCACCAGAAAGGCGCGGGAAGAGATGATGCACAGGCTTGCAAACGTGCCCTCGACAATTGGAGCCAACGTCCAGACTTTCAATTCCTTCTGCGAGGGAATGCTTCGGGAGCATGGCAGCAGGATATATGGCAAAGCATGCAGGGTTGTGACGTTCAAGGAAAAGCGAAAGCTTCTGCTCAATGCCATTGCCAGGAATCACCTCAGCATGGAAAAGGCAGTCAACCTCTATTTCACGGCAGCCCAGATGAGGGGAAAGACTGCCGAGGAGCTTGGCAACTCGTTTCTTGCTGACTGCTTCTACGTGCTTGACTACTTCAAGACCACAGGCCAGGATTTTTCGTCATTTGAGGCAGCTGACCCCACAGCACAGCTCCTGCAGAGGATCTGCTCGCACATGAACGCTGCCATGAAGGACATGGGCCTTCGCGATTATACTGACCAGTTGCTCGATACCCTGGCGCTGTTTGACAGCCATCCCGACACCATACCTGCATTCTCCCACGTGCTTATAGACGAGTACCAGGACATCAATGCAACGCAGGATGCCCTGATGCGGCGGCTTTCCCCTGAGAGCCTTTTTGTTGTCGGCGACCCCAGGCAGTCCATCTTCGGCTGGCGGGGCTCATCCGTGGAATACATCCTTTCCTTTCCTGAGAGGCACAGGGATGCTGAGGTTATCACCCTCTCCCAGAACTACCGCTCGACTGAGCATATCGTCGCTGCCTGCAACCAGCTCATCAAGGACATGCGCCTTCCGGACATTGCAGCCTCCCTTCATGGCAAGAAGGACATCAGCCTGAAGCGCTTCAGCACAACCGATGAGGAATTCAATGCAGCGCTTTCTGCAATCAGGAAGAGCAGCCTTCCCCTGCATGAGATATTTGTCCTTGCCAGAACCAACAGGCTGCTTCGCGACTTTTCCGACCTGCTGAAAGCAAGGGGCATAGCCCATATCCTGAAGACAGACGATGAGGCCAATGGCGCAGCGCCTCTGCAGGATGAGATTGTGCTTGCGACGGTCCATTCCATCAAGGGGATGGAGGCTGAATGCGTGCTGCTCATCGGATGCTCAGCAATCAATTTTCCCTGCAGAGCCTCAGACCATCCGGCAGTTGAACTTTTCAGGATGAACGACTATGACAAGGAAGAGGAAGAATTGCGCCTGCTCTACGTCGCCTTAAGCCGCGCAAAGTCCAAGCTTTGGGTATCCTATACCGGCTCATTGTCGCCGTTTGTCACATCTGCCATCGCAAGCCTCATGGGCAAAGAGGAGGCATTGCGGCAGCCAGTGCCCAGTACTAAAGATATCTATGCTGCAAAACACCCTCTCGAGCGCCTCAAGGCATGGCGGCTGAACCTTGCCAGGCAATACAACGTTGCAGCTTTCATGATACTGACTGACAGGACGCTGCATGAGCTGATTGCAAAGCAGCCCATGAGCCTTGCTGAGCTGCAGGATGTCTCAGGATTTGGCCCCGCAAAAATAAAGCGGTATGGAAATGACGTTTTGAAGGTGCTGCAGGGGATGTAAAGGCTTTCTCAGAATCTGCTACTTCGCTCTGCTTGAATTCAGCAGTTTCTCATGCGCTCGTTGGGAAAGCAGCCCTACAAGAAAAGGAACCAGAGCATGAAGCACGTCTCCCTGCGTCACTATCCCCGCCATCCTATTTCCATCCATCACCACAAGCCTTCTTGCTCCCCTGTGCTGGAATGTCCGCTGAGCGTCAAATATGGTTTGGTGGCGCTCTATGGAGAACACAGGCCTTGTCATGATAGTTGCTATGGGGACATCAAATGCATCAGCTTTCTTCTCTGATAGCAACTTCAGATAGTCTCTGGAAGTAAAGATGCCCTCTACACTCATGTCCTCAACAACAATGATGCTTGAGAGCTTATAGTCACGCATGAGTTGCACAGCTTCACCAACCGTTGCGTCTATCTCCACTTTTGCCACGCCCTTGCTCATGGCAAGTGAAACCAGAGGGACGGTATCAAACCCCCCAAGCACGTCGGTGATGCCTTCCCTGAAGAAGTATGCCATGAGGTCGCTGGTGGTCACCATCCCTGCATAGCTTCCCCTGTTGAAGAGTGGAAGCTTGCGTCTCTTTTCATGCTTGAGCATGACCGCTGCTTCATACCATGAAGCGTCTATCTCAGCCGAGGCCTTGGGGGGCATCATCACCTCGCGAACAAGCACCCCTGCCAGAGCTGTCGAAGGATCAATCTTTCTCAGAATCATCTCTTCGGTCAGCATGCCGGCAAGCGTATCACCATCAAGCACGGCAACGGTATTCTTTCCTGCTTCCATGAGGAAGCGTATTGCTGACTCCATGGTATCATCAGGCTTTAAGAGCAGCGGCTCGGTGTTCATTATCTCCCTCACCTGCCGTGAGATGACCACCTCGAGCTTCTGTATAGCTGACTTATGCTCAGCGAACTTCACCACAGAGCGGGTAGACCAGAAGATGATGAGGATTGCAGCTATCGCAGCCAGGATGCTTCCAACAGTGATAATGCCCATCATAGGATTAAAGGAGAATCCGAGCACTTCCACCCTATCAAAGGAGATTCTAGGCACGTTTGCCTCACTAGATGGGAGATGGCCAGACAGGGAGAGGTTCTGCTCTGCTGAAAAGGATTGCCCATCTGGAGCAGCGACTCCCTCCCCGCTGCTGTTCATCCTGATGAACACGGTAGGGGCGGAGCCATTCCATGACAGCTGTTGGCCATTGCTTGCGTTGCCTCCTTTTCTGGCGATAGAGGGTATCCTGTAGGTGTCTTCAGGCTGCTTCCTTTCTCCTGGCTTGAGGATGCTTTCAAGGATTGGAAGCTTATGGCCAAAAGGATCAAAACTGCCTCCAGAAGGAGTCTTCTCCTTGTCATACCGTATGCCAACTGATCCCTGGTATAGCTCGCCTGTATCAGTAAAGACATGGCCGTCAGGAATCGCTGCCTGCTGCTGCAACACCTCCTCCGTCGCAGTGAGGGGCGCCTGCCCTTCCTGTGCACCACCAAAGATCGCCGGCCCCTGCCTACATATCCTCAGGCCAGGGTCACAGCCGAACTCGCAGGTGACAAGGTGCTCCATATTGATGAAGACATAGCCTGCTGAGATAATAGTGCTGCTTGCAAGGGTTGCGTCATCAAAGCAGGTGGCAAGCCCTGTCGTGTTGAGGGAAAGAAGCAGGATGGAAGAAGAGGGCGCAGCATACGCCATTGCGATGACCACCACTATGCAGATGAGGGCGCCTTTTTTTTTCATCTTGAAGTTCATTGCTCTCTCTTAAATATATATGTATTGGTGGTAACCCTTCACCATTATGAAGCCCGCCTGCCTCTATGCAGCTGTGAAGGGCATCACTCATTGGAAAAGGCATTCCCTAAAAGCTCATTACCTACAGCTTATTTTGCTTCCGAGCGCTTTATCTCTATTTCCTCCTCCTGCCTTATGTGAAATTGATGACAAAAAATCCGCCGTGCACTGCTGCCCGAGCCCATCCTTCATACCCGATGGTGCAGCACTCAACCTCGCGGCAATGGCTGCAACAAAGCCCTGCTACTTGTGGCGGTTTTTTTGTTTTCGTTTTTTTCTTCACTCTTTTTTCTTCTTTTCTTTCTTTTTTTCCCCTCGGAATTCCAAAGTGCACTATGCTCTGTAATACAAAGGATGAAGTTACGCATTGGCTGTGGAAGTGATGTGAGCTATGGCTAATGCCTTTTTTTCATAATGAGCTTCTGGGAATGCCCCTTTTACACGGGCCCGCCAGCCTCTTTGTAATTACGATGAGCATCATTCAAAAAAAAGCATTCCCTAAAAGCTCATTGCTGACAGCAACTTTACCAAAAGCGACACTACTGTTCTCTCTCCTCCTGCCTGCTGTGAAATTGCTCTTGAAAATTCCTTCGTGCACAGTATTGGCACCCATCCTTCAACCACGCAAGTAGCAGCGCGCTACACTGCGGCAATGGCTGCAACAAATGCCCTTGCCAGCAAGCGTAACCCAGGCCTTTTTTGTTTTCACTTCTTTTCCTTCACTTTTTTCTTCTTTTCTTTCTTCGTTTTTCTTTCTTCGCCTTTTTTCTTTCTTTATTTTTCTTTTCCCCGTCGGAAAGCGCAATTGAGATGATGGCATGAATAGAAAAGAATGAGGTTACGCATTGGCTGTTGAAGCGATGGGAGAATAGGCATTGCCTTTTTTTCTACTGAGCTTTTGGGAATGCCTCTTTTCCACAAACCTGCCCACTTATATTTCTCAAAGCCTCAACTCATGGCTATCCCGATGAGCCTTTCAGGCTCGTGAAGTGTTACAAAAAAAGGGCATTCCAAAAAAATCAATAGCGATGGCTTCTTTGCCACCCTCAACATTGTCTTTTTTTCTTCTTTGATGTCTATGGAAATAGTGATGATAACGTTTCCGCCATGCCCTGCAGAGGCATCCATCCTCCATGCACGCATGCAGCAGCTCGCAATCCTGAAGGGATAGCTGCCCGCTATGCTGCCTGCTCTTGCTTCTTCTCCTTTCTTAAGCTTCCAGCCGATTGAAAAGAGAGTGCTGAAACATCGCTTCATGGAGCGTGAGGTGTTACCGTGCTACCAAACATTTTTAACCAATCCACAATCTCATCAACTCCATGAAGTACAAAGAGTTTACCCTTGACCGATTCCAGGAAGAGGCAATTCAGGCAATAGATAGCAACAAGTCAGTGGTCGTCTCTGCTCCGACTGGATCAGGCAAGACCCTCATTGCTGACTACATCATCAACAGGGACGTCAAAAAGGGCATCAAGGTAATCTATACAGCGCCCATCAAGGCACTCTCCAACCAGAAATACAAGGAGTTCTGCGCTGAATATGGCGAGGAAAGCGTAGGCCTCATTACTGGCGATGTCGTCAGGAATCCTGGCGGGCTTGTCCTCATCATGACAACAGAAGTCTATCGCAACATGGTCATGACAGGCGACCCTCTCCTTGAGGGCATCTCCTACGCCATCTTCGATGAGATACACTACATCAATGACATCGAGAGGGGAGTCATCTGGGAAGAATCCATCATCTTCTCAAAAAGAAGGACCCGCATGCTCTGCCTCTCAGCAACCATCCCCAATGCTGAGGAGTTCGCTGACTGGATCCGCTCAATCAAGCGCCATGAGGTCGTCGTGGTGCTGCATGAGCAAAGGCCCATCCCCCTGCGCCTTCAGTTCTATGATGAAGAGCTTGGGGTGACCACCCTTGAGAAAATAAATGACGTTGCGGGAATTCCCGACTATCATCATTTCAGGGGCAGGAGGAGAAGGCGCCTTCCTCCAGCACCGCAGCCTGATCACACAAGGCTCATCAAGGCAATCATAGGAAAGACTCCCTGCTTCTTCTTCTGCTTCTCCAGAGCCGGCTGCCAGAAGAACTCGTTAGAGCTGCTGGGCAAAGGGTACTTTGAGCAGAGTCCGCAGATAGTATCACATATCGCAGCCAAACTGCGTGACGCTCCACCTGACATAGCAAAGCTTCCCTCAGCCAAGCTCCTGCGCCAGACCCTTCCCCATGGCATTGGCTTTCATCATGCCGGGCTTCTTCCCATCCTCAAGGAGCTTGTCGAGGAGCTGTTTGCTCTTGGGTTTATCCACGTCCTCTACACCACAGAAACCTTTGCCGTAGGCATCAATATGCCTGCCAAGACGGTATGCTTTGAGTCATTGCGCAAGTTCGACGGCAGAGGGTTTCGCCTTCTCAACTCAAAGGAGTTCTTCCAGATTGCCGGAAGGGCGGGAAGAAGGGGGATTGACACTGAGGGGTTTGTTATCCCCATGATAGCCAGGAGAGACTTCAACTACAAGGCTATCCAAAGGGTGACTGACAAGGACATTGAGCCTATCAGGTCGCAATACCGCCTCTCGGTGAACACCGTGCTGAATCTTATCCACCAGCATGACGCTAAGGAAATCGCAAAGATCCTCAGGATGAGCTTTCACTCCTTCCAGCAATACGGCAGGGCATTCCATGCAAAGGAGAGCCATGCAGCCCACAGGACATTCATGAATCTCAAGAAGAGCCTGTCAAAGAGGGGCTACCTCAAAGGGAGCGCATTAACAGAGAAGGGGTTGTTTGCCTCAAAGATATACGCCGATGAGCTGCTCACTGCTGAGCTTTTCACCGGACACTTCTATGCCGAGCTGAACGAGTACCAGATGCTCCTTGCCATAGCGTGCCTGTGCTATGAAGCCCGAGAAAATACCCAGTTCCATGCAACCTTCCCAGCAAGGCACGTGAAGGAGCTGGAGAGGCTCCTGCAGCGCTCGCCGTTCCTTATGCATGAGCAGCGCTTTAGCGAGGCGCAGCGCCTCACGGCCCTAATCCATCCCCTCTATCATGGCAGGAGCATCTTCGACGTCATTGGCAGCACCAATCTTCCTGAGGGCGACATCCTGCGCCTGCTACGCCAGATGCTTGACAGGATCAACCAGATACGCCATGCTACTGACGACAGGAGATTAGAAATGATGATGGGCAGCTGTGCTGACGTGATTAACCATGCGGTAAAGGACGTGGATGTGGTGTAATTTTGGTTAAGGCCTTTATCTGAACTTCAATGCCGCTCAAGAAGCCTGCCAGGGGCGGATGGATTGCGGAGTGATACAGCGCGAAAAGCATTTTTGGATGAAGCCCTCACCATCCAAAAGTATTTAAACAGGAGCGCATTCCTATCATATCGTTAATATCGGGTTGGGAAACCTGGTATGGCCCGTCACGAGAGTACTCAACGGAGTTTACGCTAAGAAAGCAAGCGATGAAGCTTGGGAGTTAGTGGTGCGGGCTGCAATATCCGCTTATGCTTTATAGCGCCTGTGGCTACACAGGTAAAGATTAGGATAAAGGCATCAAAAGCCGCCATAACCGTCGTTTAGAGCACATCCCGATTGCAATTATCGTTTCATCATTGTATCATGGTTTGCGTGTGGGGTTCATTGTTTTATTGGCATTGTGCCTCCCCTGTACGGTATAGATAGGATGTAGTTCTAAGTGCTTTTACTGGCTGGCGGCTATGCGATAGGAAGAGGTCCATTCGCAAAGAGTCAACAGCGCAGCGGTCCGCAATGCGGGCAGCTTTGACGTGCCTGCAAAAGCAGGACACAACAGGATTGGAAGTTCACAAGAAGAAAATTCCATTCTGGAAACACCGGAGGCAAAAATGGGAAAGATAAGCCCTGTATCCTCAAAATACATCATCCACTCAAACATAGAGATTGATGGCATCGTAGATAGACCTGATGTCATCGGAGCGATTTTCGGCCAGACCGAAGGGCTTCTTGGGGCAGATCTTGAGCTTCGCGAGCTTCAGCGCTCGGGAAGGATAGGAAGGATAGAAGTTAATGTAGATACCACCTCGGGGAAGACTCAGGGGCAGATAGTTATCCCCTCAAGCCTTGATAAGGCAGAAACCTCGATTGTTGCAGCAGCACTGGAAATCATCCAGAGGATTGGCCCCTGCAACGCAAAGATTAAGGTAAGGAATATCGAGGACGTCCGTGTCAGCAAGCGCAATTTTGTCATCCAGAGGGCAAAAGAGCTGCTTAAGAGCATGATGGATACCGTCATGCCTGATTCTCAGGAACTTGCAGATGAGGTATCCTATGCTGTCAGGGTCATGGAAGTTGTTGAATATGGCAAAGACCGCCTGCCTGCTGGTCCTGCAATTGATGAGTCTGAGGAGATCATCATCGTTGAAGGGAGAGCGGATGTCGTCAACCTCCTCAAGCACGGCTTCAAAAATGTCATAGCCGTGAATGGCACCTCGATTCCCGAGACCATTATTGAGCTCACCAAGAAGAAGGTCGTAACTGCCTTCGTGGACGGGGACAGGGGTGGCAACATCATCATAAAGGAGCTGACAACTGTCGGCGAAGTGGATTTCGTCACCAGGGCCCCTGACGGCAAGGAAGTTGAGGAGATCACAAAGAAAGAGATACATAAGGCGCTGCGAAGCAGAATATCAGCAGAGCAGGCAAAGCTTGAGCTTTCCAAAGAGAGCGAGCGCTACAACGAGCAGGGCATACGAAGGAGCCAGCAGGGTAGCGCCAATTACCCCCGCCGTGAAGGTCCAAGGGACAATGGAATCCGCGACCAGCGAAGAGGTCCTCCTGCTCCTTCCCAGCAGAAACCGAGCAAAGAGGAGCTTGCTGCATTCAAGGAAGCGATAGAGAAACTCATCGGAACCCGTGGTGCCCATATGCTGGACAAGAATCTTGGGGTACTTGGGAAGGTTCCTGTTAGCGAGTTGCAGTCCACCATCAACAGCATGCCCAATGCAATCCACGCAGTCGTCTTTGATGGAACCATCGAGCGGGATATGGTAAAAGCAGCTGAGTCAGCAGACGTGAGCTATCTTGTCGCGATGGGTTCAAAAGTAAAGCCCAACGAGACAAGGATAACCCTCCTCACGGTCAATGATTTATAGGATTTTTGTGGCACTCAACTGGCACCTAAAAGAGCAACTTCAGTTGAATTCATGAAAAAAGCGCATTCAGGAAAACCTGCTGCATTATCAATTGGTCTGGCCTTTGCTGGGCATCTCTGCAGTTAGCTTTGCAAGCAATGGGCAGGCAGGAGAGCAGGGAGAAATGCTCACAAGCAGCCCTGAGCAACCTGAGATTACTGCAGATGGCATGACGATAGGTAACACAGAAACAGAGTATGCCATTGATTTCTTTACTGAGCCTCAGGAGAGTTATGATGCAGGGGCACACCCTGCCCTTCCGCTTCGCTCAAGGGCAGACCCATAGGATTTCTGGCTTGAGCTCTTAACAATAGTTAACAGCTACTTTTATAAAGGGCGCTCCCATTATCAAAATGGGGAAATGCAGGTTTTCCGTCAGGATAAAAAGAGGTGGAGGGAATTTCTCATTCGGCTTAGCAGAAGCGCTGAACTCATAGCTCCGGTAAAGACTGACCTCCTACGATTTGAGCCCATCACTGACCCTGAGCAGATTTACCTTGAAAAAAACACCTACTTTCCCCTGAAGGAATGGTTCTTCAGAAAAGAGGAGGTAATCTTCCAATTCACGGGCAACAAGCTCACCGTTCCTGCCTTTACAGCGCCAAAGCAGCGCATCTTCTTTGGCGTACGAAAATGCGATCTGAACGCCATCCGCCATCAGGACATGGTATTCATTAATGACGTAGGTGACCCCTACTACAAGGCCCAAAGGGAGCATTCGCTGCTCTTAGGCTACCACTGCAACACTGCGCCTTCGCAGTACTGCTTTTGCGGCTCCATGGACCTTGTTGATTTCTTTGACCTCATGTTCTATGACAAGGGAGATTACTTCCTGATTGAGGTAGGCTCAGACAGGGGAGAAGCCCTCATAGCAGAGCACCATGACCTTTTTGAGCAGCATAACCGCCTCATAACGCAGGACGAGAAGCATATCCCTGGAGCTGACCGCCTGAAAGTAAAGGACATTGCCCACCTCTATGACAACCCTGGCTGGAAGGAAGGGGTTGATAAGTGCCTTTCCTGCGGCGCCTGCACCGCTCTTTGCCCGACGTGCTACTGCTTTGAGTTCCATGACGAAACAAAACTTGCTGATCCACAATCAGGCGAGCGCAAGCGCTTCTGGAGCAGTTGCCAGCTGCAGGACTTCACCCGCGTCGCAGGCGACCATGTATTTAGAAAAGAGCGCGAGGAGCGCTTCAAGCATCGCATCTATCACCAGCTGGACTATTTCAGGGAAAAGTACGGCATACAGATGTGCGTTGGCTGCGGCAGGTGCATAGAAGGATGCCCTACGCGCATAGATTTTGTAGACATCATTAACAGGATGGAAAGACCAGAAAAAAAAGAGGCATAGATGGCGCAAGGATTCTTCAGGAGGAAAGGAAAGACGGCAGAGGAAGCTGATGCTTTCCAGAGATTTATAGACCAAAAGCTCAGGGAGCTTTCGCATACCCCATCTGGCAAAAAGAGGAAGACGAGTTCGCCAGCGAGAGCAAAGATAAAATTTCCCGCGAAGAAAAGCGCAAAAGGAAAAGGCAGGCGGAAGCGAATACTTTTATCACCTGGAAAGGCAACCATGGCGCCAGAAAAGGCAAAAAAGGCAGCGGCAAAGAGAATTACGCCAGTTGCGATAGTGCCCAAGCGCCCAGGCGCTTCAGAGAATCCCTACCTTCCAAAACCCTATAGGGTACTTGACTATGTCCGTGAATCGCCTGACACCTTCACCATAGCAGTTGACATGAAGACCTATCATGACCCTGGCCAATTCGTCCAGGTCTCATTGCCAGGATTTGGAGAATCGCCCATATCCATCTGCTCTGATTCACGGGAATTCATCCGCCTCAACATCAGGGAAGTAGGCACGGTCACAAAAGCGCTGGCAAAGCTCAAGGTAGGCGACACCGTACTCATCAGAGGCCCCTACGGCAGAGGCTACCCTATGCAGGCGCTTAGGGGAAACGATCTGATAATCATCGGCGGAGGCTGTGGTGTTGCGCCATTGAAGGGCATCATTGACTATGTCTATAACCACAGGGCTGCATATAAGGATATCTATCTTTTCTTAGGCTACCGCTCGCCTGATGACATCCTGTTCCAGAAGGAGCTTGAACAGTGGAAGAAGGACTATCACGTCCACATGACAGTTGACGAGAACAAGCAGCAGAAATTCTGCTATGAGGCAACAACAGGCTTTGTGACAGACAAGCTCAAGGCAGCGCCGATAGACAACCACGGCAAAGTCGCTTTCGTCTGCGGCCCTCCCATCATGATGAAGTTCACCACCCATATACTAAAAGAGAAGGGATTCAATGACGACCAGATATTCGTCTCGGCTGAAAGGTTGATGTACTGCGCTTTAGGCGTCTGCTGCCACTGCATGATTCGTGGAAAGTTCACCTGTATTGACGGGCCGGTCTTCAGGTATGACGAGATAGGGCATATCAAGAATGATTAAGGAAACAACAAGGAAAAAGGGAAGGGCAGATGCAAACCCTTCAAAGGCTAAGCCTCTCATCGGAGTATTTGGCATCACAGGCTGCGCAGGATGCCAGCTTTCCATTATTTTCAACGAGGACGATATTCTGGACCTTATAGACCTTGTTGATCTGCGGGCATTCCCCTTCATAAAGGAAGTCAATCCTGAAGAGCATTTTGACATCTGCATCATTGAAGGCCTCGTCGCAGATAAGGGAGACCTGGAAAGGATAAAGAAACTGAGGGGAAACTCAAAAATGGTCGTTTCCCTTGGAGCCTGCGCCTGCACTGGCTGCGTTCCGGCGTATCGCCAGTTCACCCTGAAAGAGAATTACGAGCACCTTCTCTACCAGAAGATGGAGGAGATTCAGGATGTCAAGCCCACGCCCATTGACGCACACATCAAAGTGGATTATTACATCCCTGGCTGCCCGCCAGACAAGAAGCAGATTCTGGCATTCATCAAGGGAGCAGTTGCAGGAAGAATACCAAAGCCCTACGATTCTCCTGTCTGCATTGAGTGCAGGCAGAACGGCAATGCCTGCCTGCTTGATGTGGGCAAGCCTTGCTTAGGGCCTATCACCGCAGGAGGCTGTGATGCAGTCTGCATCAACGGAGGCTTTGAGTGCTGGGGCTGCCGTGGCCCTACAAAAGATATGCACCTTGACCTCATGATTGACATCCTGCGTGCAAAAGGATTTGACGACAGGTTCATCCAGGACCGCATGCGCACCTTTGTCGGATTGAAACTGCCGATGCTCGAGAAAGTGATGAAAAAAACATCTGAAGTGAACGTAACCTTTAAGGGCATGCCTGCCCAGAGGGGATTGCCATAACTGCACTCATGGGAACATAAACAATGCTAAGGAACATTACCCTCAACCACATAACGAAGATTGAAGGTCACGCAAAGCTGGACCTGGCTATTGACAATGGCAAGGTCACCACATGCCATCTTTCAGCAACAGAAGGCGCAAGATACTTTGAGGGCCTTGTCAAGAACAGGAAGTTCTATGAAGCCCATGAGATGACCTCGCGCATCTGTGGCATATGCAGCTGCGGCCACGTGGTTGCGGCAGTGCAGGCAATTGAAGATGCCCTTGGCTTTCAGCCTTCAGCACAGACCTTCAGGCTCAGGGAGCTTCTGACCCTTGGCGAGCGCATACGATCTCACGCTACCCATCTCTATTTCCTTGCATTGCCTGATTATCTGGGATATGAATCAGCATTGGCCATGGCGCCAACATACAAGGCTGAACTGATGAAAGCGCTTGGCCTGATGAAAATAGGCAATGCCATTGTTAAGCTGCTTGGAGCACGCGACCTGCACCCGGTCTCAGCTACGCCTGGTGGCTGGCTGCATCTTCCTTCGACTGGAGAGTTGAGAGCTGTAGCAAAGGAGCTTGAAAAAGCTAAGAAGGATGCGATTGCGACGTGCAGCCTTTTTGCCTCGCTTACCCACCCTGATTTTGATTCACCCTCAGAATGGTTTTCGCTCAAGCATGAGAGCGAATATGCCATGCTCAGGGGTGACTTCCATTCCCCCAGAGTTGTCTTTGAGTGCCACAAGCTGCATGACTTTGTCAGGGAATACCATGAGGATTACTCAACTGCCAACTTTGTCGTTGTAAAAGGAGGCAGGCAATACATGCTTGGAGCATTGCCAAGGCTCAACAATAACGCTTCGCAATTGTCAAAAGATGCAAAGGCCATGGTAAAAAAGGTGAGGCTCAGGCTTCCTTCGTCAAATCCCTATCACCAGAACCTCGCACAGGCCATAGAGCTTATCCATGCAATTGACCATGCCCATGACATCTGCTCAGCGCTTGAGGTGACAGATGAGAAGCCGCCAAAGCTCTCGCCAAAAGCTGGTCATGGCATTGCTGCAGTGGAAGTTCCCAGAG
>Ga0208373_1003347_pt1 | contig 15880 bp, 10 predicted proteins | sample RifOxyC2_FD_184036 | JGI IMG/M metagenome (GOLD analysis project Ga0208373, IMG submission 184036) | Soil microbial communities from Rifle, Colorado - Rifle Oxygen_injection C2 (SPAdes) | ecosystem: Environmental > Terrestrial > Deep subsurface > Rock core/Sediment | place: Rifle, Colorado...
ACGTTTGTAATCGTCGTCAAAATCGTACCGAACAATTTGGTTATGGCGTTTTGGATATTCAAAATGCCGGAGCCGACCTTATTTGTCCATTTTTGATCACTGACAAACAACATGCCACTTTCTTCCGTCAAGGTTTGAATCATTTTATCCGGCGACAAACTCATATCCACGGACTTCAAAAGCGCCGCCGCGCCGGAAACCATGGCCGCGGAAAAAGACGTGCCGTTCCAACCGGTGTCATAATATTTTTGAAACGCGGTGTATTTACTGTTCTGATAAAGCAATCCGGCAATGTTCGTACCCGGCGCGGCAATGTCAATGCAGCCGGCACCGTAATTGGAGAACTCCGCCACTCGATCTTGGCTGGTCGAAGCAATCACACCGAGAATCATGTTCTTGCCCAATTCCTTGTCGTAACAAATCGGATAAATCGGATTGGTCGTCGCGTCTTTTCCCACCAATTCACCATCAAGCGCGTTGCCCGCCGCGGCCACGATTAAGATACCGCTATTGTACGCATTGATAATACTATTTTTTAATTTCAGGCTGTGTTCATAGCCGCCGAAACTAAGATTGATGATTTGCGCACCGTTCGCCACCGCATAATCGATTGCCTTGCTGACCGAATCCGACCCGCCCCAGCCGCTCGCGTCGAGAACCAAAAGCGGCATGATGCGCACGTTCGCCGTCACGCCTTTTGTCCCCTGCCCGTTGTCATGCACCGCGGAAATAATGCCGGCCACAAACGTCCCGTGATTTACGGCCGTGGATGAAAAGTTGCCGGTGATTTTCGGCCGCGGATCAGCCTTGTTCGTGACAAAATCCCAACCGTTCACGTCGTCAATATAACCATTGTGATCATTGTCAACTCCATCCGCCGGCGTCTCGTCCGCGTTGATCCAAATATTGCCGGTCAAATCCGGATGATCGATTGCCACGCCCGTATCAAGCACCGCGACAATCACGCTGCTGCTGCCTTTAGATTTTTGCCACGCTTCCGGCGCTTTTATTTTGTTCAAGTACCACTGCTGCGCGTAATACGGATCTTCGGCCGCCTGAACGGCAAATCCGAACGTAAAACAAAACAGCACCAACGCGCTCATCAAAAACATTTTTATTCGCATAATTATTTTAAATCAAAACTATTCCAAGTTTAAACTGTTTTTAATTTTGAATTTGGAGTTTTGGGCTTTGAATTTCGCCCGACGCCATTATACCTTATTTTATTGAAAAAACGAAGCCCTTGACATTTTCATTAATTTTTGCAATAATATGGTTTAGCGAAATGTAAATTTGGAGGAGGAAATGATGATCACGTTTGATGACAAAAAGACGACAGACAACGTGGTTTTCCCCTCCTTTCCAACAATTGCGAAAGAAGCGGGAAATCCGACCAACGGAATGGCCAATATCGTGTCCTTTGAAAAAACGAGGCAACCCATGAAAACCAAACCGACCGAATTCCAAGTGGAATCTTATCTTGACTGGTTGGTAGCGCAAAGATACATCGATCCGCATCAAGAAAAAAAGTTGCGCGCCGCCACGGCGCCGCTTTTTCAGGAATATCCCGGAGTGGATGAATCAATCAAGGAACTGGTGCAAATGGAATTCACCGGCGACAAGACGCCACATTACAACGTTATCGCCGACAAAGAAGAAGCCTACTGGCTGGCCGCTCTGGATCGAGGCCAAACGCCATTGCCGGCATTTGACTATCCGCGCGCGCGCTCGATTTTTACCGTGCCGCCGGAAGAGCGTACCACGCGCGTCAGCTTTTTGAAACCGGAGTTCGCCACGGACGTGCCGGTGGTGGACATCAAACGCGAACTGGCCAAAGCCAACGCTTTCTTTCACATCATGTTGCGGATGATTCGTCTGCAATATGAAAAAGATCATCCGGCTTCGCAGTCATTGTTTGACAGCTTTACCGATAAACCGGTGTCGGCGGAAGAGCTTTTCGCAAGAACGGAACTCAAGCTCAATGACGTTTTGCGCGAACCCTCGCCACCTGCATGCGCAGGCATGCCGGAACTATTGACGAACTACTTCCAGGAAGAACGCGCCATGTTGGCTAATCTCAAAGCCATGGCAGGACAATTGCATCATGCGGCGGAAAAAAGCAAACGCTTGCGCGAACGCAAGCCGACATTCTGGCGGAAGTTGCTTGACCGCTTCCGCAAAAAGTAACACAAAGCGAGCCCTCTACGGCTCGCCTTTTTAATAATGGAAGTTGGTACGTGGTACATGGAAGCCGGTTTAGATTGTGGAAATTGAAAAATGGATTATTCCAATCTCCAGCATCCACCTTCCGCACCAGCTTCCACATACCACGCACCACTTTCCAATTAATTTCTACGCTCCGCGTTCTCCTTCACAACCTCGACAACAAACGCATCGAGCGCTTTCGCTCCCAAATCCCCTTCTCCGCGCTTGCGAACGGCCACGGTTTTCGCTTCCACTTCTTTTTCACCGACAACCAAAACGTACGGCACTTTGGCTTTTTCCGCATTACGAATTCTTTTTGGCAAAGAGTCGGCGGAATTATCCAGCGTTACGCGCAAATTATATTTATTCAACTCCGCTTCCACGCCTTTCGCGTATTCATCAAACTTTTCCGACACCGGCACAATTCTAATTTGTTCCGGCGACAACCACAGCGGGAACGCGCCAACATAGTGTTCAATCAGCAAACCGATAAATCGTTCAAACGAACCGAACAGGGCGCGATGAAGCATGTACGGCCGCTCTTCTTTGCCATCGGAATTGATGCAAGTCATGTCAAAACGCTCGGGCAAATTGAAATCAAATTGCAAAGTGGAACACTGCCACTGCCGACCGATTGCGTCTTTGATTTTGAAATCCAACTTGGGTCCGTAAAATGCGGCTTCGCCGATATCGGTGACAAAGTCCAACTTTTTTTCCACGGCCACTTCTTCCAAAACTTTCTGCGTAAAATCCCAGCCCGCGTCATTGCCGGCATATTTCGCCTTGTTGTTTGGATCGCGCAAAGAAAGGAATACTTTGTAATCCTTGAAACCGAAAGTGGTAAAAATAAAAGTGATAAAATCAACCACGCGCGCCAACTCTTCCTTCACCTGATCCCTGGTGCAAATAATGTGCGCGTCGTCCTGCGTAAACCCGCGCACGCGCGTCAAGCCGGACAGTTCGCCGGATTTCTCATAACGATAAACCGTGCCGCACTCGGCCCAGCGTAGCGGCAAATTTTTGTATGACCACATTTGTGACTTGTACAGACGCACGTGGAACGGACAGTTCATCGGCTTTAATAAATATTCTTCTTTCGGCCGATCGACAACCGCGCCGTCCTGCGCTTCTTTCAACGACTTGCTGATTTCAAGCGCCGGGTACATGCTTTCGTTATAAAAGTTCCAATGGCCGGATGTTTCCCACAGTCCGCGCGCGCCGATATGCGGCGAACGCACCAAATCATAGCCGTTTTTCAAATGCGCGTCATGCCAAAAATTTTCGATGATGTGCCAAAGCATGGCGCCTTTCGGTTTCCACATGGCGAGGCCGAGGCCGACGAGCGGATCGAGGATAAACAAATCTTTGCCAATCACGCGGTGATCGCGTTTTTCCGCTTCTTCGATCATTTTCATATAATCATCCAACGCTTCTTTCGTTTCAAACGCCAGGCCGTAGATGCGCGTTAACATCTTGTTTTTTTCACTGCCGCGCCAGTAGGCACCGGCCAATTTGTGCAGTTTGAACGCACCAGTTTCTTTTGTCGAAGCCGCATGCGGCCCGCGGCACATGTCCTCAAAGGCCACTTCGCCCTTTCGATCCAAATTTTTGTAAAAACTGATCTTGGTTTCACCCGCCGCAGCCAATTCGTCAATCAATTCCAACTTATAAGGATTATTCGCCAGCTTTCGCTTGGCTTCTTCTCCGGACAAGAAGTACTGCTCGAACGGCTGATCCGCGTTGACGATGTGAAACATTTCTTTTTCAATTCGTTTCAAGTCGGCCGATGCGAGTTTTTCTTCGCCGAAATCAAAATCATAATAAAATCCGTTGTCCACGGGAGGACCGATCGTTAATTTCACGTTCGGGTAAAGCTTCAGAACGGCTTGCGCCATAATGTGCGAGAGAGAATGGCGCATGGTTTCAAGATTTGACATAAGCCTAAGAAAGTTAATTATGGTTAATAAAAGTTGATAAAAGAAAGTTAATATAACAAAAAAGACTAACTGAATTAGTCTTGGGCCCCGGCGCATGCCGGGGGGTTCCACCCAAGTTCCTAAGATAAACAAACTCCTAGGCACTTTATAAATTTTTTTTGAAGCTTAGTCAGCGGGCATTCGCCCGCCAAATCCGCGTTCTGCGGATAATCGGCTGGTAACCGATTCAATCACTTTCAACAAAACTATTATAGCGCTTCCGATTGCTGTGTCAAATCTATACCACCTCCCCATGTATAAAAAAATCCCCGCGGCGCGCGCCGCGGGGATGTGACGTTAGTCGTATCCAACATTATACCAGCCAATCCGTTTTTCCATTTGTTCTGAAAAGGCGGTTTTCTTCTGCTGTTCAAATCGCTCATACTCAATCCAACTCCCCTCCTGCCAGTCGGACAAAATCGCCCGCTTGGTCGGCATGCGATTCATAAAAGAATCAACGAATTCCTCGATCGCCGTTGGCAACCGCATATCCCAAATTTTGTAAGTCAACTCGACTACCACGTATTCCGTTTCGGCCGAATCGCGAAAATGCACTTGCGCTCGCAACCTGTCTTTTTCGCCGGGCAGATTCGAAAGATAATACGCGCGGATAAAGACCCGACCCATCGGATACCCGCGATGCCACGCAAACATCCATGCGTCCGCTTCGACTTGGCCGAGAACGACATCGATTTGATCCATCTCGGCTTTTTCTACCGCCACCGGACGGCCGCTGATCCCAATCGTAAGCGCCGAACCAGCGCTCGGTAAAGTCAGACAAAAGGCGGCAATCAGAAAAAGAACACTAACGATTTTTTTCATTTTTTCCTCCGTTTCGGGGATATCCCGACAGTTAAGATTTTACCTAAACAAGGGCGGCAAGTCAATAGCAACATCGACAAAATCACCACAACACGCGGTATCATGGACTCGCCTCGATTCGACATCGAGTCGAAGCGGGCTAGACCATGATACCGGACAAGCGCGAGAAAAGACCAAAGTCATAGCGCGATATTTACAAAATTTAATGTTTGCGATAGGATAAAACCATTAACAATAGGAGGCCGTAATGTTTCGCTCTTTCAGTCAAAACAACAAATCAATCGCCACGAAAAAATTCTGCCTTTTATCCATCTTGCTCTTTTCCCTTGTGCTTCTAAGCTCCGGCTGTTCCATCTTCGACTGCACCAGCTGCGTCATGGCCGGAATAATTTTCGGGGGCATTTGTTATGTGCTCTTCGGCTGGATTCCCTATGTCGGCCCCATCCTGGTAATTTTGGCCGTATATTTCGCGGTCCAAGAATCATCGACCAAGAACATCATCAACGAAAGTTGCGGCACTGGTTGCAGTATTTGCTCGACAACCGCTGGCGCGAACCGGACGATTAAGCAATGACTCATCTGACAAAACACAAAGCGACCCCGGCAATCGGAGCCGCTTTTTATTAAAGGTCAAAGGTCAATGAGCAAAGGGCAAAAACAAGGGCAAAAAACAAAATTTAAAAAGAAAAAACACAAAATACAGAGTTAAAGGGGCAAAGTGCAAAAGGAAACGGACTAACCACAAATCGCAAATATTTGGGAGATTGTTATAACTTTGCCCTTTTCCCTTTGCCCTTTGCACTACTATTACTTCGCCGGATTTTCAATTACAATATTGATGTGGTCTTTCATCTTCGGAATCTTCTTCACCCAAAACGGCGACAGCTCTGTCTTGACCGACTTGATGCCCTTGAAGTTGGACAAGTATAATTCCACCGCCTTCGGGCTCAACCCCGAAAGCTTTTCTTTGTCGAAAATCGGATTGTCCGCCTTGATCACGGCCGTACCGACCAAATGCGCCTTTACCTTGGCTGTTTTTTTCGTTTCATCGAACGACTCGATGCGATAATCAAATTTCGTCATATCGAGGTTGGCGAGCGCCTGCCCATCGGGCACCACGGCTTTCAGCCGTTCCCCCGCCAAGTTCACCAGCTTGTCCTGATCAAGTCCGACCAGCACGGTGCGCAACTTCATAGACACATTAAACTTGTCCATCACCGTCCCGACTTCAGCGGAAACCTTTTCGTCCAAAACCAGTTTCGAAACCACCATCATGATATAATTTTTATTCGCAGTTTGCTTTTTGAACTCGTCAATCGCTTGCGCGTACAACTTTTCCGTCAAATCATCTTTCGCCTTAGTAAAGTCCACGGCCTGAATTGATTTCGCCGACTTACCCGTGCTTTTCAGCACCCCCTTGGTTTCGGCGTATACTTGCTTTTGCAAACCTTCCCACAAACCCGGAATAATAAAGGTGGTGGGCTGAAGTTCGGTAAACGCATTCGGATTGTCCGCATAAACGTCCGCCTCGATCTGGCCGCCGGCCGGAATATCCACGCGACTGCTCAACCGCAATAAAATTCCGTCTTGCGCCAAAAGACGCGTGGTTTTCACCAGCGTTTGCGCTTCCGCGCGCTTGTTGATAAGCGTCACCTTGCCGATAGTGTTGCCTTCAAGTATCTGCGTGCCCGTGGCCTCGCCTTCGCCCGCGCCCGCGACCTCTGTTTCAAAAAGCATGCCCTGAAAACTATCCGCCGAGCCGACTCCACCATCCGTTGCCACATCGATCGCCATATCGCTCTCAATCAGCGTCTCCTCGGGAACGATTTTGATCGCCGCGCGGCTGGCGGAAAAATACAAAATCACCACCACCAGCACCACCGTGGCCGCAACAAAACCGAAAATGATCTTTTTGTAACTTTCCGTCACCATGGAATGCTTTCGAATATACATAGAAGTGGTTAGTTGTAAGTTATAAGTTGAAAGATTAAAGTACCAGATTGGGGCACGCCCTGAAACAACTTTAATCTTACAACTTACAACTTTCAACCTGCGCCCTTACCTGCATGCTTAATTATACCAAACCACACTCTCTTTGTAAAAGAATCACTCCTGCCGCAAACTATCCGGTCCTAAAATCTTTTCCAATTTAAACCGGTTATCATCATTCAGGTTGATTAAAAAATTGGTCTTGATCATCTTGTCCTGTATCTGGAAAATCACTTGATGGTCGCCGGGCATGTCCATAAAAAGCATCTTGACTTGACTGGCAAACTCTTTCGACGCACCGAGCGGATAGCTGATAATGACCTGTCTCTTGTGCACTCGTTGTCCCCCGCCCGGAGTCATGACTCCGCCCTCGAGCGCGGATTTTTTTATGGCCGCGGCCACTTGATCGAGATTGTCATTATTCAATTCCCAAACTTTGTTGCACAGCACCTTCGCCTCGCCATCCTTATCGGACAAAGTGCCTTCTGTCACAACAATAGTTCCTTTTTGCCACACGCTTTCTTTCGCCTTGTACAAACGCGGAAAAACCAAACACTCGACCGAATGCACGTGATCCTCGAGCGTGACGAATAACATTGGCTCGCCTTTTTTGGTGGTAATTTTCTTGATCGTGGACACCACGCCGCCGATACGCACCACGCGCTTGGTAATCGTTTCCGTAAAAAGCGTGCCAAGCGGCATAATTAAATTTTGCAAAGCCCGCGCGAACGGCGTGAAAGGATGTTCGGACACATACAGACCGAGAAACTCTTTTTCCCAAGCCAAAATTTGTGCAATGCCGAAATCCGACGACTCACGCAACACCAACCTCGGTAAAGCGTTTGTGTCATTATTCAAACTGAACAAATTGACTTGTTTGGACGACTTAGTACTTTCCGATTCCTTGGTAAACAGCGTCATCTTTTCCACGTTGTCCAGCAATTGTGATCGCCGGCCAAACATATCCATGGCCCCACTCTTGATCAAGCCTTCCAATGATTTTTTGTTAATCATCTGCCCGCCCAACCGACTTAAAAAACTTTCCAAATCATTATAAACCCCGCGTTCCTTGCGCTCGTGAATAATCGATTTGGCCACCGCCTCACCCACGTTGCGCACAGCGTTTAGTCCGAAACGAATGCGCGGTTCCTGCGCCGCGAGTGACTCCGCCACAACCGTGAAGGTGGAATAACTTTCATTGATGCTCGGCGCGAAAATTTTAATGCCCATTTGTTTGCACTCATCAATTTCAATCGTGATACGATCCATATTATGCTGATCGCTCGTCAACAACGCGGCCATGAACTCCGTGGGATAGTTCGCTTTCAAGTATCCGGTTTGATAAGCGATGAGCGCGTAACACGCGGCGTGCGACTTGTTGAATCCATACTCCGCGAACTTTTCCATACTGCCGAAAGTGGCGGTGGCGATTTCAGCGGAAATGTTATTTTTCGCACAGCCGGCCAAAAATTCCGCTTTCATTTTTTCCATCAGCGCGGCGATCTTCTTACCCATGGCCTTGCGCAAAGTATCGGCCTGGCCGCCAGTAAAGCCGGCCATGTCCTTTGACAATTGCATCACTTGTTCCTGGTAAACAATAACCCCGTAGGTATTTTTCAACGAATTGGCCATGACCGGGTGCAAATATGTGATTTCTTTTTGGCCGTGTTTGCGGGCGATGAATTCGTCCACCATTCCCGAATTAAGCGGGCCCGGCCGATACAGCGCCACCATGGCGATCAAGTCTTCAAATACGGACGGCTTCAACATTTTTAAATAACGCTTCATGCCGCTCGATTCGAATTGGAACACGCCCGTGGTTTCGCCGCGCTGAAAAAGTTCGTAAGTTTTTTTATCATCGAGCTTTAAATCATCAACTTTTATTTTTACGCCATGCATTTTTTCGACAATTTCGCACGCTTTTTCCAAAATGGTTAAATTTTTCAAACCAAGAAAGTCCATCTTCAAAATCCCCAAATCTTCCACCGGATGCAGCGAGTATTGAGAAATGATCGCTGCTTCCTGATCGCGCGCGTACTGGCACGGACAATAATGATCAACCGGCTCGCGCGTAATCACGACGCCGCAGGCATGCGTCGACGCGTGCCGCGCCACCCCTTCCAACTTTTTGGCGAAGTTAAGCAAGCGCTTCGCATCGTCATTCGTATCATACATCTGCTTTACTTCCACGACCGAAGTTAACGCCTCGTCAAGATCAACGCCCATCGGAATCAACTTCGACAGCTGATCGCAAAAATTGTACGGCATATCAAGCACTCTCCCCACATCCTTCACCGCCGCGCGTGCCGCCATGGTGCCAAACGTGATAATCTGCGCCACATGATCCTTGCCGTATTTATTTTCAACATAGCGTAGCACCTCCTCTCGCCGCTCATCGGCAAAGTCCGTATCAATATCAGGCATGGAAATACGATCCGGATTTAAAAATCTTTCGAACAGCAAATCATAAGCCATCGGTTCTAGGTTGGTGATGTTCAATAAATAGGAAATAACACTGCCGGCCGCGCTACCACGACCGGGGCCAACGACAATGCCGGTATTTTTCGCCCAATTGATAAAATCTTGAACAATCAAAAAATATGAAGCATAACCGGTTTTCTGAATTACGCCGAGCTCATAGTTCATGCGGTCAAGTACTTTTCGGTTTTTCTCACTTAACTCGGCCGCAAACGGATCAAACCCGTATCGTCGCTTTACATTTTCAACGCACATGTTCTTCAAATAATCAAAATCCGTGATTCCTTCCGGCACCTCATACACCGGCAGCTGAAGTTTGCCTAGCGGGATTTCCAAATTGCACATTTCCGCCACTTTGTTGGTGTTTTCCAAAACTTCGAGGTGGTCGCGGAACCGATCCTCCATTTGCGCGGACGTGGGCACGGAAAAATCTTCTCCCATGTAACTCATGCGATCCTTGTCGGCCAAGGTCTTCTTCGTCTGCAAACAAATAAGAATATCGTGCGCTTCCGCGTCTTCACTGTTCAGGTAATGACTATCAGTGGTGGCCACGATTGGGATATTCAGACGCTTGCCGATGTCATACAAACGATTATTAACCACTTTTTGTTCCGGAATATTCGGATGATGCTGAACTTCCAGAAAAAAATTTTCTTTACCGAAAACGCCGATGTATTTATTTAGCAGGCCTTCAATCTTCGCCTCGCTTCCGCCACGCAAGATATTACGAGGAATTTCACCGGCCAAGCAAGCCGTTAAACAGATAATTCCTTCATGATATTGATTCAACAGCTCCCAGTCGATGCGCGGCTTGTAATAAAAACCCTCAAGGTGGGCAATGGTCGTCAGCTTGATCAAATTTTGATAACCAACGTAATCTTTCGCCAATAAGATAATATGAAACCGATCATCCTCGCCCGCTTCTTTGCGTTTACGATTTTCCACGATGTACATTTCACAACCCACGATCGGCTTCACGCCGGCCGCTTTGCATTTTTGATAAAACTCAATCGCGCCGTACATCACGCCGTGATCGGTCAGAGCCACGGCCGTCATGCCGTCCGCTTTCACTTTATCAACCAAATCGCCGATCTTGGTCAGACCGTCGAGCAGGGAGTAGTGGCTGTGGATGTGTAGTGGCGTATACTTCATAGAACTGGGGAGTCCGGAGTCAAAAGGTAAAAGTCAAAAGTCCAGCATACAAACAACACAATAATCTATACGACCATGGCTTTAGACTTTTACCTTTGTGCGCCATAGGACGCCCGCCCGCAGCGCTACTGCGCAACAAGTTGTGGGCAGGCACTCGTCCTTCGGCGAGGACTTTTGACTTGCGATTCGGACTTTAGACTTTTACCTTTTGACTTTAGACTTGCGACTCCAGCTTTTTACTGCCCCCATTTTATCACACCCGCGCTTGTTTCTCAAAGGAAAAATTATCCACCAATTACACCATTTTTTCGTAAAACAAACTTGTGAATAAATCACTTGACAAAATCAATAGATTTGCTATTGTCCCATTGTCGAGCGCGGATTCTATTGATCCCTAAAAGTCCAAGGCCACAAGCCTTGGATTTTTGTTTTATCAAAATCAATGATATACTTCCGCCAGTAGAGTTCGAGGAGCCATCCTCACGGTGAGGGATCCGCGCTTGACACTCGGATCAGCGGGGTTCGATACCCCTTTCCGCCAGATTACCAAATTTGAACCGAAGCAAACTAAGGGTATTCTAAACATGAAATATGCAAGATTTACTAAAACAACACTTTGATCGAGCCGATCTGGATATTCGGAAGCAAATTTCCGGGTATTCGCGCTTTATGGATCAAAAGGTCACTCCTGACGTTTTGTCGTTTATTGCAGACTGCGTTGTTAACTTCTTGGGCGGAAAAGATGCAGGTACAACTTTTGTTGTTGGAGATATCTGGGAATTTTCATACTTTGTAAAAAATACAATGGCCGTCTTTGGAAAACCATCTCCAGAAAATAAAACTGCAGGGTCTGAATACGATAAGTTTATAGCTCAACCGTTAAAGACACTCGCCTTTGCTAAGGTTCTTGGGGAAAATAAAGTTGGTAGGAAAAATACATATACGGTTCTGAGATCGGACATTCTTGAATTCATATCTCAAAACGAAAGGAATGCTTGGCGTTTTCTGGTTATTTATAAGGAGCGCTTTATCCACGTGATCAATTCAGGCTATGGTCTTGATCTCTCAACCAACACTAGTTTTGATGAGTTGAAAGAGGTTATTCGGAAAAGATAGCTCCTTAACGCCTAACTCCAAAAAAGAATACAGAGTTGGTATCGATGTTTAGAGATCGAGTGCCGTGATTCCTGGCCACTCGATAAAACTCAGTAAATTCTTCTGTCCCAAAATAATCAAGATCCTTTAAAGTTATCCTAATATCTTTCTCTTTTGGAGTGAGAATCGCCACAGACCCATCAACGAGAGTGTTTTCCGGCAAGAACGAGGCCCTGGGGGCGCAGGTTAGATTTGGCACCAAGACACTATTCTCTTTATTCCAAAATTTTGAGATCGATAAGCCATCTAACGAATCTACATAAGAATCGTAATTTGGAATATTTAATATTTCATTTCTTCCAATATTTCTGGATTTCAATATCCGTATCTTTCCTTTGTTTTTGGTTATTTTCTTAGTAATTTGTCGATCTCGGTATGAAGTAAATATGTTAAATCGAAGTTTCTTTGCAATCGAGTCAAAAAAGTCATTTCTATATACAAGCCAATACGGGAAATCCCCCGAACAGATATAAGACTGGTCCTTGTATCCGATTTCTTTTTTTACATATGATTCAACAAGCGTCCTTGTTCCCTTGTTGCGGGTATTAACAATTAGGCTAATTGTTTCAATCTTTACACCCCTAAATCCTTTCTCGCCGTAGTCTGTAATTTTTTCTATAGCAAAAGATGAAACCAACTCTCTTGTTTTGTTAAATTCTGGCGCAGAGAGAAAGCTCTTCGGAATAATAAGACCAACGATATCTCCTAGCTGTATGGCTTTCTCAATAAAAAACGAGAATAGATTATTGGTCTCGGTGTTATATTTATTTTTTTTGTAGTCATTCAAAAGATTCTTATTTTCAGATATGTTCCCAAATGGAGGGTTGCCGACGACAATGTCATATCTTTTTGATTGATTAAACAAATTAGTTTCCCCATGCAATAGAAAATCAGCGTTAATCAAATTTATACTGATGTTTTTAGGGACATCGAGTTTTTTGATGAGAAGCTTTAGAATTTCAATCGCATTCTTGTCAATATCAATGACATCAATCTCAACTTCTTTAACCGTCTTATATTTCTCAATAAGAAGCGGGAGGAAGTTACCAGCCCCAACTGACGGCTCCAAGATGGAGAGCGTTTCGAATTTCGATGTATCAGGAAGATCTTTTACTATGGTGAAACAAATATCCTGTCTAGTGTAATAGGCGGCATGTTGGAGACGTTGAGCATTTGAAAGCTCAACAATTTTAGCTAATTCAGGGTAGCTTAGATTTTTTACATTCTCGTCAATAAAGTTTTTGAGATTTTCTTTCTCAACGAAATTTCTGTCTATAATAAGTTTTTTTATTTGGGCTTCGTTTTTTTCAACATTTCTTAGTTTTGAGTTAATATTTTTTGCTATGTTATTAAATATGATTGTAGGCACAGCTTCACCAAGAGATTGTCGGATGTTTATTTCTTCTTTTTTAAGAACCTTCCTTTTTTCTTCAGTCGGCAATTTATTTAAATCATCTAAAGGAGTAGATACCCAATTAAACGAGTCTGGTACTGACATCATCCTCATTAACTCTCTAACGCTAAACACCCTATTATCTTTGGGGTGAATGGTTGACTGGCTCGCAAAGATGTCATTTCGTGTGTGGACACAAGATGCCACCTTGTCCCAATAGCATCGTGAATACTTGTCTCCGTTTTTATTTTCGTTACGTACAATCTTTCCATCTATGATTTGGTGGGGCCGTCTTTTCGGATCAATATTGTCGAATGCAGATTGCCCCTCCTTAATATTTTCGACCCAAAGAAGCATGTGTTCGGCATATGGTCGGAAATTATGATATATATCATTTTTATCAATTTCGCCCATTGTCTCAAGAGACGCAAGATCACCTATTGCATCACGCAAAGTACCTCCATTTTTCAGATTAGGCATTAAATCAAGGGGTGTGACTTCATGGATATCCTTTCTTACTCCAATCACAAGTGTCCTTGTCCTGCTTGATGGATTACCATAATCCCTAAAATTAATTACTTGATAATGGATGTTGTACTTACCACCAAGACTAACCTCAATTGCTTCTCTAATGTTTTTTTGCCTTTTATCGGTATCGGTGCAGATAGTAGAAAGAAAAGCGCGCACATTTTCAAAAATAAAAACTCGTGGTCTAATTCCATTTATAAGCTTGATCGATTCAACAACAAGAGAGTTTCGTGATAGTTCATCTCCCTTTTTGTGATTAGCGACAGACATGCCTTGGCATGGAGGAGTTGCCAACAAAACATCAATTTCTTTTAAATCATGCTTCGATTTCCAGAGATCAATTTCTGAGAATATTTTTTCTTGTGTTGTTTTCTTTGTAATATCATCAGCTATGTACCCACTTGGGTACAGACATTTATTATTATGTCTCTGTACATCTAAACGTCTGCTGATTAGCTCAACGGTTGCGACACAATCAAACCCCTCCTTCAAGAAGCCATAGCACCCAACGCCGGCACTACTGAATAAACTTATATAGGTCATTTTGTTTTGTTGGTTTTTCATATTGCTACAATGTTCTAATTATTTTCTCGACAATCCCGCGAACTTCAACTTTCTTTCTAAAAAATGGTTGGAGACTTTTATTCGCTGGCTGAAGTCTAATCTTGTTTTTTGCTTTAAAAATCTTTTTGAGAGTTGCATGGTTATCATCGATGATAGCTACAACGGTTTGCCCATTATCAGCAGTTTTTTGAGATCGAATAACAACAATATCATCGTTAAAAATTCCCTCTTCGATCATGCTGTCGCCTTTTACTCGGAGAGCATAGTGTTGAAAAGGTAGCCTGATATCACTTCTCGGAACCGTAATTGTCTCACTGGATGTTTCGATGGCTTCGATAGGTTCTCCTGCCGTGATACTGCCGACCAATGGAATTTCCAGTGTCATTGTTTCTTTCATGGCAGAGATTGTCCGAGCTTGTTTTTCTTCTTTTGTAAGTAACCCTTTTTTCTGCAATTGCTTGATGTGAAAATGGGCCGTTGATACAGAAGCGAGTTTGAAGTGTTGCTGGATTTCTTCCAGAGATGGGGCATAGCCCTTCTTCTTCTGGTGTTGTTTTACGAAATCTAGAACAAATTTTTGTTTCTTAGTGAGCATAGTATTGACACACAATTACCTACAGATGTATGTTACCATTATAGAAGGAAAATAGAAGGATGGGAATGGTAAGTTATCCACAGCATTATCATTTATGTCTAGAATCAAAGTCAAAGCTGGTAAGCTTCTCGAAAAATCGCGAGACTCCGCGCTTTTGGCTGTCGAAATATACAATAAACCCAGAACGGCTTTCCGTTCCAGTGGTTACGTTGTTTTAATGTCTATAGCGTGGACATCTCTTCTCCATGCAATTTTTGAAAAAAGAAATATTTCGTATTTCTATAAAAAGAATAAAGTGCGATATCAAATGATTGATGGGGAGAGAAGAGCGTGGGACTTAGCGGAATCAGTAAAAAAGTATTTTACCGATCCGAACAGTCCCGAAAGAAAAAATCTTGAGTTCTTTATTCGGTTAAGAAATAAAATAGAGCATCGTTTTGTTCCAGAAATAGACAAGGATTATAATGGTGATAAAAATAAGTTAAGAATATTATCACCAATTTATCTATAAGCCGTGAACCCCTCCCTGCGGCAGAGACCACATGGAGTTCAGTCACAATTCCTTAAACTTCAACTGAATAATCAACCAAATTTTGCCCCTTCGTTGATTTTGGTTTTAGGGTCTCAAACCATTCCGGATGAACCTTGAAGATAGCCCTTAGTTCCTGAAATACCATCAGATTTAAGCCGCTTTCTTGGTTCAAAGTTCCGGAGATCGTGCTCCACACTAAAACCGCCGGTTGGCGGTCTTTAGTTTAACAAAAAAAGCGCCAGATGTTTCTGACGCTCTATTTACTTTATCTTTCTTCACGCACAACCTGTGCGTATCGCTCGCCGGAAAATTCCACCGGGCCGTCCTTGATAACATCAATCGCCTTTTTAACATAGCTACGCGCGACCGCAAGGCAAATCCATGCGATACCTTTGGCAAAGAGAACAAATATCGCCGCCGCAAAACTCCCCAGCGCCACCAGCGATCCGCACAGCAGGAAAGCGCTCAACCAATCGTACAGGCTACTAACC
>Ga0208373_1003349_pt1 | contig 15879 bp, 16 predicted proteins | sample RifOxyC2_FD_184036 | JGI IMG/M metagenome (GOLD analysis project Ga0208373, IMG submission 184036) | Soil microbial communities from Rifle, Colorado - Rifle Oxygen_injection C2 (SPAdes) | ecosystem: Environmental > Terrestrial > Deep subsurface > Rock core/Sediment | place: Rifle, Colorado...
TGAGCTTTGCTCTGGAACAAAGCTCAATAGAGGAGTTTTTATCATACCTCTAAAATTTCAGGATAAAATAATACCTCTTCTCAAGAAGAATAAAGCTAATTTACACGTTATACCTGTAGTGTTGCATTAATCATGCAACACAGTTTATTTAAGGTAAAATCTTAGAATTAGGAAGTAAAAAAGCGAGATATTATAATCTGTTTAATTTCCTCAAGAGAAGTTTGATAGAATTGTAAATTATTTTAGTTACCGTTCATTCGTCTTCCGTGACCGTCTTCGATTACTATCTCCTGACCAGTTGCAGGATTATATCTCCAATTACTTGTATTCCAAGGAGGTAGGTGATTATACCCTGGAGTATGTATTCTTTCTACTTCTTTGTCTAATGCTCCACCTTGAAAAACCTGATGGGTTTCATTTAGTAATTTTGTTGTTATTTTTGGCATAAAATAAACTGAAAGTATATGTTTAAAAACATTTGGATAATTTCTTTTTATGCACCAGGACCAAAGGCTTTCTGCCTTGGCATATTGTAAAGTGCTTTGAAGGCATCGTAGAACTTTCTGCATTCTTCTCTTCCTTTTATTACTGCGAAATCTCTTATTGCTTTTTCATAATCGCTGTCTGGTTTTATTATTTTATCTTTTCCAGTTTGTTTTTCTTCTGATTTGAAGAATGAAAATAATGATGAGAATGGATTATTGTCTTCTTTCTTTTTTTCTTCCTTGCCTTTGTTTAAGTCAGAGGCAGTAAATGGTTTTTCTCCAAGGAATTCTTCTATGTCTGCTTCTATTTGCTTAAGACTATCATCTGTTGCACCTGTAATTGATTTGTATATCTCTCCAAAGTCATCTTTTTCTATTGTTTCTCTTAGAAGAGTAAGTTCTTCATCATTCAAAGCATAACTTGTCATCTTCAGTTCAACTCTTCCCTTGAAGCCGTACCCTCCCTGTTGGTTTGCTCTGTCGGGCATTGCTATAAATTTAAATGAAACAAGAAGAATGTACTTACAGGTTCTTATTTTTTTGTCTTCAATAAGATTTCTCATGTTTTCTGGAAGGTCTTTCTCGTAAACGTGTTGCTTGGCGTTATCATCTTTTGTTCCCATAAGAACTAATTCCAATATGGATGTGTTAAATGCATTAACTAGATAGGGGGTATCGGGATTTGCCTGCTGTTCTAATTTCTTTGCAGCCATCAAATAGGGTTTTGCCCATCTCGAATATAACTTTAATGCGTTTACCTGTGCTTTCAAATAAGTTTTTTCTATTTCAAATCTTTTTGATAACTCTTTTTCTGATTCTGAAATCCATCTCTGGAACTCTCCAACTCTTTGTTGAAGAATTCTTCTAACTCTTTCGTTTAAATCCAATCCACCTTTGTCTGCTGGCTTTGTAACATCTTCCAATGAATCTGCAGCCATAAATGCATCAATCAAAGTTACATAGTCAAATTGTGCAGCCATTGCTTTTATCGCTGAATTTCCTCTTTTTATGTCTACTGAGTCCATCCATATTTGTTTTAGAGACATTAGTGCAGACCTTTTTTTGTTTCTATCTTCTGATTTATAATCTTTGTAGACTTCTAATCTTATCTTGAATTCCTTAAGGTCGTAAACAATGTTTAGAATTGACTTAAGGACTGTATTTGCCTGTCCTAACAATTTCATTCCCTCTTCCTGCATTCGTGTTGCTCTTCCACCCATTTCTGCAAAATGGCTTGAACCTGGAGAAGAAATGAACGTATCTGCTAACTTTTCACTTTTTTCGTAATTGTTATTAAGATATTCCAAAATCCAAAAATAAATTGGTTCTAAACTTCCCTGTTGAACTTCGTAAACTAATTCGTGCTGTTCAATTGGCTTTTTTAAACCTTCTCCGTTAAATGCAGATTTTTTATGCTTTGCAGAATCAAGGTCTAAAAATGGTTCGTAGGTAGGGTCTTCAGTTATTGGTTTGGCAACTGCTGCCGCTTCAAGATAACCTTTAGTTTTTATGAGTTCCTTTACCTTTTTCCTTATCTCATTTCTATCTTTATCCTTCTTCGCGCAATAAATGTCTGGATTTATTGCTGCTACAATTTGATTTACGTCTAGCATTTTCTCTTTTTTATAGAATATATAAGAAAATGCTTTATTTAAAGTTATCTTTGAATAATGGTAAAAGATAGGCAGATTTAAATAAAACATTCTTCTAAATAAGATATGGGATTATTCAAAAGAGGCGCAGATATTGATTTTACAGAGATGCAGAGAAGAGGATTGATAAGAAAGCAGGCTCTTCCAGAAAGTGATAATGTGAAAGTTAATGCTCAGGGGTTTGTTGAATTTGGGCAAAATCCAAATTCAATGTCTTCTTCTGCTAACAGCCAATCTCCAGCTACAGACAGATCTTCTCCATTTGGATTTTTAGATACATTTGCATCTAATGCTGGAGCAACGCAGACAACTACAGATATAACTCCAGTTGTTTCTCAAACTTCATCTTCTCCAGATTTTGCTAATCTTGGTTTCCAAGTTGAGAATTTAGATTATAAACTTGGAGTTTTGACTGAAAGACTTGGGAAGATAGAATCTAAGTTATTAGAATTTGAAAATAAGACGAGTGGATTTAGACTTTAGGATTTTGATTAGATTTAAATAAGTTAGTTCTTTAGGAGAATTATGATAGATCTTAAAAAAGAGATTAGGGCATATGCATTGAAAAATGCAATGGAATTTGGAAAGACAAATCCTGGGACTATTATTCCTAAGTTATTTCAGCATGGATTGGATAAAAAAGATTTGAAGGAAGTAATGGGTGATGTGGTTTCTATTGTTAATGAAGTTAATAAGATGAAAGAAGATGAGAGAATGAGAGCATTTGAAGAGGTTAAAGGGCTTGTGAAGGAGAGAGTTGAAGAGGAAAAGGGACTTGCTGAGCTTCCTAATGTAAGCAATAAGATGGTATTTAGATTGGCTCCATTTCCATCAGGGGCATTGCATTTGGGAAATGCAAAAACATATTTGCTTAATGCATTATATGCTGAGAAATACAAAGCAAAAACATTGTTAGTTATGGATGACACTATTGGAAGCGAGGAAAAATCAATTATGCCCGAATCCTACAAGCTTATGGAAGGGGCATTTAAATGGCTAGGGGTAAAGTATGATGATAAAATCATTTACAAGTCTGATAGGTTAAAGATTTATTATGAATATGCTGAAAAATTGATAGAGAAAGACAAAGCATATGTTTGCCATTGTCCTCAGGATAAATTAAGGGAAAATAGAGCTCGAGGGCTTTCGTGTGGATGTAGAGAGTTTCCGATAAAGATGCAATTGCTTAGATGGAAAGAGATGTTTAAGGCGGAGCAGGGAGATGCAATTCTTAGGATAAAGACAAATATGCTTGACCCTAATCCTGCATTTAGAGATAGAGTATTGTTTAAGATTTCAGACAAAGAACATCCTAGAGTTGGAAAGAAATATAGAGTATGGCCAACTCTTGATATGTGCTGGGCGATAGACGACCATTTGCTTGGGATTACTCACATCCTTAGAGGAAATGATTTGATGATTGAGACCGACATGGAAAAATACATTTGGGATATTTTTGGATGGGAACATCCAGTTACAATACACACTGGATTGATAAGAATTGAAGGAATTGAAGGGGCTAAACTTTCTAAATCAAAAGCACAGGCAGAAGTTAAGTCTGGGGAGTTTTCTGGATGGGATGATCCAAGAACATGGAGTATGCAGAGTTTGAAGAGAAGAGGAATAAAAGCAGAATCAGTTAGGGCTTTTGTTGAAGGAATTGGATTGAATAAGCAAGATATTACTGTTCCAATAGACACTCTCTATTCTATAAATAGGAAATTGATTGATGAAAAGGCTTCCAGGTATAGTTTTGTTGAAGACCCTGTTGGATTTGTGATTGAAGATGCCCCAGATGTGCACACTATTCAAGTTCCGGTGCATCCTGACAGCCAGAAGACAAGGGAAATAAAAGTTGATGGAGAAGTTTATGTTTCAAGAAAAGATTATGAAGCAAACAAAAGCGTTGAATTCAGACTTTTGCATCTTTATAATATTTTGATAAGTAGCAATGGAAAAGCGAGATTTGTCTCCATGGAAAATAAGCCAATTCAGAAAATACAATGGGTTTCTAATCCTGTTGATACGAGAATATTGATGCCTGATGGGAAATGGATTGAAGGAATGGCAGAATCTTCAATTAAAGAGTTGAAAAAGGGCGAGATGATTCAGTTTGAAAGATTTGGATTTGTGAGATTTGATGGAGTTAACAAGGGAATGTATGAGTTTTGGTTTGCACATAGGTAATGGGATAGCAAATCAAAATTAATTGATGTGAAAAGATTATTTATTATGAATGATAATGATTAAAATAATATTATCTTGTGTCTGATAATTAAATCTTTTAGGGTTATGAGTTAAGCGAATTAACTTGTTTATTTGATATATATTGACGGGATTAGATAATATTACGGGGTTACCTCAAAATAAAATGCCTTAATAAGTCTTAAATAAAATCAAACGACAACATAATTATCTAATAAATATTTATATTTTCCGATAGAAAATATAAAACAGATGAGCTAATTAAATTTTTTATCTTTTCAGTTCATATATAAAATCTGGCAACTTATTCTTCGGTGGTCTCTTACCTAATTCCGCGAGGAGGCAATATTTATAAAGATAATAACTCTAATTTGAGTATGTTCAATAAAAAGGGTGTTAGTGATATTGTTACAACTGTTTTGATAATTCTTTTAGTCTTGGCTGCGGTTTCAATTGTGGGGAATATAATAATGAAGAATTTGCAGAAGGGCGGAGAGCAAATTGAAAAGAGCACTGATTGTTTGAATGTGGAGGTTACTCCTTTGCTTTGCAAGATGACTGGAAATAATACTTACACTGTGCAGTATAAATGGACAAAGGGTGGAGATATGGCTCTTTCTTCTGTAAAATTGTTTGTATATGATGATAAAGGATTGAATGCCGTTGCTGACGGGGATAGACCTGACTTTTTGGGAGTTGTTGAGGGAACTGTTAAGACTGATAAATTAAAAGGGATGATTGATTATGCGAGGGTTGCTCCTGTGATAAAGAGTAGCACTGGAGAGGACAATATTTGTTCAGAGTCTGATGTGAAGGTTTCTTGTAAATAATTTACAAGAAGGTATTTATTAGAAAATTAAATTATCTTTAGTGGTTAAAATATAAATTAGTATGTTGATATTGCGGGGAAGAATATAAATAAATAATTACTTTTTTTTCTTGGCAGACTTAGATTGCTTTGAATCTTTGATTTGGTTTAATTGCTTCTGCAATTCTACCTTTTGTTTTTCTATTTGCTCTTCTAGAGCTTGAAGTTTTTTTATTTTCTCTGCTGCTAAGGATTTTGCATCTGCTGACGGAGCTGCTGAAGTTGCCATTTGCGTAGGTTGAGCTCCCTCTCCAGTTTGTTGGCCTTGCATTGCCTTGAATTGCTCTGGAGAGACTTTCTTTATTATATCAAGCATTGAGACTCTTTCCATTTTCAAAATAGACTCTGATGAATCTTCTACGTGTGCCCTAAGCAATTCCATTCCTGAAAGCATGCAGGTAACATTCCAAATTCTCTTCCCATCAAGGTTTTGAATTATTGCAATTATTTTCTTTATGTCTTCTGTGATGTTTCTATTGTGCATTTCGTCCTGAAGAATTCCTTTTATTGTTGCTAAATCTATTTTTGTTTGCAAATCCAATTTTTCAGGAGCTTTTTCATTGAGCATATCCATCATTTGTAATTTTATTCCCTTATCTAATGTAAATGCTGCAACTTTCTTCTTTGAGGGAACATAATAGTCTATTTGGTGAATATTTTTACCCGATTCAAAGTCAATGACGAAGAAACCAGCTGCAACGAATGCGTCTTTGTGCTCTTTTGAGAATGTTTTGAACTCTTTTGATTCGTTCAGTCTAGTTACATAGGGTTGAAGTTTCATTTTGTCCTCTTTTGGATATATCCTAATTTATGATTTAAGGTTTATAAGGATTTAGGTTTATGCCGTTAATCTTCTTTCAGCATTTGCGAGTACTTCTCTTGCTTGATTAGCTAAAGTTTGAGCGCGGGCTATTTGATAAACTGGACAATCAGTACAATCAGAATATAAGCAAATAGAGGATGGAGTTAGTGCCGGGGCTGTGTCCCAGAAAGGAACTGCTCCTCTTAAATGCGGTTTAATTGATAGAGGAACTAAGCATCTCCCAGTTTTTGATTCCTTGCCCATTGGACAAGTAATATCAATCATGTCTACCCTTCGTGGCTTGTATTCTTGGTTAGGTTCAATCATTTAATCTTTTATTTTAATGGGTTTTTAAGTATTTATGTTGTAAAAGATTTAATTTAGATTTTATGAAAACCTAAGTCTATGGCCTTCCAGGGAAGTTTGAGATTTGATTCAGGGAAATTAGAAATTGCCCATTTAGTGAATCTATGGCAGTTAGGGCCTGAAACGAGGTGATAAACATACTTCATTTTGTAGTTTAATGCGTTCTTTTCCATGAATTTGACAAACTGCGCCGCGGTTGAACCTTCTTTTCCTTCAATGTATCCTACAATTTTGCTGTTCCATTCTTCTTTCTTGCAAAAGTTCTTTCTGAAGATGCTATTCATTCTTTGACTTGGCTTTAGAAGATTTAGGTAGAGATAGTCATTCTTTTGTCCTCTGAGATTTTTATGATGGAGGATTTCCTAGCGTTTTACTTTTCCTTTATTTGATGTAACAACCCATGAATGGACTGAGAAATTTGCTGGAAATGGTAGGGGAGAGGTGAAAATGAATACTTGATACAAATTCTTTTTTATTAGTTTATTGAAAGATTTTTCGTTCATTTATATTTAGATGAAATGGAGTTTTTAAATTATTCATATTTCAGTTGTAAATAGAAAAATGTATAAATAACCCTTTCTTAGATATTTTATGAAAAAGATTAATATAAAGCGGAAAGAAAATTTAGGATGGAAGATAATGTCTCAAAAATCTATAAATAAAATAGTGGGTAATAAGAAGGATGATAAAGTCTGGAACAAAGAAGATAATAATAAATTAAAATTAGCTATAAAAGAAGATACTGAATGGGGATTATCTAAAAAATAATTAATTTCTCTTTTCAATCTTTTCAGAGACTTCTTTGACGAAATCTTGGATTTTAACACCGAAAACGGGTTTCTTTTCGCCTCTCTTTCTTACTGCTAATGTTCCTTTTTCTTCTTCCTTATCCCCTATCACTATGCAGTAAGGGATTTTTTGCATTTCAGAGTCTCTTATTTTATCATTTACAGTTGTATTTCTTAAATCGCTATCAACTCTTACGTTTGGAATTTCTTTTTTTAGTTGGGCTATGACTTTCTCAGCTGCTTTGTTGTTTCTGTCTGTGAAATTTATTACTCTTACTTGAACTGGGCTCAACCAAACTGGAAGAGAGCCATTTGTTTGTTCTAGAAGGAATGCCGTAAATCTTTCCATTGTTCCAAGAATTGCTCTGTGAATTACTATTGGTGTTTTCTTTTCTCCTTTCTCGTCAACATAGGTTAATCCAAGTCTCTTTGGAACAACTATATCAATTTGAGAGGTGGCAATTGTTTCTTCCTTTCCGTGTGCATTCTTTATCTGCACATCTATCTTAGGACCATAGAATGCTGCTTCTCCTTCTGCAAGAACATACTTCTTTCCCCATTCTTTCATTGCTTTCTCTATTTCCTTAGATGCGTGATCCCATTCTTTTGGATCTCCAGTATATTTTTCTGGGTTCTTCTTGAAATCAGGCAAGGATAATCTGAACCAATAGTCTCGGATGTTCATTATCTTGTAGACTTCTTCAAATAATTCTAGGACTTTTATGAATTCATCTTTCAATTGTTCAGGAGTTACGTATATGTGTGCATCATTCATAGTCATACTTCTAACTCTGATAAGTCCATATGTTACTCCAGATAATTCATTTCGATATACATCTCCCTCTTCACAAAGTCTTAATGGCAGATCTCTATAGCTTTTAACAATCTTGCTGAAAATCATATGATGATGTGGGCAATTCATTGGCTTGAGATAATAATCGATTCCATCTATGTTCAATGGAGGGAACATTGTTTCTGCGTAATATGGGAGATGCCCTGTTTTTTCATATAAATGTCCTTTAGTTATGTGCGGAGTTGAAACATATTTGTATCCGTACTTATTCTCTTCCAAATCTCTCATGAAAAGCATCAATTGATTTCTAATTATCTCTCCGTTTGGAAGCCACAAAGGCAAACCTGGACCGATGTCGTCGGATAAATGGAATATTCCTAAATCTTCTCCTAGTATTCTGTGGTCATTTGGAGGAAGATTTCTTCTGTCTAAGATTATTTTTCCTGTGCTTACTTGTTTCTTTACGACTGGCTTTGCTGTTCCTGCCTGGGCAATTTGTTCTTCTGTTCTAAATTCCTTTGATAATTCAGATAGAGGATGTCCTTTACACTTAAGTTCAAATTCTTTGTAATATCCGAATGGTGCTCTTGTGACTTCAAAGCCTTTCTTTGCTAGGACATTCTCTGCTTCCTGCAAATACTCCAAGGCGGTTGCTGGTGCTGAGAGGTTGCTGGATAAATGTGCATAGGGATACAAGACGAGTTTCTTTGCTTTTACTTCTCCAGCTGTTTTTTCAACTGCTGCAATCATATCCTTTAGAATTTTATCATTATCTCCCTTTTCAACTGCCGTTAGAATTACTAGAGGGTCTTTTACAACAATCTCTTTTTTTCTTTCTTCTGACAGCTCTTCAGGTTCTTTTATGGCTTTTTTTACTGGTTTGAATTTTATGTAATCGCAGTGTAATAGTAGTATTCTCATATGAGCATGTAATTAATGATATTTATAAACATTATTGGAAAGAACGATAATGCTTTTATAGGCTCAGGGGAAGGAAAGATATGGCTGAAAAGAATGATGACTATTTGATTCACACAGATTTGCTAGATCTTACTGCAAAAACTGCCCATGATGCTGCAATTGAAAGAGTTGGATTTTTTCATAGAGGCTTGAGAAGATTTATGCCTCAGTGGAATATTCCTGCGGAATTAGAATATCATCCTCAAAGAATAGAGGTTGCGGAACCGAAAGCTGTCTCCCATGTACTGATGACTAGAAATTTTTGTGATAGAGGGTCTGTTTCTTCTTTTTTAAATATGCAAGTTCTTAGAACGTGGCATACCAAAAATAAAAGATGGATATTTTTTCCAGAAGAAGTTGTCAAAAGAAACGCGGACGAAATAGGTCTCGCTTTTGCTAAGAGACCACCGAAGAATAAGTTGCCAGATTTTATATATGAACTGAAAAGATAAAAAATTTAATTAGCTCATCTGTTTTATATTTTCTATCGGAAAATATAAATATTTATTAGATAATTATGTTGTCGTTTGATTTTATTTAAGACTTATTAAGGCATTTTATTTTGAGGTAACCCCTAATTATTTTCATTATAATTATAATACTCCTGGGTCCTGGTTTTTGAACAATGCTCAAAAACTTCTTAGAGAATATGAAGGAGATCCAAGAAATATAATTCAAGGTAAAACTGTTGAAGAAGCTCTCAAATCTTTAAGGGAGTTTAAGGGATTTGGTCCAGGAATATCTGGAATGTATCTAATGGAGATGAATGATAGAAGAATTGCTTGTCCTATAAATTCAGATGAATTGGTATTTAAGATAGATAGACATAAACAGGCAATACCTATGCAGACTGGAGCAGTTACTCTTAAAGATGGAAACACTAAAATTCATCATGGAATTTTGCTTAAACCTCTGAGAAAAGCTTATTTGGAATCTTGTAAACGACAGAGGCTGGATAATACGACTACTGATAATGCTCTTTGGGTTATTGGTTCTGAGGGTTGTGCTAAAATGGATTACTCGGTTTGTCAGACTGGATGTCCACTATTAGATATTTGCAAGGGATGTGTAAAGGTGGAAGAAGAAAAAGGATTCTTTACTCTTAAAGATGAATGGGGAAAGATGCCTGATGTGAGAAAGAAATTATATCTAAGACAACAGGGACATTTTGAATTTAGGTAACTAACTTTTCAAAACAATTCTTCATCTTTAGTAGTAATTTCGTTTTCATCAAACACATCGTGTCTTTTCAATTCTTCTCCACCCTTCTTCTTTCTTAGAGTGAATAGTTTGGGATGTTTTCTCAAAGCCCTGCCTTCTGCACTCGGTCTTTTTCCTGGTTTTTGGTCATATATTATTTTAGGTATGTCTTTTAATGGGAATCTTACTTTCTCTGGGCAAAGAAGACATTTGTCACAATGCTCATAATCTCCAACTGCTCCACAAACCCCTATCCCTGAATCAAATAGATTTTGAAAATCAGAATGAAAATATCCTGCGAAAAGCTCGTTGTTTCCCCTTCTTTTATATGGGGCAAGACCATTGCTGGGAGAATCAGTTTCAAATAAAGGTTTTGTGCCATGATGTCCATGATCTCTAAGAATTCTCATATTTTTCCCAGTTACTTTTAAAGCAAGTTCGTCAGAATTTATTCTAATTGGTAGTATTCTTATATTAATTCCTGTTTTGTCTCTTTCTTCTAATCCTCTTTTAAGTGCAAAACCTCTTTTATCATTTTCGTCTATTGATTGAGTAACATCACAAACGATAGTTAGAGAAGTATTAACTTTTTGAGAATGGTATTTTACTGCTTGATTTATTCTCCATTGATTTGTAAAACCTTGGGAGACCATCCCATATTCAAAAGAATCATTGGAAACACTGTATAGCAAAGTCGCATTTATTCCTATTAGTCTCTCAGCTAATTCCTCTCCGGAAGCCATATTTACTGATTTTGCCAATCTTGCGATTGAGTCATTTCTTTTTTCTGCGAAATCTGTTGTCTCTAAAGCTCCCTGCAAACCAAATGGAAATGCTTTTGTTGTGAAAATTACTCTTGTTTTAAATTCTCTACATAAGTTAAGAAAATCTATGAGAACAGGATAATAATAAGGATGCCCACTTTCAGTTGATTTTCCAATTCTTATTATTTCAGGTTTTTTTGTTTCAAACTCTTCTCTAGTTCTTTGATTAACCTCTCTTGGAGTCACTTTTCCGTGATTTACTCTTTTGTCGTAGCAATAAGTGCATCTATTATCTGAAACTCCTTGTTTGATATAGTCTGTTAATTTTCCAGGAGCATATCCTCCTTTGTGATGAATAACTTCATCTAATAAGTGAACTGGAACTTGAGCAATACACCAATTTACAGAAAAATCAACATTATGAGCACATAAACAAACATCTTGTACTGTTCCATCAGGCATTTTTCTCTTTACAAATTCTGCTTTTCCTTTTGAGAATGTAACTGCAACCATTTCTTTGCTTTATTTTGGGGGTTTAAAACTATTGTTGTGCTAGAAAGGTCTGCCAGAATCTTCTCTTGATTTTTGAGTGGCAATTCTTTTTCTGAATGGAGCTTCTTCTGCATATAAATCTCTTACATTTGCTCTTCTCAAGACTCGTTTATGATATTTACCAAAATCTTTTATCCACTCGGGATAATTTTTTATTGAATAAACAGTTACTGGAAAAACTGGAAGGGTAACATCTCTATAAACTAAAGGCCCATTTCTGTCTGAAGGGAATTGTTCGCATGTTAAATCGTCTAAATGCATAAATCCTTGTTTGGCAAATCTTTTTACGCTTTTGAAATCAGCAATTCTTCTATCTGCCGTATCTTTCAAAACTTTCCCCTTCTTTTGTTGAATTTCTAAATATTTCCTAGATGTCTCTTCGTATCCGTCAAAGAAATACTTCAGGTCTTTGCTTCTTGTATCATGAAGAAGAGTTATTGCTGAACCGGGTATAATTCTATCCTCTGCGTCTCCTTTTGCTTCTCCATGTCTTTTTTCTGTTCTTGATAACATAAATAAAAGTAGCGCTTGATTTGTTGCCAAAACTAGAGAATCTTTTGTATTTCTTGCAAGAGTTCTTCCAGCATTCAGATAATTTGCGCTGTGGAGTCTAAGATAATCATGCGTGTCTCCGTATCTAAAAACATTATATCTTACTACTGGTCTTTGCTCTTGGTCGTTGATTGATTTTAAGTGTAGGTAAAAATAATTTTCGATTTGTCCAACCGCACAAGGTGCTTTTGAATTGTGGGAGGCAGTTCCCTTTATTTCTATTAATTTGTCTCCAAATAATCCTCTTTGAATTAAGTCTGGGTGGAGGTCTCTTTTCTCTCCAGTTAATAAATTAATATGCATTTGAGGTGAAATTTCATAACCGCTTTTTGGAAATAAGCCCATATATAAATGGGTAAAAAAGGTTCCAATATTTGTACGTGCTGCTTTACGTGCATCATCTGCATCAGAATCTGATTTTATTCTTGGATGAGTTATTAAATCCGGTTTTAATTCAATTGCGTTTAGTGGGAGAGTATGAGTGTGGTTATTTGTTCCATTTCTTTTTACAGTCATCGGAAATGCTAGTTGTTCATCTGGTACAATCTCCTCTTTTTGCATTCATTTCAAATTTGAAAGAGCTTTATTAAGATTTGTGTGCAGAAAAGATGATATTAGGAAAGATATGGTTAAAAAGAAAATTAATAATTATCTTAATCCGGCGATGTCTCTTATTTCTGAAATTGCTCTATTAACTTTGGCATCTTCGGTGTATGGTAATGCAGGAGATCTAAGTAAAAATGCTTTTCCAAGTCCATTCTGCTCAGAATAAAATCTTGCCTCTGCTCTAGCCTTATCTATTGGAAGAGATCTTAATACTGCAATTTTATTTGTTAGACCTGAATAAAAATCATATGGGTCAGATTTTGGTTGATATTCAGAACCTGCTGTTGCTAAGGAAATAACATTATTAATTGCATCTTTTGCTCCCTGATAACCTCTAACAACTGCTGATTTGATGTCTGAGTAAAAAATAACTGATGTTACTAATGCTGCTGGAACTAATATGCCTGCTAATATAGTTCTATTGCTTGGTCCTTTTGCTTCTTTCATAAAAATTATGTAGAAAATACCTTTTTAAAGCTTTCGGTTTTGTTGTTACTTGGACAAGGTAACAAAAAGGAAAGGTTGTTCTTTGTAATTAGATTGTAAAAATATAGAACAAGTTAATGCCCTCTTGGCAACTCTGATAAAAAAAGACTTCAAATACAATTTAATTATCTCCTAAATATTAAAGATTTTCAAGTGAAAATCTTAAACAAAGAATATGATATTTTGTCTCCTTAAATCTACTTATACTTTATACACTACAAGTTAATGCGCTTCATTCATAATCCCAAAAGATATAATTATCTTATTCAATGACTTGATTATCGAACAGGAGATAATAATTTATCGTTTCTTTTTATTAGGACATATCGATTGAGAACTATTTAGAAATAAATTTATCAATAATTTTCTCTGCATCTTTTCGTTTCTTCTGATGTTCTTTTAGGAAGACGGCAAGCTTATCTGCGAGAATTTGCTTAAGTTCTCCTGAGAGCAACTTGCCGGATTTGTAATCTTTGTATATTTTTGCAAGTTTTTTATCGTCCTGCTCGAAGAAAATCTTTAGATATTGGAATGAAATGTCTACATCTGGATTTCCTCCTAGTTTTCTGTGTTCTTCTAAAGTGTCTCTGCCTCCCGAGAATGCATATTTCTTTATTTTTCTTTCAGCTTCTTCTGGAGTATCTGTTAGTGCTATGTAGGATGAAGGGTCTGAAGAGGACATCTTTCCACCCTTTAGTCCTGGAACAAAGAAGTGGTAGGTTGATGAAAGTTGGGTGAACTTAGGATTTTTTATTCTCTGGCTTATGTCTCTAGCTAATCTTAAATGTGGGTCCTGATCAATTCCCACTGGAACAATAACTGGAATTTGTCCTTCGAATTCTTCCAGTTGAGGATGAAGCATATCCGATGCTTGCAATAATGCTGAGAGCATTTTTCCGGGAGAAATATCTCCATAGACTGCCTTGAATTCGTTGAAATTTGCATATCTTGCTAAGAGATTTTGCAATCGATAATAGGCATTTGCCTTTTTTGCATCTGAACTTCTTTCACTTTGGAAATATATTTCCAAGTTTTCTGGTTTAAGACCGAGAGCAATGTAATTCTTTATGTATTCTTCAATTGCTATTTTTCTGCTATCCTCTAGACTTTGTGCTCTTGCGTTGTAGGCTTCTATGTCTGCCACTGCAACGTATATCTTTGCTCCTAATTTTTGATAGAAAATCATCTGCTGAGCAAGAATCATGTGCCCAATGTGGAATTTTCCAGTTGGCATAAGTCCAGTCATCATCACAAATGGTTTTTTGTCTCTTATGGCTTCTAGAATTCTCTGAATATCTCGATGGGCGAAAACAGTTTTTCTTCTGAATAGGATGTTCTTTTCAAATATCTCTGGCAAGTCTCTGATTGGCTGGATTCCAAATTCCTTAATCAATTTATCATAGTCAATCTCTCCAGAAACTTCCCAGGGATTTAGAACAACGTCTTTTTTCATGTTATTTAACGAGGGGGAGAGGCTTCAGAGGTTTATAAAGTTTGGCTCGAAGTTGAGGATTTTTTGGATGGTGACCTAGAAAACGAATACGAATTAACTCTCCATATTTTTTCTGATATATTTGCAGGTCAGCTAATGCTAAAGATTCTAATCTTCTCTGCTTTCTTACTCCTGTAAACCTCGGTAAAATAGTCTGAGATATTTCTCGCCCATTTATAATAATTGAATAGGCTCCGGAGGGCGGCGCTGGCTTTGATTCTTCTTCAGCCATCTTGCTTTCAATTCGTTCCAGATTATATCCTTCAGATTTTCTATTGGAAGATATTGCTCTGGCAAGCATTCGCTCTCTATAGAAGTCAATAATTTTGCTCTCAAACTGATCTAAAAAATATGGCCTATTACGAGATTTAACTATCTCTGGAAGCATCTTAATGTAACCTCCTTTCAAATCTCTCAACTACAGAGTCTAATAAAATGTCTAGAGTATTAACTTTAGGGAATGATTCGTTTTGAAGCATAAGTGCAAATTCAGTACATCCTAGGATAATTGTTTCAATTCCCTTAGAGAAATAGCTATTGCAGATTTCTTTTGTTTTAACTATCTGCTTATCTCTTTTGAATCCTTTATTAAAATTGATTATTGCATCTGAAAAAATGTCTATCTCTTCATCAGATGGTTCAATTAATGCTATTTCTTCATTTCTATATAGTCCTTGTTTTATCGTACTTTTTGTACCTATTATTAAGGCAGATTTTATTTTATTTTTTATTAAATAATTTTTAACTTCTTCTCTTAAATCTAAAAGAGAGGTTTTGATTTTAGATTGAAGTTCCTTGTGATAAAGATGAATTGTGTTGCAAACCATAATAATAAAGTCACAATTTAGACCATCTAACTCTTTTAATCCGTCTATATATGGAATAAGATCTTCTGAAGTTATTTCTCCAACTAACTCTGGGGCATTTATACTATTAATAATAATTTGAGGGAAATCTTTATTAGTGTTTATTAGAAATTTTTCCTGCAATCGGGCTATTAGTTTTTTATAGAAATCTCCTGTTGCTTCTGGACCTATTCCTCCTAGAACTCCTATTTTTAATGGTTTAACAGCGCCACGGAAACACCCTTAAATTTAAAGTTCCGACTAAAGAAAATGATTTGGCTTTATAGCCACCGAGACACCTGCAATGTGTTCATATTGAAATTAGAAAATGAGGGTATAAAAATCTTTTGCATTTGAGTAAGAGCTTAGCTTTCTAAAGCGATTTTATGTATATAATCGAGTATAACAATGTTTAAAAGATAGGATATCCATGGTTATCCTATGAGAATAATTGAATTAAAGA
>Ga0208373_1003350_pt1 | contig 15873 bp, 16 predicted proteins | sample RifOxyC2_FD_184036 | JGI IMG/M metagenome (GOLD analysis project Ga0208373, IMG submission 184036) | Soil microbial communities from Rifle, Colorado - Rifle Oxygen_injection C2 (SPAdes) | ecosystem: Environmental > Terrestrial > Deep subsurface > Rock core/Sediment | place: Rifle, Colorado...
AACAACAAAACGAAGATGAAACAACACAAGGAAAATTCTAATTAACCAACGGAAGGTGCACAAGGATCGCCTTTGAGGCGACCCCATTCATCAAGCCACCGCCTTTGGCGGGGGTGTCTGACTAGACAAAAATCTACCTGCCGTTTGTTCTCTTAATGCCAAAAATTTTCCATCCGGAAATGCAAAACCTATTCTATAATAACACTGCTCATTATTCCATCTTTCAATAAAATTCATGATAAAAGTATACCAGAAATTTTTAGAATATTATACCACAGACGAAATATTATTTAGAGTTTAGCTATTTTTGGGTAGCACACCTTGATTTTTTGGCTATTGAGCAACTGCTTCAGGTTCCGGTGTAACACTTCTTACGTGTGGATTATCATTGAGTGGTTTAAGCATATCTACTGATATATACGCATGAATTAAATGAGGATCACGAATAATGGATATGTCACTCTGATTAGAAAAAATATTTTTTACTGCTTCATTATCACCATCTGTCAGGATAACAACTGAAAATCTATGAACATTTTCTGAGGGTAAAAATAAACTTGCTTTATCAATTTTTTGTTGATCATTCTCTTCATATGCGATAGCTAAAGGTCTTAAGTTGAACTGCAATTTTTGGTAACGTGTATCCGTTACTGTAGCATTGATTGTTCGTGTAGTATCTATGGAATTTTTCATTATAAATCCTACTATTCCAAGTATAGCTAAACCGCTGAGGGTGGCTATTATAATCGTTTTGTTAAACTTCTTCATATAAAAATAATTTTTCAGTCAACTTATTTTATAGCTTATATTTAACTTCATAAAATTATCTACACAGAGACTATTATACCACAGACGAACTATTATTGAGCGAGAATTTATTCTTTCCAATCCTTGTTGATATTCACCTTTTGCCCTTCTTTTCAACCAAGAAAGCGTACCATTTCAACAGGTAGTGTTATAGCATAGGTTTTACGACCTACTTTAGGCACACGCATTTTCCGTTTGTACTAGTTGGCAGTCCTTGTCGGATGAAATTCGAGCATTTTTCGAGCGAAATGAACTGAGTTAGGAGCGCGCAGCGGGTAAAAAGGAAGAGGGTTTCGGGGGAAGGAATTTTTGCCCGCTTCTTTCCTTTTTTTGGTTCGCGGCAGCCGAAATGTTCGCCGGCCGGCCTCCGCTCCCTTTAAATACGTTATTTAAAAACAAGGTCGAAACTTTGCAGTTGTTTCTTAATGTCAATATACCCAGGCAACACTTTTTCTACCAGATGCCAAAATTTCTTTGAGTGGTTAAATTCTATCAAATGACAAATTTCATGGACAATTATGTAATCTCTCATTGCTTCAGGCAAAAAAATGATCTTGTAATTAAAATTTAAGTTTCTCTTTTTTGAACAACTACCCCAACGTGTTTTTTGATTCTTAATGTTAATTTCATTGTAGGTGTAACCATATATCTTCATAAAATATTCTACGCGCTGTGTAACAAGTGCTAAAGCAGCTTTTTTGTACAACATGTAATCATCTTTTGCAAAAGTGCGTATCGTCCGCGTATCCACGCCTCGGAAAAAATCTAACTTTTCATAAATCCATTGCCGCTTTTCAAAGATAAAATCCTGAATTATGGATCGCTGAACTCCGACTGGTGTTGTTACAATGACGCTTCCATCACAATACACTGCTAGACGTAACCGTTTTGCTCGTTTACTTTTTCGTATTGTATATTGAATGCTTTCTTCTGGCATAATCAGAATTTTTTGATAATGATATCTACTAATCTATTCAAGAATTTTGGAAAATTATTCACAGTAAATCGATCTTTATAATCACGTAGTATAAGTTCCTGTAGAGTTTGCTTTATATCTTTAATAAATACATCTCGTTTCGATGATTCTTGCCAACCAAAATCTAAATCATCCTCAATTTTTATTCGAAGCTCTTTTACAAATTGCTTCATTTCGTTGTCTTTGGAAGGGTCAATAAATTCTTGTGATATCACATACAGAGCATATTCTTTGAGATCCAATCCCATTTGCTTTGCTTCTTCTCCTTTAGTTTTAATATCGCTCATCAACTCTTCATATCGACGAATTCTTTCAGCCAGATCAATTTGGTTTTGCTCAAACTCACGACGGATAGCAAGAAGCCGTTCACTAAACTTCTGATACGCTGGGTTTTCATCAATATTTACAGAAATCTCTTGCTTGAGCATTTTTTCAAGATTCAGCGCTTTTTCTTCTTCGTCCATTCCTTTGAGCCGTTCAAGTGTATACAAATCATTCACACGAAGTTCGCGAAAATTTTTTGTGATTCCTTCGTAGTCAATAATATTGCTTTTTTTAATAAGCTCTTTTACTTTTTCGCCATATTCTTCAAGAAGATATCGATCATCTTCACTGCGGAATTCTTTCAAAAAAGCCAAATAGAAACTTGTCACCCATTCGAAGGGCCTAATGTATTGTTTTAAGTATGGGTCGGGAGAGAGAAACTCAAACAAACTCTTCAGCTTCAAGTATTTCTCAACAAAATATTTCTGTTTGTCTTGATTATCAATAAAAATTTTTAGACATCGACGAAGGTTATCCATTGAAGGATCTTCAATGTTCACGCCAGTGAATATCTTCATTAGATCATTTAAAACATCAGTAAAACGTTCCTTTACTCTTTCTATATCAATCATTGCTGAGTCAATAATATTTTCGTCAAAATCAAGCGCATCGTAGAGATACCTCGTAATGCCATAGTAATCAATAATCTTTCCAGCTTCCTTATTTTTATACACGCGGTTAGTGCGCGCGATGGCTTGCAAAAGATTGTGATCACGAAGTGGTTTATCAAGATACATCACTTGCTCAATAGGCGCGTCAAAACCAGTAAGCAGCATATCGCACACCAAGAGAAATTTAAGTGGTGATTTCGGATCTTTAAATCGTTCAATAATCTGTTCACGCTCCTTTTTGCTTGTGTTATAAATCTTCAGATCATCAGCATCACTATTAGGATCCCCGGGCGAATACACCACAGCCGACCATTCTGCAGGCATCAGCTTATCAAATAATTTTTTATAACTCGCCACAGCCTCTCTGTCATATGCAACTACTTGGGCTTTAAAGCCATTGGGCTCTACATACAGTTTGTAATGTTCCACAATGTCTCTAGCAACGGCTTCCATGCGCTTTGGTAGCTTTACAAGCGCCGCTTTCTTACCATATTTTTTTACTAGCTCTGTCTTTTGCTTCTCTGGCAAATCTCTAGCAATTTCTTCAAACTGCTCGTCTAACTTTTCTTCATCAATAGAAAACTTTGAAAGACGTGCCTCATAGGTGACAGGGATTGTCGCACCATCATCAATTGCTTGCTGGATAGAATAATAGTCCAGATATCTCTTTCCTTCACCTTCATAATTTCTGAAAGTGTTGGTGTGTTTTTTATCTACCGGCGTTCCGGTAAAACCAAAAAAGAATGCTTTTTTGAATGCATTGCGCATATTGATACCAGAAATGCCCTCATTTCCTCTATGAGCCTCGTCAGCAAGAATGATTACATTCTCATCCAAATTTTCTACTGCACTCCCTAATTCTGAAAATTTTTGTATTGTCGTTATGTAAATCCCGCTTGTTGGGGATTGAATTTTATCTTCTAAATCTTTTCTAGACACAGCCCTCTCAACATTCTGACCTCCGCAGTTTATAAATGTCTCAAATATTTGGTCGTCCAAGTCCACACGATCAACTAAGATAAACACTTTTGGATTCGCCAGTTGTTTATTGAATCGCAGTTTCCATGCGGTGAAGTACATCGTGAGTGTCTTGCCAGATCCTTGTGTGTGCCAAATAAGCCCCTGCCGCTTTTCTTTTGTGAGCACACGATTTACTATTTTGTTCGTTGCTCGCATTTGTTGATACCGAGCAATCTTTTTTACCATTCTCTCCTTTTCTTTCTCAAATACAATAAAATTTCGAACAATATCCAAGAAATTTTGTTTTGATAGAAGCGAGCACAGTGTCATTTCAAGTTCACCACCAAGCTCTTTCTCCATTTCCTCATCTCGCCATTGAAGAAAATATTGTTTTCGCGCACCTGTTGCTCCATAGACAGTTTTGAGTCCGTCACTGGCAATATTGAAACAGTTCGGAATAAACAGCTTTCGGGCTACTTTTTCGTAACGCTTTATTTGATCTATACCATTTTCGAAAGTCACGCTTTCGGAAGCGGTTGGACTTTTTGCCTCAATATCTACAAGCGGAAGCCCGTTCACGAAGATCATAATATCTGGACGGATATTTTCCGTATCGCCCTCAAAATAATATTGATTAGTAACGACAAATTGATTATTCTTGGGAGTATCAAAATCAAGCAATTTATAATCATGCTTTTTGCCTGTCACAGAATTCTTGAGATTTATTCCTTCGCGCAAAGCAGTCAAAAATCCTTCATTCGTATCAATCTTTTTTACTTCACGAATCACGCTTTTGATATCACTTTCTGTGGCTTTTGGATTAAGTTTGGCAATAGCTTGCTCTAAAAGTGGAGTGATTATGTATTCTGTCTCAAGTTCCCGATACTTTGCAAATTCGTCTGGCTTTACATACTCAAAACCAAGCTTATTTTTAATAAACTTGATAATGTAATTTTCTATTGTGATTTGTTCGTTGAATTTCATAATTTATACATCTTTTTCTGCATTTTTATCGTTTTGCTGGCGTCGGCAAAATGATCGTCAGTTCTCACCTTACCACTTAATAAATCTTGCATTAGACCTTTTTTGAGTTGGTTTAATTTTAACATTATTTTTTTATTCACTAAGATTTTTTCATCAACAGCCGAAAGAATTTCTGCAATTTCTTTTTGTTCTTTGAGGGATGGAAATACTATCAAAAGAGGATTTAATTTTTCCAAATTAATATTTTTCTGTGCTGATTGTGTAGAAATACTATTTAAATGTTGCTTTTGCGTTCTTAAATAATACTCAAGAAACACAGAGTCAATTTTTTCTGTAGTTGTAATTCCAATCAAACTATCAGGGAAGCAAGAATCAAATTCTAATATACCTGTATCACCGATATTTGCAGCGATCGTAATAACGATTGTACCTTTTTTAAACAACTTACTTACTGATAAGCCTTTTTCATTAAGAGTTTGCGTATAAGTGCTGATCTTACCATTCGAACTAATAACATCACCTGTTTGAATAAAAGGAATATTGCCTCCATAAAACTCTGGCGCATTTCTTGGTCGATGTGAAAATCTCCCCCTTTCTAATAGAGCAATCTCTGACAATTTTACAACTTTCCACTCTTCCGGAATCTGTCCGATTTTTGTTTCCTTAAATTTCGTATGCCCAATTCCACGAGTAAAGAGCTGTTGCATCAACCCGCGCTTGAGCTTTTCTGTCGCCTCAATCACTGCCTGCGTTTTCGCAATATCTTCATCCACCGTCCCCAAAATTCCTGCGATCTTTTTTTGCTCTTTGAGGGAAGGAATTAATAATTTCTCCTTAGACAAACTTCCAACGCTCAAAAAATTTATTGTTGTCTGTCCCGATTTATTTTTCAAATTTTCACCTAACTTTTGAGCTGAATAAAAAAGATAGTACGGAAATAAATTTCCTTTATTTTTACTTATTAAACCATTGAACTGTTGATTTGTTGTAAGTGGTATTTTTGTAAACGCAACTTCTCCAAGCGAAGCCGTACAACATAAAAGCACCGAGTCTTCAGGTAATAACTTCACAGAGGTTTCTTTTAGAGCTTTATCCGTAATATATTGATTTGTCTTATTGATGATCCTTCCATTACTTCTAATATCATCTACGGTAAACCAAGGTATATTGCCATTATCCCAGTATTCAGAAATTGATCTTTTTGGGGTTGAGCCATTTATAATATCGCAAACATCGCCAAGTTTTTTCTCCTGCCACCCTTTAGGTATTATTTTTTGTGTGAAATTACTTTTCATTTGGAATCAAAGGTAAGATTACAGTTTCATTAAGTCCAATAATCTGTTTAGATAATTCTTGAATAGTCCCTATTATCAGAAATCTAAAACCAGCCTCTATAACAGGATTAGCCAAAATTTCTTTAAATTGCTCAGATTTTTGATCAGGATGAAAATACAATTCATTGATAAATAAATCTAACTGCTTCTCAGCTTTTAACAAATTGTCATTGATTGTTATTTGCATATGAGGAATCACTTCTGCTGCTTTTCTCTGAAGTATTTTTGACCAATTTTGCTTTGCTATTTTTACACTATCGCAAGAAATACCTTCACGAATAAGCCCGTTCGTAATTCGATCAAAATTAATCTGAGAATCATTCATAATAAATGGTCGAAAATCAACCAAATATGCTTTTATTGTTTTTTCATCAATGCCATTAAGTCTTGTCGTTAGCCCTTTATTTTCATCATAAGTAATATTAACGTTAAATGATTGAAAAAAATCACTACCGTGCTGTTTTAACTTACCGGCTTGTACAGTATATATTTTTAGTTGTTCTTGTAGGAACTGATTCATTGTTTTATTTTTTATTTTCATCAATATTCAATCTACTAATCCCATGTTCCTCAAATTCTTTATGATATTTCTCATATAGTTCATGCACACGATCTGTATACCAACCATTATTATTTTTAATCGATTCTTTTTCTTCCGATGTAATGGTGGCAAAATAATCGCGCTTGCCTAAACGCGTTGCTAATTCATCCCAAAAAATATAATCATTATAATCCTCAAGTGTCTCATCAAATTCCGTATTGCCTTCATCAACTAAAAACAACCTGTCTTTATACCTATCTACTTTTTCTCCATATCCCATTTCGTTTGCATACTGCAACAAATATTGTTCAAATTCCTCGTGTTCATCACTCATCTTTTTATACTTATCAGACACCATATCGCCCAATAACCCCAGAATATTACTAGTTAAATCACATGCCTGAATAAGCTGATGATATTGTTTTTTTGTAATATTAATTTTCATAGTATTGCTAATTTTAGATCTATTTTATTGATATATTGACTTTACCTAGCGATAGATATATACTATTGTTATAAGGAGTAAGACCTCTCGCGTTGGGATACCGAATGGAGTCCCGTTAAAGCGAGGGGCTTTCTTTATTTTAAGGAAACAACAAATTCTCTTCAATGATCTTATTTTTAATTATTTCATAATATTCATAATCACTGCGTTCGTATTTTCGAAAGATTGCCCAAGAAATAAAATCAACCGCCTGAAGTGCTTTCTCCTCATGTGACGCACATAATACAATATCAACGCACCCATTTCTTTTCCCAATTAACGATGTCTGAAGATATTGAATAAAATTATCGCGAATACTTTTTTTAGTATCTTTTCTATCAATACAAATATTTAATGTCTCATGATCAGGCACAATTTTTCTAGAGTGGAGACGATCTAATAGAATATTTGCCGTATAGTTATACAAATAATTCTTTTGATTTTGTAAATCCACATACACTTTTTCCTTGTTGAGCACTACACAAAAAACTTGCAAATCTTTTTTGTCAGTCAACAAATTCAATACACGTTTACGCGTAATGCTGTCAGCGTGGTATGCATGCAGCTCATTGACATTTTTATGCTTTTTTCGCAGACCTTTCCGTACTTTTTTTATAATTTTTTCCAATTGCCGCTTATTGTCTGCGAGTACGACTGTAAAAATAAACCAACGACTCGACCCCTTACTAAACCCCAAATCACCACTTTCATCAATAAATAAATAAGCCATATCAGTATTGTAATTCCTCTAAATAATCGTCAACTTTTTCATCAATCGCATCACGTTCTTTTTCAATTTTTTTCACCTCACCCCAAACAGTCTTTACATCAATCACTTCTTCTTCCTCACCATTTTCCACATAGCGACGCACATTGAGATTGAATTCATTTTCTTCAAGCTCTTTGACATCAATCACGCGAGCGTATTTTTCAATATCTGTATATGCTTCAAACGCCGACACAATTTTATCAATATCAACTTTACGTAAACGATTTTGATTTTTGCCTTCCTCATAGTCTTTCTCAGCATCTATGATGAGAATTTTATTCTTATGACTTTCTGGTTTGTTTTTGTTGAATATCACAATCGCCGCCGGAATGCCTGTGCCGTAAAAAAGTTTTGCAGGGAGAGCAATAACGGCTTCAATAAGATCATTCTTAATAAGTTGCTTGCGAATATGACCCTCGGCACCACCACGGAAAAGCACGCCGTGCGGGAGTACAATGCCTGCGCGTCCGTTTTCATTCATTGACTTCACCATATGAAGCACAAAGGCATAGTCGGCTTTTTTTGCCGGCGGCATTTCATAACCATCAAGTATTCCGTATTTATTTGCAGCAAAAATTTGATCTTCCCATTCGCTGATAGAATAGGGGGGATTTGCCACACAAATATCAAAGATTTTTAGCGAGCCATCTGGATTTAAAAATTTTGGATCTGCAAGAGTATCGCCACGCTGAATGTCGGCACTATCAAGGCCGTGAAGAAACATGTTAATTTTTGCAATCGCGTATGTTCCGATATTTATCTCTTGCCCATACAGATAAAGCGATCGAGCTTTTTTTTCACCAGCTTGTTCACGCAAATAGTGATACGCTTCAAGGAGAAAACCGCCCGAACCGACTGCCATGTCATAAATATGATCTTTCTCGTGTGGCTTTAAAATATGTATAATCACGCGCTCAACTTCACGAGGCGTGTAAAACTCTCCACCTTTTTTACCTGCATCTGCAGCGAATTGCTCAATGAGGTATTCGTAGGCGTCTCCGAGAAGGTCAGAGTTTATATAATTGTCACCAAAATTGTGCTGTGAAAAGTGATTGATAAGACGTTGAAGTGTTTCGTTTGGAAATTTATCCTTGTTTGCAAAATCAAGGTCATCAAAAATTTTGTCGAGCTTCGGACTATTGGCGTTGGTAAGTTTATCGAAAATTTCGTTAAGTTTTTGACCAATACCCAGAGCTTCTTTCTGTATCACTTCCCATCTACAATCTTTTGGAACTTGAAATCGATGATTGTGGTCTGCTTTCGCAATTTCTTCGTCATGATATTCCTCAAGAACTTTTTTATATTCTTCATCCCATACATCGCTGATGCGTTTATAAAAAAGGAGTCCAAAAATATATTTCTTGTAGTCAGCGCTATCTATTTTCCCACGAAGAATGTCAGCTGATTTCCATAAAAACTGTTTCAGCTGTGTTAACGTCATTTCATCTGTACGCGCATTTGTTAACTCACCAATCGCAGTCGCTAATTTTTTGTTTACGATCTCATCGATATTTTTTTGTGTATAACAACGATCCTTGCGCTGGCCAATCCGCTCAGGAACCACAAGACCATCGCGTTCCCAATTGCGTAAGGTATCTTCGTGTATATCAAACATTGCAGCCACCTCACCAATTTTATATGTTGTTTTTTGTTTTTTTGACATTGAATTAATAGTTAGTCTTTCGCCAGTAGCCGCCATTTGAAACAGTTGGATTGGGTATCCACATATACATAATGCCATTAATTGTCCTAAAACCAGAACCCTTCGGTAGTCCAGTTGGGCGTTGTTGGATTTGTTTCATTTTTTTCCTACGCTTTTGTGCCATAACTGTATCTATGAATCGTTTACTGTAGTATTCTAGAGCTATATGTATTTCTTGTCAAATAATTCAATTTTTTCATACGTTTTCATACGTTAAGTGATGTGTTATAATTCCATTACCATTTAAATAAAGCATTTAAAGGGATCGGAGGCCGGCCGGCGAACATTTTGGTCGCCGCAAACCAAAAAAAGGAAAGAAGCGGGCAAAAATTCCTTCCTCATATTTCATCATATAAAAGTATATTATATTATTGCATACCTCCTTGTTGAGCAATTATTTGTATTTCTTTCCGTAATTGAAGATGCTTTCTCTGCAAAGATATTCTATCTTTATATTCCTGCATTTTTTTTACTAAGTCGAGAGCTTTCATATATGTTGCATCAGCAAGATATAATGTTGTCGTTTCGGGGTATGCTTCTTGTAATTTACTAATCATCTCACCAGCAAGAGAAGATCCTTGCGAAAACGCCGATTGCATCAATTCACCTTCAACTCTACCCAATTGTGAGAATATATTTTCTAAGCAATAAAATAACTGCCCACTTTTATCAGGACCTTCCTTTAATAATTGTTCAGCTTCTTGAATATTTCTTATTGTCTGAGTTGCTATATCTCTTGCATGATCAGATAACATATTGAAATGCTATAACTCCATGGCTATTGGTAATACATTCTCCAACATTTGTTTATACCTGAGATAATGTTGAACAATTGAAGCTTCGATATCATCGTGCCATTTTTGCATTAATGCTGAAAAAATTTTTTGTTGGTTTTCTTGTGTTATTGGCTTTGATAAAAGGACGAATCATTAAGTTCCAAAATGCCTGTTGCTCCAGGAATAAACTTCCACGGCATATAATCTTTTTCATCTCCAGAAAAAAGATGAGTGCTGATAATTTGCTTTGCTTGCGGAAATGCTTCAGCAAATAAAGCCGCAGCCTTCACCTTTGTTGCCCCTGTACTCATGTATTCATCAATAATTAAAACTTGTTGATCAACAAAATCATCATTGTAAATTTTTTGTATTTCATGAATAGCAGTTTCTTGTATGCCGATTGCATTTCTCTGCAACATATTTTTTGCTTCAACTGCATTCACATCTCCTTCCGCGTGTTCATAAATATTTTCATTGGCAGCAATTTGCTGATGTAATGAATCATGTTGTTGATGTGACTCCACATTTCTACCAATATTGATAAATCGCACATTAGGCATTGGTTGATCCGCACATTCTCGTCCCCATAATTCTCTAAAAAGCCAAGATATCGGCCGTGCTGATTTATCTAAAAAAACAAGTGTATCGATATGCTCATTCTGAACACGTTGTATTAATTCTTGAACTTTTTGAAAAATTCTTGTTCTTGCTTCAGGTGAAGTAATAATCTCAAATTTGAAGGCTGGTTGAAATTCAAGAACTTTTTTTCTTCTCAATCGAGTTGCTTCCATATAAACATGTTCATGTTATATATTATTGTGATTTTGGACTCTACTTTGAAAGTTTCGGATGGCAGGGGTGGTCGGAATCGAACCGACAGTATTCGCTCTGGAGGCGAGTGGTTTACCACTAACCGACACCCCTATAAGAAACTGTTTCAACAGTCTCAACCGCTTTTTATACAGCGTACATATTTTCCCCCTCTTTCTTTTTACTACACTTGCGGCAGTTGCATCAAGTTCCTCATTTCTTTTACCGCTTTATCAACAGCCATGTCATCCAATACTTGAGAAACTTCTGCTGCGAGTGATTCCATACTGGTAAAGTGTGGATCGTTCGGACGCCTGGGGAGAATATGAATTTCTAAATGAGCGCTCTGCTCAGCAGTATTGGTAGTTACATCATTCATAACCATAGAAAAACCGGTAGACATCGTTAATCGCATACACCAGAAAGACACTTTTTTTACTAAATATCCAAATTCTTCAATTGCATCTAAACTTAAACTATAAAAATGTGGATCATGTTGTTTCGGCACAATAATAGCATGCCCATCATTAAACGATTTTCGAGCAACGACAACACGATATAATTTTGTTTCATAAAACTGTTCCCGCGGAGCAGAAGATTCATAACAATACTGACAAATAGTCTCCGACATATCACTTTTTTTACTTTGTTTCTTTATGCACAGTATTTGTTTTGCAAAACTTGCAATACTTCTTTAACTGTAATCGATTTTTTAACTTTCGAACGTTTTTTGACGTATTACGTCGTTCTCGATTACACACAGTGCAGGTCAATTTTATACGATTATCTTGCGACATGTTCTTATGAACTTAATTATTTAGTATGGAGCCGAAGAGAGGGATCGAACCCCCAACCAATCGCTTACAAAGCGACTGCTCTACCATTGAGCTACTTCGGCGCTTGAAACAAAGGAGTAACAAAAATATATTTGTTTCTTGTGGGCCGGGAGGGATTCGGACCCCCGAAGGCGCAAGGCCAACTGGTCTACAGCCAGTCCCATTTGACCGCTTTGGTACCGACCCAAAATAAAACAGCACAACGTGCACAATGCAAAATATACTATATAACAATACCAAAAAATGGTCAACCTTCAATGCTTGAATGTAGTTATCCCCGTATGCTCAATAATGAGTTATGCATTTTTTACCAATTTTCCAGCTGTTACAATACTATATAACGCACCTAACCCGACAAGAATATACACAATGCGCGAAAGGACACTCATGTCTCCAAAAATTGCTGCAACGAGATCAAAATTGAAGAGCCCAACCAACCCCCAATTTAATCCCCCAACAATTATTAAAATAAGAGCTATCAAATCCAATGCATTTCCTTTTCTCATAATACATATTATTAACTTATTATTTAAACTAATTTTAGATTAGAATAGTATAGAAAAAAATATAAATGAAATTTATACAAATAATCTCTTACTTATTGCACAAAATGCACTAGTACATCTATGTCAAAAATTAAAAAATATCTGTTCACTCATATTTTTACATTATCAAAATAGATAATGAGCAGGTACTCATTATCTATTTAATGTATTGCTATATTGTTTTTTTACATTGTTTCTGTTTCATCATCATCTTCACCTCCAACAATGTTTATAGATAGGTTTACATATTTTTTCATACATATCACCTCCTTTCTATATATAATATTTTTACTATTCACATATAAATCGTATAGTACGAACAAGGCAATGCGCCGTCACAATATCAAAGGTCTATACATAATACACTCTCATAATGACCAAAAATAATGCTTTTCTTTGGACTTTTTTACATGAATATGTACCCCTCTACTACACAGTAGCAGACTGGTCTATTGCCCTGTGGATTACTTTATTTGACAAAAGGATAAGCTTTCTTTAGGGTTGTTGCACCCGTGAGACCTGATTCCGAGAGGACCAACCATAATCATTTGGGAGGTTACTCATGAAATCGAAATCGGGTCGAACATTGCTCGTTGTTACTCTCTTCATCCTTTTGTTAGCCCTCAAGCCTGTTGAGGCAAGCTTCATCTGGGCTGGCAGAGGGTCAACCGTTGTTGAGGTGAGATCTCAACACAGTCGGGAGAAGACCAACGAGCAGCAGCGTTATATCCGAAAATTCCTGTCCTTCATCTGGGCGGGAATAAGGTAGGATAAAAAGCGCTGCACTAAGGAGGATCGGTATGTTGTATATGGTATACGACGTGCCTGTCCTCCTTTTTTTAATAGTACAGGAACACCAACCGCTTATTGATTTATAGCAGGAGGTGTGATGGGTGATATTTGAATTGTTGTTGCACTGACACTGCCATCATCGTTTGCATCACCATTAATTGCAACAGACGTTCCTGTTACTAAATCGCTCAAAGAACCAGTGGTAGATTGGCTCAGTTGAGTTGCATCAGAATAATACACAATTTTTGAACCACCATCTGGAAGTTTTATAACGATACTTTGTTCATCTGTAGAAAGAATCTCCCCCCTCACCAATCCTCCATTTCCAGGGCCTGCCATCATACGACCACCTGCGTTTTTTACTCCCCCATTAGGCATGCCGTATTCTTGCATTTTTTGTTGCCGCTCTTCTTGCGAAATGTTGGCGAAATTTTTAAATGAAACCACTCCCGTACTTTGCTGATACTTCATTCCTCCCAAAAAACCTGCACCACCGCATATGACTGCGACGAGAAGAAAACGCACAATATTATTTTTTTTCATATATTCTGTATTATTATTTATTATTCAAATCTCAGAGCTTCGATTGGCTTCAATTTTGCCGCTCGATGCGCTGGATAATATCCAAAAACAATACCAATGAATGCAGATACGCCAAATGCTAAAGCAATGGAAGAAAACGAAACCTGTGTGGCAATGTGTGCAAATTGAGTCATACCGAAAGCAAGCAACCATCCTATGCCTATACCACAGGCACCGCCAACAAGTGTGAGCATCACCGCTTCCATTAAAAATTGACGATGGATATCAGAAGCTTGTGCACCAATTGCCTTCCGCAAACCTATTTCACGAGTGCGTTCAGTGACCGTTGTGAGCATCATATTCATAATACCAATGCCCCCCACCAACAGTGAAATGCCGGCAATAGATGCAAGGAGCGTGGTAAATATATTCGTGACCGATGTTGCTGTAGATGTTAAATCAGATTGATTCATTACACTGAAATCTGCTAATTGCGGATTGTTGATGTTGTGCCGCTGCAATAATAATTCTGTGACTTCTTGTTCAAGTATATCCATATCTTCCGCGCTCACCGCTTGAATGCTTATATTAGAAATAAAATCACCACTTGCAAGATAGTGTTGCGCTGTAGCAAGAGGAATAAATATCATATCATCCTGATTACCAAAACTACTTCCTCCTTTACTTTGCGTCACTCCAATAATGGTATAATTCATTTTGTTTATACGAATGATTTCTCCTACAACATCTGCATTTTCGCCAAATAAATCATCTCGTGTTGTTGGCCCAAGCACAGCTACTTTTGCAGAGCTGAGTTGATGCTGCTCAGAAATAAATGAACCGCTGCTCATATTCACATTACGCACCGCTGCATATGCATTCGTTACACCAGTAATTTGCGTATTGGTATTTGTTCCTTTTGCTGTTACTTGCGAATGGGTGGAAAGCTCAGGAGAAACAGCAGCAGCAAACGACAATTCATCACTGATGGCTTCTGCATCTTCAAGTGTGAGCGTTTGCGCACTTCCACGCGCCGAATTTGGCCCAGCACCTTGACTACGTTGCATTCCGGGCAGCACAAATAATAAATTTGAACCAATCGATTGAATGCTTGATTCAATGGAACCTTTCGCTCCGGCACCAATTGCCACCATAGCAATAACAGAACCAATGCCAATCACAATTCCCAACATGGTTAATATTGATCGGACTTTATTTACTGAAAGTGCAATATAACTTTCTTGAAAAATATCTTTTATTTTCATAGGGTCGATGCCTCAGCTATCCGTTTTTTAGTATTCACAACGTCTTTCACAATCCTACCGTCACGAATATAAATAATACGATCTGCGTGCTCAGCAACATCTTGTTCGTGCGTAATAAGCACAATGGTACGCCCCTGTTTGTTCAATTGCTGAAATGTTTCAAGCACAATGTTTCCTGTTTTTGTATCTAAATTTCCGGTCGGTTCATCAGCAAGCAGCAACACAGGCTCATGCACTAACGCGCGAGCAATGGCAACGCGCTGCATTTGCCCGCCAGAAAGCTGATTCGACAAATGTACATATTTATCTGCACTTAACCCAGCGTGTTGCAGTGCAATTTGTGCACGCTTTTCTCTCTCCGCTTCTGGAATTTCATCATACAACAGCGGTAATATAACATTGCGAATCACTGTTGCGCGCGGCAATAAATTGAATGTTTGAAAAACGAACCCAATATTTTTTCTACGAATTTTGGCCAGCTCATCATCAGAAAGTGTCGAGACATTTTGCCCATCCAGTACATAGCTACCACTTGTCGGTGTATCGAGAGCACCTAAAATGTGCATCAGCGTGGATTTCCCTGAACCAGAAGGTCCCATAATTGCCACAAACTCCCCTGACTGAATGGTAAAGGTGATACCAGAAAGCACTTCTGTTGTACCTGCAGTGGTTGCGTATATTTTTCGAATATTGTTACATTCAATCATAGTAAAGCATAGAATATTTTATTTCATTGGCCCTGATTCACTCATAACGCGTACACCTCCTCCAACACCACCCATTTTGAATAAACTATTTGATGAATTTGTAGTTGTTGCTGTTTTTGAAGCATCTG